>Ga0123388_1110367_pt1 | contig 12547 bp, 12 predicted proteins | sample T0HHNO3metaT_FD_89916 | JGI IMG/M metagenome (GOLD analysis project Ga0123388, IMG submission 89916) | Methane-oxidizing artificial microbial communities from Washington, USA to study methane cycling - T0-HHNO3 metaT (Metagenome... | ecosystem: Engineered > Modeled > Simulated communities...
ATGTTTCGTAACATGAAAAAACACAGCGAAGCAAGCTTAGTTAGTGTTACATTAAAAATATCGAATAGCCTCTTAACTGTTTTATATGCTGATAATGGTGTTGGAACAACAAATAATCCTCTAATTCTTAAAAATGGTCTTCAAAATGTGGAAAACCGTATAAAAACTATAAAAGGAACTATTACTTTTGATAAAAATTCTGACAAAGGTTTTAAAGTAAGTTTTACATTCCCAATTTAAAAGAAAATTATATGTTCAAAAAGGTTTTAGTTGCCGAAGATCTAGACAGCATAAGCATAGCTGTAATTCAAGTACTTGAAGATTTAAAAGTTCCTGTAATCGACCATGTAAAATATTGTGATGATGGTTTATTAAAAATAAAAAAAGCAATTGCTGATAATGCCCCTTATGATTTATTAATTAGTGATTTATCATTCAAGATTGATCATAGAAAAAACCAGCTGACTAGTGGTGAAGATCTTGTTGAAGCCGCTAATAAAGTACAACCTGAGTTAAAAAAAATTATTTTTTCTATAGAAGACAAATCATATCGCATAAAATCATTATTCAATGATTTAGGCATTAATGCATACGTATCTAAAGGCAGAAATAGTATCGAAGAATTAAGAAAAGCTATTGAAAAAGTTTATCAGAATGAAGAAAAAATATTATCATCTGATTTATCTTTTAGTTTTAATGACAAATCTCTAATTGAAATTGAATCATATGATATTTCAATTTTATCGCTTTTAGCAAAAGGCTATATTTTAGAGCATATTTCAAATGAATTCAAAGCATTATCGATAACGCCAAATGGAACCAGTAGTATCGAAAAACGAATCAACAAATTAAAAATATATTTTAAAGCAAATAATAATGTTCATTTAATTGCTATTGCAAAAGATTTTGGTTTGGTTTAATTAACATTTTCATTACGGTTTTCCGTAAGGAAATGCCCTTTTATACTCATAAATTTGTGTACAATTCTATTAACTGACCAATGAAACCTAAATATCGCATTAATTTTTTAGCAAAAATTAATACAACCAAAAACAGAATTATTATGAAAACAATGCTTCTTTGTATCTTTCTATCTGTAAGTTTTGCATTTGTATCTGAAAAATCAGGTGGTTATGAAATTGAATGGAAAATGATTTTTATTCCGGCGCTGCTAGTATTACAAATCATTATTATTTCGACTGCATTAAAAAACAGATATAAAAAGAATTAATCTCTTTTAGTCAAAACTTGTAATGCTTATATTTGAATTTTTAAATTTCGAATGAAAAACATATTAAGCATTGTTCTTTCTTTTTTTACGTTCCTTTCTTTTTCACAGACAAAAATTCTGTCCTGGAATTTAGAAAATTATGGGAAATCAAAATCTGAATCCGAAATAAATTTTATCGCAAATGTAGTTCTCGACTACGATATCATTGCCATTCAGGAAGTTGTTGCCAGTTATGGCGGAGCTCAGGCTATTGCAAAACTTACTTCAGTTTTAAACGAAAAAGGCTCAAAATGGGCTTATACAATCAGTGACCCTACGACCAGCAGTAGTTATAAGGCCGAACGTTATGCCTTTATATGGAAAACAAGTAAGGCAAAATTAAAAGGGAAACCGTGGCTTGAAAAAAAATATAGTTTAGAAATTGATCGCGAACCTTATTATGCCACATTTGAAATTGGCAAAAAGACCATCACTTTAAGTAACTTTCACGCCATCACCAAAAATAAAAACCCAGAAACCGAAATAAAATATTTTAAATTTATACCTAACTCCTACCATGATTTGAATTTGATTTTTATGGGGGATTTTAATTGTCCGCAATCACATACGGTATTTTTTCCATTAAAGAAAATGGGATATACTTCTGCTTTAATAAATCAAAAAACGACATTAAAACAAAAATGCAAAAACACCGAATGTCTTGCATCTGAATTTGACAATATATTTTACAAAACAACAAATTTAAACTATATAAATTCAGGCATAATTCCGTTCTACAAAAAGTTTAATTCATTGGCAGAAGCCCGAAAAATATCCGATCATTTACCAATTTGGCTGGAATTTTCTTTAAATTAATTTAAGTCTTAAGTTTTTTCTTTTTTGCCGCAGGAAACAAAACGTTGTTCAAAATTAATCGGTAACCAGGAGAATTAGGGTGCAAATCTAAAACAGTTGGCGGATCTCCGACTTGATGTTGGAAGTCTTCCGGATCATGTCCTCCAAAAAAAGTAAACATTCCTTTTCCTTTTTCTCCATGAATGTATCTTGATTCACCATTTAATTCACAGGTTCCCATTATTAAAACATTAGATTTAATTAATGCCGTATCAAACGAAGTCGTCTGCCCCATAAATCCTTTAACCAACTGAGTGTGGTTTTGACATAACATACTTGGAATTGGGTCCCATTTTGCTGAAAATTCCATTAAAGTGAAATAATCTTTTTCCATTGGAACTTTACGTTTTAGCGTCATATCAATATCTGAAAACTCATAAACTTCTGGTCTTCTTTCCAAAGTGAAATTTTTAAAAGCAAATGAATTTCCATAATCTAATTTTGACTGATAATTAGAATCACTTGGATCACCATCAAACATGGCTTCGCAAATATCAACACCGTCAGCGGCAAGTGCAATATCAAAACTATCTGTTGCAGAGCACATAGCAAACATAAAACCGCCACCAATTACAAAATCTCGAATTTTCTTGGCAACTGCACCTTTTTCCTGAGAAACTTTGGCATAACCTAATTTTGCAGCTAAAGCCTCAGCATCTTTTTTCTGATCAATATACCATGGCGTATTTTTATATGCCGCATAAAATTTACCATATTGACCCGTAAAATCCTCATGATGCAAGTGAAGCCAATCATATAATAAGAGTTGATCACTTAAAACTTCTTCATCATATATTGGTGTAAAAGGAATCTCAGCATAAGTTAGAACCAATGTTACCGCATCATCCCAAGGTTGTTTTCCTTTTGGAGTATATACCGCAATTTTTGGAGCTTTTTCCAAAATAACCGATTCCATATTTTGAGACGGACTAGAAATATCATTTAAAATTGCCGCTTCTTCACTATCAGATAAAACTTCAAAGCTTACACCTCGAATTTTACATTCTTTCCTAATTTCTTCGGCATCAGGCAATAAAAATGAACCTCCTCTATAATTTAGAAGCCAGCTTGCCTTATAATCTTTACTTAAACACCAATAGGTAATTCCGTAAGCTTTAAGGTGATTTTGCTGTGTCGTTTCGTCCATTGGAAGCAAAATAAATGACGCTTTTGCGGAAAACGAAAGCAATACTATAAAGATAAAAACTAAACTCTTCTTCATTAAAAAATTATTTTAGTAAAGATATAAAGGAAGCTCGTAAAATACTATAGTTGTCCTTGTTTTATGATTGAAAGAAAAGTTAAAAAAATTAACTTTTTATATGTAAGAATGTAAAAACAGGTATAAACACCTATTTCACAAAAACAAATTCTAACTACATTTGGTATCCCAAATCATTGAGATATAAATCAATGAAAATGAAAAATATGAAATTTAACGAAAGTAATAACCAGCCTAAAGGATTAAATGTCATTCAAAAAATTGGGATTTGCGTACTAGTTCTTACCATTATCTTGTATTATGTTCTGTCAATACAATTTCTAACAGCCTAAAAAATTATAGCGTCAAAACGGCAATTTCATTTTGTATCGCATACACAACTAATCCAGCAATATTTCTAGATTCTGTTTTAAGAAGTAAATTATTGCGATGCCCCTCAACTGTTCTCGGACTTAAAAAAAGATGTTCTGCAATTTCAGTAGTTGTTTTTTGCTGACATATAAGTTGGAGAATTTCAATTTCACGAGGAGAAAGAAAACTAGTTTCCAGGTTAACTTTTGATGTTTTTGACGAAACAATCGTTTCCTGAATTATTTTTAATACATTCTCGTTATAATAAAATCCTTTTTTTGCAACTTCATTAATAGTATGTATCAAATCCTTTGGAGTTGTATTTTTTATCAGATAGGCAACAGCACCAACCTGAATCATATTGGCTATAAATGATTTTGTATCGTAGCTGGTAAGGGCAATTATTTTAATATCCGGATAAGATTTACGAATGATTTTTGTTGCTTCGACACCGTTGAGGACTGGCATCTTCAAATCCATTACAATAATATCAGGTTTTGTTTCGCTTTCTTCTAAGCTGGCAAGAAGTTCTTCACCATTAGATGCTTCAAAAATAATTTCTATATTTTCTTCTCTCTGCAACAAAAAGGCAATTCCTTTTCGAAATAAAACTTCATCATCTACTAAAGCAATTTTAACAGCAGCTTTCATTTTTTATTCTGTTTTTGGTCATTTGGTTTGCCGAATTTACAAAATATGTAGCAAACAATAACTCAAGAAAGCTAATATGTCGATTTAAAACTACAAATAATACACCATTTTAACTTAAAATGTAAAATTTGCAGTGAAACCTTTATTTTTTTCTGAAGAAATTTGAATTGTTCCTTTTAAGAAAGAAATACGGCTCTCAATATTTTTCATTCCGAGTCCTTTTTGATTTTCAGCATTTTTACTGTCAAAACCAATTCCGTTATCTTGATAATTGCAAGTTGAAATTCCATTTTCATCAGAGAAAGAAATTTTGATTTCAGTTGCTTTTCCATGTCTAAGTGAATTATTCATAAATTCCTGAAGAATTCTAAAAATGTGCAAATGGCGATCAATATCTTTTTCATCAAAATCAATTTCATTTTTATAATACACTTTTACCGATTTACTGGTTTCAAACTCTGCGCATAACTCTTCCACTCCAGCATTAAGTCCAAATTTTTCAAAAACCGGAGGTAGTAAGTTGTGTGCAATTTTTCGGGAATTTTCTAAAGCTTTAGCGGTAAGATCAATAATGTTTTCTGTGATTTCTTTAACTTCAGATTCTGTTAAATTTGGTGCAGATAACAAATGTGTGTTTAACGAAACAATATTTAGTTTAGAACTAATATCATCATGAAGATCTTGGGCAATTCGTTTTCTTTCCTCTTCCTGAGTAACAATAATTGCATGCAACTGTTCCCTTTGATGGAAGATTTCAAGATCTCTTTTTTCTAGTTCTTTCTGAGTTATTTTTTTTCGCGAAAAATAAAAAAACAAGATTAAAACAAGCCCCATTAATAAAAAAGAAACACAGCTAAATATTGCGGTTGCAACAATTTCGGATTCTTGGATTGCTTGAGCTCTCATAATTATTTTAATAAATTTTGTTTTTTACACTTTTGAACTGAAATTCATAGTGAATTTTCAAATAAAACTCTCTCACCATTTTTATCGCGAGAGAGTTTCAATATTTTCCTAAGAAATTAGATCTTAATATGGAAGTGAAGGACGTACACCATTGTAAACATCTAGAGAAACATCTATTTTTTAAATTAATCAATTAGAATTAATTGCCTTTGTTCTAAAGTAACTTACTTTCCATTCGTACAAAAAAAACAAATGATAAACTATAACCAAACCAGCATTTAAAGTCCAAGTTATCAAATTAAAATCCTTGCTGAATTTTGCAGTCAAATTTCCAATTAGAAATAAAATTGTACTTGCGAACAGATACAATAAAATGCCCATATTAATAAAATAAAACTCTTTTTTTTCGTCAAGCATATTATAAAAATGAAAAACTGCGTAAATAATCAACAAAAACGAAGTAATAAAAATTTCATATAAATTAAATTTCAAAAACATTTCTGGTTTTAAACCATATTGAATACCTAAGGTTAACAAAACTAGCACAAATCCAATTTTAATAACTTTCTTCTGGAATTGATCTTTTACTAATTTTAGATAAAAAATACTCAGTGCAATAAACTGTCCAATAAAATAAATATGCGATAAAAATAAATTACTAACTTTTTTTATCATACATATTCTTCCTGCAATCTGTACACATACAATAATTAGCAAGTAAATTACAAACACTTTATATGCCTTGTTTTTTCCAGGGAATTTTATGGTATACAAAATAAAATTAAGGAACAAGAAAACGTATCCACAGTTTACAAGAAATGAATACATACTTTTATTCGTTCATAGGACTATTTGGATCTGCGGTAGCAGGAGGGCTTGGTTCTGTAAAATCATAAATACCTGCACCGTCTTCAGCTACTCCATCTTTGTAACCAGGAATTTGATCTTCATAAATTCCAGTTTTCTCATTATATGTTGTTCCAACGATCATTAAAGTTTGCAAGCCTTTATCGTTTACTCCTATATAAGCTCTTGCAGCATCAATTCCTTGTGCTAAAACTTTTTCTAAATTAACTTTAGGAATTAAAAACGAATTAACACGTTTCTTTGCTGTTTCTTCGTCTGTTTGCTTTTTCCAACTTGCTACCCAAGTTTGAGCTACTTCTAAAGTAATGTTAGTGTCCTTTTCAGGTAATCTCTCATTTGCCATAATATATAATTTGTTTATTGGTTACAGTTAATTAAGCGATTGTTTAGCAATCGATTCGCTAATCTACTGAATTTTATTAATAAATTTAACATTAAGACATAAAAAAAACCTTATAAAAAGGTTTTTAAATTGTATTTAGAATGGTACATCACTGTCATCGTCATCGTCATTGAGATTGCTTCCAAAAGCTTCATTCGCTGACGGAAGATTTTTAGTAATAAATGGATTATCGTCGTGATTCATTTTTGAAGGCAAATCATCAAATCCACCGGTAAATTCTTCAAGATTGTCGAACTTACCTAAATGTCCTAAGAATTTCAAACGAATATTCTCAAGTCCACCATTACGGTGTTTGGCTATAATAAACTCAGCCTGACCTGCAGTTGGAGATGCCTCATCATCATCCCATTCTTCAATTTTATAATATTCAGGACGATAAATAAATGATACAATATCGGCATCCTGCTCAATCGCTCCAGATTCACGAAGATCCGAAAGCAAAGGACGTTTACTAGATCCACGAGTCTCAACGGCACGCGATAACTGAGAAAGTGCAATAACCGGCACGTTTAACTCTTTTGCTAAAGCTTTTAAATTTCGGGAAATTGTCGAGATTTCCTGCTCACGGTTTCCTCCTCCTTTTCCATTTCCTCCGGCAGTCATTAACTGCAAATAGTCAATAATGATTAATTTAATTCCATGTTGCGAAGCTAGACGACGGCATTTTGCACGTAAATCGAATATCGAAAGCGAAGGTGTATCATCAATAAATAATGGGGCTTTTTCTAAGTTTTTAACTTTAGTACTTAATTGCTCCCATTCGTGTTTTTCTAATTTTCCAGTTCTTAATTTTTCTGAAGACAATCCTGTTTCAGAAGAAATAAGCCTTGTAATCAACTGAACCGATGCCATCTCCAGAGAGAAAACTGCCACCGCATGCCCAAACTGAATCGCTACATTTCGTGCCATCGAAAGTACGAAAGCCGTTTTACCCATACCCGGACGAGCTGCAATAATAATCAAATCCGAAGGTTGCCATCCAGATGTTACCTCATCTAATTTTTCAAAACCAGTTGCAATACCACTCAAACCTTCTTTTCCAGCAATTTCTTCAATACGTTTTTTCGCCTGAAGAACCAAACTCTGCGCAGTTTCAGAACTACGCTTGATATTTCCCTGAGTTACTTCGTATAATTTAGATTCGGCTTTGTCTAATAAATCGAAAACGTCTGTAGTTTCATCATACGATTCTTCGATAATTTCTGAAGAAATTCTGATCAAACTTCTTTGAATAAATTTCTGAAGAATAATACGCGAGTGAAATTCGATATGCGCAGACGAAGCAATTTTCTGCGTAAGCTGAATCAAATAAAAATCACCACCCGCTACATCTAACTTTCCATTTTTCTTTAACTGCGTTGAAACCGTCAATAAATCGATTGGCTGTGTTTCGGTAAAAAGCTGTAAAATCGCCTCAAAAATATGTTTGTGTGCGTCTTTGTAAAAAGCATCAGGCTGCAAAATATCAATTACATCATCTACACCCTTTTTATCAATCATCATCGCACCAAGAACAGCCTCTTCAAGATCAATTACTTGCGGAGGAAGTTTTCCTTTTTCAAGATTAATAATAGTGGTTTTATCTACCTTTACAGGGTTTACATTTTTGAAATTTTCCATATAGCGAAAGTAACAAAATTTAAAAAAAAATTGTTATCGAGTTATAACTATTAATTGTTTATAAATATCCTTTTTATGTTCATAACCAAAAAAAAATCCGAAACTGTAAGGCTTCGGATTTTTAACTAATCTGTAAGAATTTACTCTTTATACTCGCCCATATTACTATATTTGTCCATTCTCTGGGCAATTAGGTCGGCTGTTGATAAGTCTTTCAATTCATTATATCCTTTGGTAATGTATTCTGCTACTGTTTTAAAAGTAGTTTCGCGGTCGTAGTGCGCTCCGCCTAGTGGTTCAGGAATTACATCATCAACTAATTTTTGTTTTTTCATGTCTGATGAAGTTAATTTCAAAGCATCAGCAGCACGTTCTTTGTACTCCCAGCTTTTCCATAAAATTGAAGAACAAGATTCTGGTGAGATTACAGAATACCAAGTATTTTCTAACATGTAAACTTTATCTCCAACACCAATTCCTAAAGCTCCTCCAGAAGCACCTTCACCAACAATAATTGTGATGATTGGCACTTGTAAACGAACCATTTCAAAAATGTTTCTTGCAATTGCTTCACCTTGTCCTCTTTCTTCAGCTTCAAGTCCTGGATATGCACCCGGAGTGTCAACCAAAGTAAGAACCGGAATTCCGAATTTCTCTGCCATTTTCATTAAACGCAAAGCTTTACGGTATCCTTCTGGATTTGCCATACCAAAATTACGGTATTGGCGTGTTTTTGTATTAAAACCTTTTTGCTGTCCAACAATCATAAACGACTGACCGTTTATTTTTCCAAGACCACCAACCATTGCTTTATCATCTTTAAAACCTCTGTCTCCATGAAGTTCTAGAAATGTATCACCGCAAATTGCTCTGATATAATCTAAAGTATAAGGTCTGTTTGGATGTCTTGACAATTGTACACGTTGCCAAGCCGTAAGGTTTTTATATATTTCTTTCTTAGTTTGCTCTAATTTTTTGTTGATTTCCTTGCAAGTTGCTGTTACATCAACCTCAGATTCTTTTCCAATTACAACACACTTTTGCAACTGTTCTTCAAGTTCTTTGATTGGAAGCTCAAAATCTAAATATTCCATGGATTTTTGAATTTTGTTTTTAAATCGAACCGCAAATATAAAAATATTATATCATTGGCATAGTTAATTGTTAGTAAAGTATCAAATTGTGAATTAAAAGATAAGTAAACTATTACACTTCTTTCTTGTTTTTATAATGTTTAAAAACACCATTTAAAATAACTGTAATGATGATTATTACGGCTCCTATATAAAATTCAGTACTCATTTTTTCTTTTCCGCCAAGAATAAAATAAGCCAGCATAATTCCGTAAACTGGCTCTAAATTAGTCGTTAACATTACCGTATAAGGTGTTAATCGCTGCATAACTTTTACAGATGCCGTAAAAGCATAAGCCGTACAAATAGATGCCAAAATTAAAAGCAACACCCAATTATTTAATGACAGCGTAAAAAAATCGGCGGTAAATTTTCCTTGAAATAAAAAATAAATCGTGATAAAAAAAACTCCAGCACCAAATTCATAAAATGTAATCACAGACGGTTCATGATCTGAGATTAATTTTCCGTTCATCAGCGTAAATAATACTCCTAAAATTATCGCTGCCAAGGCATAATAAACACCTGTAAGATATTTAATTTCAACCTGTAAGATCAAAGCGAGACCAGCAATAATAATCAATCCGAAGAAAACTTCGTAAAACAATATTTTTCTTCCGTAAAAAAGCGGTTCGAGTAATGAGGCAAAAAAAGCGCCTAAAGAAAATATCGAAAGTGTTATCGATACATTGGAAACATGAATGGCTTTAAAAAAGAAAATCCAGTGCAATGCAATCAACAAACCAACAAATATCAGCTTAAAAAGCTCTTTTATCGGAACCTGAAAAGATTGTTTTTTGTAAATAATAAATGCTCCCAGGAAAATCATGGCAAGAAGCATTCTGAACCAGACTAAATTTTCGGCATCAATGGTGATTAAAGCGCCTAAAATGGCTGTAAAACCCCAGATAAAAACAATTAAATGAAGATTTAAATAACTTTTTAAATTATCGTTTCGCATTACGTAGTAGGTAAACTGCTAAAATTCCAAAAACAATATTCGGGAACCAAACAGCTAATAAAGGTGAGAATGTAGATTTTTCGGCAAGGGTTCCAAATATTTTATCGAAGAACACAAATGAGAAAGCAATTGCAATTCCGATAGCCAGATTGGTTCCCATTCCGCCACGGCGTTTCATAGAAGAAACCGCAACGGCGATAATCGTTAAAATAAAGGCAGAAACCGGTACACTATACTTTTTATAAAGTACAACCAAATAAGTATTGATATTTCCTGAACCTCTTTTTCTTTCTTTATCAATAAAATCGATCAATTTCCCTAAAGAAAGTGTTTCGGCAATATAAACAACCGGAGTCAAATCGGCTAATTCAAATTTGAATTTCTGTTCTTTTTCAGGAACTTTTTCGATTATATCATTTAATTCACCAACAGTTCTTTTAGTGTAATCGTATAAAATATATGTTTTCTTTTTTGGATCCCATTTAATTCGGCTTGCTGAAATTTTATACGTCATTTTTTCCTTTTCAAAATGCTCTAGTGTAAAATTAAAAGCCGTTTTAGATTCTTCATTAAAACTGTTTACATAAATAAAATCGTGATCGTTTAATTGTCTGTAAACATTGGTATTATTACCTAGCATTTCAGCTTTTCCGTTTCCTTTTAAATAGGTATATCTAAAATTATTAAATCCTTCACTCGCCGCAGGAACAATAAAAAATCCCATTAAAAGCACAAAAACCGAAACGATTGAAGCACCAATAATATAAGGTCTCAAAAATCGGGTAAATGAAATTCCGGAACTTAGAATCGCAATAATCTCTGTATTATTTGCCAGTTTCGAAGTAAACCAAATTACCGATAAAAACAAAAATATCGGAAAAAGTGAATTTGCAAAATAAATAGTAAAGTTGTAGTAATAGAACGCAATATCCATAAACGGAATCTTGTTCTCCAACATTTTATTCACCTTTTCAGAAACATCAATTACAATCCCAATCGGAATAAATAATAATATCATCACCGAGAAAGTGGCTAAATATCTTTTTAAAATATACTTATCTATTATTGTCAGCATATATTTTTTTGTTTCAAGTTTCAGGTTTCAAGTTTCAAGTTACATACAGCGACTTGAAATTTGAAACCTGAAACAATTTTGAACTTTTTTAGAGTCTTTGGCTCATGTTTTTAACCATCATTTCTTTCCATGGTCTAAAATCTCCGGCTAAGATATGTTTTCTCGCTTCACGAACCAACCACATATAAAAACCAAGATTATGAATCGTAGCGATTTGCTTTCCTAAATATTCGTTGGCAGCAAATAAGTGACGCAAATAAGCTTTTGTATATTCTGTATCTACAAAAGTATGCCCCATTTCGTCGATTGGAGAAAAATCAGCTTCCCATTTTTTGTTTTTGATGTTGATCGTTCCGTTTGCTGTAAACAACATTCCGTTTCTTGCGTTACGCGTTGGCATTACGCAATCGAACATATCAATTCCTAATGCAATATTTTCTAAAATATTTATCGGAGTTCCAACACCCATTAAATAGCGAGGTTTATCTTCTGGAAGAATTTCGCATACTACTTCTGTCATTGCGTACATTTCTTCAGCTGGTTCTCCAACTGAAAGTCCACCAATTGCATTTCCTTGCTGACCAGAGTTAGCAATATATTCAGCCGACTGACGACGTAAATCTTTATACGTACTTCCCTGAACAATCGGGAAAAATGTTTGTTCGTAACCGTATTTATATGGAACTTTTTCCAAATGATTAATACAACGATCCAACCAACGGTGTGTCATGTGCATTGAACGCTGCGCATATCTGTAGTCACAAGGATAAGGCGTACATTCATCAAATGCCATTATAATATCAGCACCAATTGTACGCTGAATTTCCATTACATTTTCCGGTGTAAAAAAGTGATAAGAACCGTCAATATGCGATTTGAACTTCACTCCTTCTTCCTTAATTTTTCTATTTGAAGAAAGAGAATACACTTGATATCCGCCAGAATCCGTCAAAATATTACGATCCCAATTCATGAATTTATGCAATCCTCCTGCTTTTTCAAGAATTTCTGTCTGCGGACGCAAATATAAATGATAGGTATTTCCAAGAATAATATCCGGATTAATATCATCTTTCAACTCACGCTGATGCACCCCTTTTACAGAAGCCACCGTTCCTACAGGCATAAAAATAGGCGTTTCAATTACGCCGTGATCAGTAGTTATACTTCCCGCTCTTGCTTTTGACTGCGGATCTTTTTGTAATAAATCGAACTTCATTTGTTTCTTTTTTC
>Ga0123388_1043081_pt1 | contig 12492 bp, 11 predicted proteins | sample T0HHNO3metaT_FD_89916 | JGI IMG/M metagenome (GOLD analysis project Ga0123388, IMG submission 89916) | Methane-oxidizing artificial microbial communities from Washington, USA to study methane cycling - T0-HHNO3 metaT (Metagenome... | ecosystem: Engineered > Modeled > Simulated communities...
AAAAAAGCCGATGGTGGCGTGGATATTGTCAACATGGGCGCGGCGGGTACACCATTAACAACTGGCGATAAGGCTTTGTTAACGATTGACGTGTGGGAACATGCTTATTACATCGATTATCGCAATGCGCGCCCTAAATTTGTAGAAACATTTTTGGCTTCATTAGCCAATTGGGATTTCGCAGAAAAGAATTACGCTTAAGCCTTGTTATAAGTTAATAATTAATACCTTGTATGAAAAAGCCCTTGGAGGAAATCCTTGGGCTTTTTTATTTCAGATATCTGAAATAAAAAGTAAATCCCAAATAGAGATTGGAGAAGTGAGTAATAATTATCTTGACATAGTTAGCCAGCTAACTATAATGATGCTAATTAGTTTGGTTTTATAGGTTGTCTTTTAAAGCCAATTTTTTTAGAGTTGTTATTTACTCAATTTAATTAGGAGAAATTTTAAAATGAAAAAACTATTAAGTGGTGCATGTGTGTCTTTGCTATTAACTTTGGGTCTAGCAACTAGCGTAATGGCTAAGGATGGCAACATTAAATCAATCGTTGAATCAGCAAACTCAGCTTGGAATCAAGCGCTTAATACTGGCAATGCAAAAGCGTTATCAAACCAATATGCAGAAAATGCAACACTATCTCCAGGAGATGGGAAAGTTTTGGTTGGAAGGACCGAAATTGAAAAACTATTCAAAAGCTTTGTTGAAAACGGTGTTCACAACCACGCGATAGAAGTAGTCAATGTGGGTGGAACTGGCAATGTCATTTATCAAATCTCTAAATGGAGTGCCAACGGAGCAGAGGCTAATGGTAAAGCGCCAGCTTTTGGTGGGATAACAACAAGTGTTCTGATCAAGGGTGCTGATGGCAAATGGTTGACGCAATCACAGGTCTGGAACGTTGCTAATTAATGACCAAAGCTAAGCTAGCCATTCATGCATTTTGATGTTGAATGAAATGTGCGTAGATGGCTAAGTCATGAAGGGTTTGTGTTGACCAGATATTTTTAATAATAGCTCTTTAGACTTAGGATTTATGCATTTAAAAGGCCGCTGTTCCAGCGGTCTTTTTTTAAGTTAATCATATTTTTGTCATCATTTTCTGCTAATATTGCAACTATGTTGCAGAGGATGTTCATTCATTTAAGTTTAGTCGTACTATTTGCTTTCACGCAAATGGGCATTGCGACGCATGAAATCAGCCATCTTGCCGACTTAACGCAACAAAACCAGCAACATAAAAATACGCCGAATCATCAGTGTGAGCAGTGTATTAGCCATGCAGGTATTGAAAATGGCTTGAATTCGCAGCCTTTTGTTTTTGCGTTGCAGCAAACCATTTCGATTGCACCTGTCAGTTTAAAATCTTACTTCTTCAGCACCACTAGCCAGCATTACGCTGCGCGCGCTCCTCCTCAAACTGCATAAATATTCATGTTCCAGCAGTATCTATTGCTGGCTAATGCTATTTTTTTGAGGATTCAACCATGTACCAAATCAATCAATCGCAAATGCGTAAGGCATTTGCATGTAAACCTATTATCTTGGCAGTTGCGACGCTTTTTACTGGAAATGCATTCGCCGAAGAAACCAATATCGAATTAGCGCCAGTAGCGATTACTGGCAATCCTTTAGGCGTAGAGTCTGATGAGTTGGTTGTGCCAGTTAGTGTGTTAAATGGGCGTGAATTAAGCCTTAGGCGAGAAGGCACTATTGGCGAAACGCTAAATGGTATTCCAGGCGTGACAGCTACCCAATTCGGGCCAAATGCATCACGTCCAGTGATTCGCGGTTTAGACGCAGAACGTGTGCGTATTATGCAAAATGGCGTCGGCATTTTAGATGCTTCATCATTAAGTTTCGATCATGCCGTGAGTGTGGATCCGCTGATTATTGAGCAGATTGATGTGGTGCGTGGGCCAGCCGCATTGTTATATGGTGGCAGTGCTGTGGGCGGCGTGGTGAATGCGATTGATCACCGCATTCCTAAAGAACAATTAGATGGGATTACAGGACGCGCCGAAACACGTTTTGGCGGGCCAGATAATACAAGAAATGGTGCGGCGGTTGTCGATGTAGGAAATGGTCAATTTGCGATTCATGCGGATGTATATAAACGACAAACAGACGATTTAGATATTAACGGTTTTGCAGTATCCAAGCGAAAATCTGAAGCAGATGGCACGCCGCGTGAGAATCGTGGAAAATTAGTGAATAGTAGTTCTGATGGTGATGGCGGTGCAGTTGGTGCAGCGCTAACATTTGATAATGGCTACGCGGGCGTTTCATATTCCACCATGAATAATAATTACGGTACAGTGGCGGAAGAAGCCGTGCGCATTGATATGAAAAGCGACCGCTGGGATGTGGCGAGTGAATTTACCGACTTGGGAAATGTGATTAATCGTGTGAAATTCCGCATGGCACATACCGATTATGAACATGTTGAATTAGAAGATGGCGAAGTTGGCACGACTTTTAAAAACCGGGGTGTCGAAGGTTCTTTTGAGGCTGGACATGCGCCGATTCAAACAGGTTTGGGTACTTTGAACGGCGTGATTGGCTATCAGTTTAGCAATACCAACTTTGAAGCCTTGGGTGAAGAGGCGTTTGTACCAGGCGTTAACTCACAAAGCCATGCTGTCTATCTGTATGAAGAGTTGCCGATAGCTGGTAGTGAAAAGGCGCAACATAAAATCACTTTTGGTGGTCGTTTAGGTCATGCTTCGGTTGATTCGAAAGATAACGCAAACTTTGGCGTAGGGCAGAATAATAGCTTTAACCCAAACAGCTTTGCGCTGGGCGGTTTATATAGTTTGAATGAGCAATGGTCGTTAACCAGTAATTTATCGCATAATGAACGCGCGCCGAGTTATTTTGAGTTGTATGCCAATGGCGCACACATTGCGACAGGTCAATTTGAGTTGGGAAATACTAATTTTGATGTAGAAAAATCAAATGGTATTGATGCGCAGATTCGCTGGAAAGAAGGTAAAAACTCATTCAGCATTGGCACTTATTACACGCGATTCGATAATTTTATTGGACTATTTAACACTGGCAATAGTCGCGAACTCGTTCTTGGGTCAGGAGATTTTTTACCTGAAGCACAATTTAGGGCGGTTCCAGCTGTATTCAAGGGTTTGGAGGCAGAAGGTAAATTTAACGTTGCCAATAATTTAGACTTAACTGTTCGCGGCGATTACGTGCACGCGAAAGAAACGCGTACAAATGACTATTTACCGCGCATCTCACCGCTACGCTTAGGCGCTGGGCTTCAGTATAGTCTGAATCGTTTCAGCGTCAGGTTAGATGCATTGCATGCTTTTAAACAAGACAATACTGCTGAAAATGAATTGGCAACCGATAGCTATACCAATGTGAGCGCGATTGTGGCGTATAAATTACCGACCAAACTTAATTTGGAGTTGTTCGCTAAAGCCAATAATCTATTGAATGATGAGATTCGTGAGCACGCGTCGTTCTTAAAAGATATTTCGCCAGCTGGTGAGCGGTCATTGTTAGTCGGGTTGCGTGGTGATTTTTAGGCGACTTTTAATTTAAGCAGCCTGCTGAACCAAACAAATCAATAAGGACTCAATTAATTATTGAGTTTTAATTGAGGTTAATCATGAGTCCGTTTAAATATATTGTATTAGGATTGGTTTTTTTTGTTTCAGTCGCAGCGGGCTGGTTAACTTTATTAGAGTACAGAGATGATGGCCATGGCAATCATGGCTGGTATCTTAAACAGTAGTTAAAAACGTAATCAAGCATATTTGGTGCTTAATTAATCAATATATTTAGTTAACCAAGATTAAGCACCAAATAATCACTACATTTGCCAGCGCAATAAACACCGCCGCGCTGCCGATATCTTTTGCGCGTTTAGCGAGTTCATGGCGTTCTATCGAAACACGGTCAACAACTGCTTCAATCGCAGAATTCAACAATTCCACAATCAGCACTAATAAAACGCTGCCAATCATCAGCGCGCGATGAATGGCGGTTGGTTCTAAGTAAAATGCCAAAGGAATGAATATTGCTGCTAACAGAACCTCTTGCCTAAAGGCATCTTCATGTTTATAGGCGGCTTTAAAGCCTTCTAGTGAATAGCCAAACGCGTTAAAGAGTCGGCGTAAACCGGTTTTACCTTTAAAAGGGCTTTCAACATGTGGTTGGTTTGACATTTGGTCTAAATCAGGCGGATCTATTTTCATTGCGCGATAGTATTCATTAAAATTAATCGGATTATTTTAACATGCGTTATCATATTGTTTTGTTTCATGTTAATTAATCTATAAAGGTTTGCAGATGGCACGCACAGTACAATGTATCAAATTAGGCAAAGAGCTAGAAGGCATGGATTTTCCTCCTTACCCTGGCGAGTTGGGCAAGCGCATTTACCTGCAAGTTTCTAAAGAAGCTTGGGCGGCATGGCTAAAACAACAAACCATGCTAGTGAATGAAAATCGCCTCAGTTTGGCAGACCCAGCCGCGCGAAAATATTTAAGTGAGCAAACTGAAAAATACTTTTTTGGTGAAGGTGCTGATACCGCAAGTGGCTATGTCCCAGAAAAGTATAATTAAGCGTTAATCAATGCTGGGTTGAGTGTTTTAGCCTGTAAAAGCCATACTATTTTTAGTATGGCTTTTTTGTTTTTAGGCGCTATCTCAGCATGCAAATGAGTTGTGCATAGATTAAAGACGTCAATACAAACATTGGTTGAAAATTACGGTTGTAAGCAATTACATTTATACAATATATATTTGTATAAATGTAATTGCTGGCGTACACTTAAATTTATAAAAATGAAGTTAACACTATTTTGAGTGCAAATTCTGTGCATTTAGATTTTGCACTCAGCTTTATAAAATCGTTTTTACAAACTCAGTAAACCAATCTTTTCAATTCTTATTTTTACCTAAAATATGACAAATACCCCAGTGCTTTTAGTTAACCAAGACTTGCAAGCTAAATTGGCAACCGCTTCTTTACAGCATTTTCGCGTGATTTTTAGTTCAGTAAAAAAACATTTGAGCGATACAGAATCGGCTTGCGGCATCAGCGGTTCTCAGCTTTGGGTGCTTTACGAGTTGAACCGAGCGCCGGATTTAAAAGTCTCAGAATTGGCTGCTAATTTAGCGATTCATCAATCGACTGCCAGTAATTTGATTGAAAAACTGGTTAAGAAAATGTTGATCGTTAAAAAGCGTGAAACCACGGACCAGCGTGTGGTGCGTTTGTCGCTGACAGAACAAGGTTTGGAAATGATTAAAAACGCGCCGCCTTCACCAAGAGGCGTGTTGCGGGATGCGCTCGATCGTTTAGATGCGGATGTGCTAGAAACTTTAACCGAAAGTTTGGCGCAATTGTCGTTGCAAATAAATAGTAAGGATGTTGGTGCAGGTTTGATTCCGCTGGCAGATTTATAGCATCTGGTTATTTAGGTTTAGCGTCATTTAAGCAACACATTTAGCAACAAAAGGAGCGACATTGTCACCTAATGAGATTCATGCCAACACACATACAGTGATTGGCATATTTGGCGAAGTATTAGCAGATATTTTTCCGGATGAAACGGTATTGGGCGGTGCGCCGTTTAATGTGGCACGCCATTTACAAGCATTTGGTTTGCATCCGGTGATGATGACAAGAACCGGTAACGACGCGCTACGCACGCAATTTTTGCAAGAAATGCAGCGATTAAAAATGGACGTTTCTGGTCTGCAAATTGATGCTAAATACCCAACAGGGCAGGTAAAAGTAAAGTTAACCAATGACGGTCACCAATTTGAGATATTGGAAGATCAGGCATACGACCATATTCATGCGGGCATTACGCATATGGTGACGATGTCACTTAAGCCAGAAATGGTTTATTTTGGTACGTTAGCGCAGCGTAGTATGCCGTCCAGATTAGCGTTAGATAAATTTTTAGAAGATGGCAAATGTCCACGCTTTTTAGATGTTAACTTACGCGCGCCTTTTTACAATAAACATACCATCAATCGCTCTTTGCTACGCAGCGATATCGTTAAACTGAATGAAGAAGAGCTAGTGATTATTGCTAAATACTTCAAAATTGACGCTAGTAATCCATCGCCATCCAGTAATCAACCCCAGTCAAATTTGTATGAAAAAGCAAAAAAATTAGCAGCAGAGTTTGATATTAAACAAATCATCGTCACAGCAGGCGCGCAAGGGGCCTGGATGGTAGCTGGCGATAAATTAATCAAAACACAAGCGCAATCAACTGAGCAATATACGATTGATACAGCAATTAGTGATACGGTTGGCGCAGGTGATGCTTTTTCAGCCGTATGTATGTTAGCTAACATACTAAATTGGGATCATGCCAGTATGCTTGATCGTGCGAATGCGTTTGCTCGTGCAATTTGCACCATTCGTGGTGGCGCGCCAACAGATATGGGTTTTTACACGCCTTTTATCGATAGCTGGAATCTGCGCCAACAATAACTATTTAAGCAAACGATTTAAAAATTTGATTGGGTTATATGATTAATGATGCTTTAGCTAAAGCAGCACAAAAGTCTGAATCGCCCATTTATGTGCTGATGATTAGCATGCACGGATTGATTCGTGCCAACGATATGGAGCTGGGAAAAGATGCCGATACGGGCGGACAAACGACGTATGTGGTGGAATTGGCGCGCGCGTTAGCAAAGCATAAAGGTGTGGATAAAGTCGATTTACTTACCCGCTTAATTGAAGATAATAGTTTATCGACTGATTATGCCGCAACCGAAGAATCGCTAGACCCTGGCGCTCGCATTATACGGTTGCGTTGTGGGCCCAAACGTTATTTAAGAAAAGAATTGCTGTGGCCACATTTAGATCAAGTGGTCGATAAAGCACTACATTTTTTAAGGCAGCAGGCGCGCGTGCCCGATTTAATCCATACGCATTACGCCGATGCTGGTTATGTCGGCCAGCAATTGTCACTTTTGCTGGGCATACCGCAAATACATACTGGTCACTCGCTTGGTCGGCCGAAACGCGATCGCTTAATGGCCAGTGGACGAAAAACATCCGCGATTGAAAAGCAATTTAATTTCGAACGGCGCATTGCGGTTGAAGAAGATATTATTCAACATGCCTCATTGATTGTGACCAGCACAAAGCAAGAGATTGAGCAGCAATATGGCATGTACAATAATTTTAACCAGTCACGATTCAGCGTTATTCCACCAGGCACAGATACATCCAGATTTTTGCCGCCCGGTCGCGTTAAACAAAAAACATCTATCCAGCAAAAAATTGATAGCTATTTAGCTGACCCAGAAAAACCGCTTATTTTTGCCATGAGCCGTCCAGAAATTCGCAAAAACATTCGCGGCTTAATTGAAGCTTATGGCAACAGCCCAGCATTGCAGGCAGCAGCAAATTTATTGATTGTTGCGGGCACACGTGAAGACATTCACGATTTAGAAGAATCGCAGCAAAAAGTCATGAAGCAATTATTGTTCGATTTAGATCGTTATGATTTATGGGGCAAAGTGGCGATTCCAAAATTCGTCGCGCAGGAAGATGTGCCTGAATTGTATCGGTTAGCAGCAAGACGTCGTGGCGTATTCGTTAACCCCGCTTTTACCGAACCATTTGGCTTAACCTTGATTGAAGCCGCCGCTAGTGGCTTGCCATTTGTGGCGCCTGATGATGGCGGGCCACACGATATATTGGGCAATTGCCGCAATGGTGTCATTGTAAACACGCTGGATAGCAACGCGATTGCGGGTGGCTTGCTGCATGTGTTAGAAGACAAAAAACGCTGGCGAAAATGGGCAACTAGCGGTTTGGCAGGCGTTTGGCGACATTACAGTTGGTCGGCGCACGTAGACAAATACATGAAAGAAGTGAATCGATTATTGCGTCGTGACCAAAAACGTTTGCGCCGCCAGCAAGCTTTAATTCTAAACGCGGGAATGTCCAGCACAGAGAAGTCGCGCATACCTTTGGCTAAAATGGCGCTGATTAGTGATATTGATAATACCTTGGTTGGAAATAAAAAATCGCTTAAAGATTTAACCGTTTGGGTAGATAACAATAAAGCAGATTGCGTTTTTGGCATTGCAACGGGAAGATGGCTTGAAAGTGCCGTGGAAATACTCAAAAAAAATCAGGTTAACATACCCGATGTGTTGATTACATCGGTCGGATCTGAGATTCATTACGGTAAGAAACTAGTGCCAGATACTGGCTGGGCAGCGCATATTCGCTATATGTGGCGAAAAGATGCACTTGAAAGCGCGTTAAGTCATTTCCCTGGATTAACCTTGCAGGCACCTGAAAATCAGCGTGAGTTTAAATTAAGTTATATTGCTACGCCAGAATTAATGCCGCCTTTAAGTGATATTAAAAATTATCTGCGTCAAAATAATTTACACGCGCAACTGATTTACTCACATGAGGAGTTTTTGGACGTATTGCCTGTGCGCGCCTCTAAAGGTCATGCTATTCGCTACTTGGCCTATAAATGGGGTTTGCCGCTGGAAAATTTTGTAGTGGCAGGCGATTCTGGCAATGATATTGAAATGTTGATTGGCGACACGCAAGCGATTGTGGTGGGCAATTATAGTCAGGAATTAGAAAAATTACGTCAAAGTGAGCATATCTATTTTGCCACACAACATTATGCAGCCGGCATTCTGGAAGGTTTGTCGCATTATGGATTACACCCTAAAAGTACTCTAGTTTGAATAAAACACTTAACACAATAAAAAGTAAAGAAATTGAAACGGTGAAATAGAAGTTAGCGAAATATAAGACAGTGAAATACGGTTTAAAACAGAAAACATTAAAGTGAAATAAGAAATAAGTGAAACAGCGCATCAACTAAAATTGGATAAAATTTATGTATGAACAAGTTTCACATTCGTTGTTAAACGACATATTGACCGAAATTGAAGCGGAAATTAAAGATAAAAATCTGCAATATTTTTATACGCGATTAGGCGCAAATTTTTATGCCATTTATTCGCTGTTTCATCAATTGTATGGTCAACGTGATGACTTTAAATCACAATTAAATCAGCTAGTTAAAATTCTCACACGTTCCTATGTCGCGCGCTCAGTAGAATTGCGCCAGCTTGATCTAGCGCGAGAAAAAAACCATAACTGGTTTTTAAGTCAGCAATGGGTCGGTTATGCAGTTTACTGCAGAGAGTTTTCTGGCGATTTAAAAGGTTTAGAAACCAAGCTTGGTTATCTGCAAGAGTTGGGTATTAATATGTTGCACATTATGCCGATTTTAGATTGCCCAAAAGGCAAGAGTGATGGCGGTTATGCGGTACGTGATTTTAGAAAAATCAATGCAGAAATCGGCACGGTGGAAGATTTAGATGCATTGGCGGCGAATCTTAAAAAACGCGATACTTTACTTGTGTTGGATGTGGTGGTGAATCACACATCAGATGAGCATGCATGGGCGCTTCAGGCGGTTGCTGGCGATAAGAAATACCAAGATTATTACTACATGTTTGATGACCGTGCTATTCCAGATTTGTATGAACAATACATGCCGGAAGTATTTCCCGAGAACGCGCCGGGCAATTTTACCTGGAATGCGGAAATGGGTAAGTGGGTGATGACCGTATTCAATGATTATCAGTGGGATTTGAATTATCAAAATCCTGCTGTATTCATCGAAATGGTGGATATTATTTTGTATTGGGCAAATCACGGTGCGGATATTATTCGCTTGGATGCAGTGGCGTTTTTATGGAAAAAAATTGGCAGCACTTGCCAAAATGAGCGTGAAGCACATTTGATTCTGCAACTCATGAAAGACTGCTGCCAGGTGACCGCGCCAGGTGTGCTATTTATTGCCGAGGCAATTGTTGCACCGATTGAGGTGATTAAGTATTTTGGCGAAGATGCGATTAATGCCAAAGAGTGCGAAATTGCGTATAACGCTACTCTAATGGCTTTGTTGTGGGAAGCTGTCGCCACCAAAAATGCTACGCTACTCAATCGGGCGATTCGTTCGATTCCCGATAAATTAGAGCGTGCAACGTGGCTAAATTATGTGCGTTGTCATGATGATATTGGCTTAGGTTTTGATGACAATGATATTCGTCTAGCGGGTTATGAACCTGCATTGCACCGACAATTTTTGCTACATTACTACACAGACCGTTCGGCAAACTCTTCTGCCAAAGGCATCGCTTTTGGTACCAATGTAAAAAATGGCGATGCGCGCATTGCGGGTTCGTTGGCATCATTGGCGGGATTAGAAACGGCGATTGAACATCATGATGACGATGCCATTACGCGCAGTATCGATACTATTTTGCTGTTGCATGGGTTGATTTTAGCTTTTGGCGGTATTCCGCTGATCTATTATGGCGATGCGATTGGCACGTTAAACGATCAAGCTTATTTGGAAGACGATTACAAAAAAAATGATAATCGTTGGATTCACCGCCCAGCCATGGACTGGAATAAAAGTGAATTAAGATATGAAAAAGGCACTACGCAGCAGCGTATTTTTTCTGGTCTGAAAAGAATGATTGCGACTAGAAAAGAGATTACCGCCTTTGCAGACCACAATAATCGCGAATTGATTTCGTTGGATAATCCACATTTATTCTGTTTTGTGCGTACGCATGGCACAGGCAACCATCCGCGCGTGCTAGTGATTTGTAATTTTGACCACAAAGTACAAGTTTGCAATATCGATGGCTTACGTAAGTTAGGTTTATTGCAGCACGCCGCAGTGAAAAACTTATTCTCAGATGACACCATCGATTTGTCTAATGGCATACTTACAATCCCGCCGCTTGGCATGTATTGGCTGGAAACTTAAATACGTTAATAAAAATTTTTAAGTAAAATTTAAAATAAATTGACACTAAAAAAGTGGTTAACTAAGTGGATAAACGCCAATAGTTGATGTGATATAAAATAAAAAAAGCAGCTTAAAGCTGCTTTTTGAATACCCATTTTTTTAATGAAACTGATATTAAGGCTCCAGGGTTTCGCGTTCCATATCGGCTAAACTGGTATGGCGAACATCTTTGCCTTTCACCATATACACCACATATTCGGCGATATTTTTAGCATGGTCGCCAATACGCTCAACGGCTTTTGCCACAAATAATACTTCTAATGACATCGAAATCGTGCGTGGATCTTCCAGCATGTACATCACCAATTGACGCATCGCCGCGCGAAATTGCTCATCGACTAACTCGTCTTGTTTGGCGACTTCTACAGTTTGGCTCACATCTAAACGTGCAAATGCATCTAATGACGTACGTAGCATTTCGCGTACGATTTTAACCATCGCTTTAATTTCAGTAAAGCGCGGTTTGTACATGCGGTCTTCATCAAAAATACGCTGTGCTGTACGCGCGATTTTAGTGGCTTCATCGCCAATACGCTCTAAATCGGTGATAGTTTTTACCATCATCATCACCATGCGTAAATCGCCCGCTGCTGGCTGGCGGCGCGCGATAATGTGGCTACAGTCTTCGTCAATCTGCACTTCAAGCGTATTCACACGCGCATCATTTTCCATGACTTCTTTGGCGAGTTTGATGTCGGCTTTAATTAATGCTTCTAACGCGTTAACAATTTGCTGCTCAACCAAACCACCCATTTCAAGCACTTTAGCGCGAACGGATTCTAATTCAGCATCATATTGTTTAGAGGTGTGTTCAAATTGCATGTTTACTATCCTTGTGATTCATTGCTAAATTTAGTCGATTTTAATGATAGCGAACAATTGTTACAGTAATATTATTTAACTTAACACATTTTTTTGCTGCATTTTTCTGGCTTACTTTTTATAGGTCACTACGCCATCAGCCGTGGCTAACAGTAATACATTGGCTGGGCGCGCGGCAAATAAACCATTGGTTACTACGCCGACGATTTGATTTACTTTGGCTTCAAAAGCAATTGGGTCGCTAATGGTTAGGCCGTGCACATCTAAAATGAGGTTGCCATTATCAGTTGTAAAGTCGCGCAATTGGGGCTGGCCGCCCAACTTTACCAATTCGCGCGCCACATAGCTTTTAGCCATTGGCAACACTTCTACTGGCAATGGAAATTTACCTAAAACTGGCACGTATTTGCTGGCATCACAGATACAAATAAATTGTTTAGCCACGGCTGCCACGATTTTCTCACGCGTCAATGCGCCGCCGCCACCTTTTAACATATGTAAATGCTCTGTAATTTCATCGGCGCCATCTACATAAATATCCAGTTGGTCTACGCTGTTTAAATCAAACACTTCAATACCATGGCCGCGCAAGCGTTGCGCAGTTGCTTCAGAACTGGCTACAGCGCCGTCGATTTTATGTTTTACTTTCGCTAATTCTTCAATAAAAAAGTTAGCTGTTGAGCCTGTGCCCACACCAATAATGCCGCTTTTTACATATTCAACTGCTGCTTTAGCTACTTGTTGTTTTAATTCGTCCTGAGTAAATGCCATTTTCGTCAAATCCCTAATAATTTCTTT
>Ga0123388_1020039_pt1 | contig 12477 bp, 14 predicted proteins | sample T0HHNO3metaT_FD_89916 | JGI IMG/M metagenome (GOLD analysis project Ga0123388, IMG submission 89916) | Methane-oxidizing artificial microbial communities from Washington, USA to study methane cycling - T0-HHNO3 metaT (Metagenome... | ecosystem: Engineered > Modeled > Simulated communities...
ACTTCACCGGCGAGGAGATCGCCAAGCGATTCCCGCGCTATGAACCGGGGAGTTCCTCCTGAACACGCCGCGCGCCATCCTCACCGACATCGAGGGCACCACCAGCAGCATCTCCTTCATCCGGGACGTGCTGTTCCCGTATGCACGCGATGCCCTGCCCGGCTTTGTCGCCGAGCATCGCAACGACCCGGAAGTGAGAAGGTGGCTGGATGCGGTGGCGATCGAGCATGGCAGCATCTGCAGCGACGAGGTCATAGTCGAAACGCTGCAGGGCTGGATCGACCAGGACCGCAAGCACACCGCGCTGAAGGCGCTGCAGGGCATGATCTGGGAAGCCGGCTATCGCGATGCCGAATTCGCCGCGCCCATCTATGCCGACGCCGCGCCTGCGCTGCGCCATTGGCACGCGGCGGGCCTGCCGCTGTACGTCTATTCCTCCGGTTCGGTGGCCGCGCAGAAGCTGTTCTTCGGGCACAGCGAGGCCGGGGATCTCACTTCGCTTTTTTCGGGATGGTTCGATACCGAAGTGGGCGGCAAGCGTGACGCCGCGAGCTATGAAGCCATCGCCGCGCGCATCGGCATGGAGGCGTCGGAAATCCTGTTCCTGTCCGACGTGGTGGAAGAGCTGGATGCTGCCGGCACCGCCGGCATGCAGACGGTGCTGGTCGACCGCCCCGAGGACTACGCCACGCCAAGAACCGGTGCGGCGGCACGCGGTCACCACCGGGTGACCAGCTTCGCCGACCTCCTGCTGATCCCCTGACGCGCCGCGTGTCGCCCCCTGGCAAGGCAACACTGAGCGGATTGCTGGCGATCCTGCTGTGGGCGTCGCTGGCGTTGCTGACCACGGCCACCGCGGGACTGCCGCCTTTCGAAGTGCTGGCGCTGGGGTTCGGCTTCGCCGCCCTGGCCGGCCTGGTACTGGTCGGCTTGCGTGGCAACTGGGCTGAACTGCGCCAGCCCATGTCGGCGCTGGCGCTGACGACCACGGCCCTGTTCGGCTACCACGCGCTGTACTTCATCGCCCTGAAGCGCGCGCCTGCAGTGGAAGCGAACCTGCTGAACTACCTGTGGCCCCTGCTCATCGTCCTGTTCGCGGGCTTCCTGCCGGGCGTGCGCGTGCGCGGAATGCAGATTGCAGGAACGCTGCTGGGGCTGGCGGCGGCGGTGATCCTGGTGACCCGCGGCAGCGGCATCGAGATCCAGCCGCAATTCCTGCCCGGCTACCTGGCCGCGCTGGGTGCAGCGGTGATCTGGGCCGCCTATTCGGTGCTCAACCGCCGCCATGCGCAGGTCAGCAGCAGCGCGATCATCGTGGCCTGCGCAGGCGTGGCCGTGCTGGGCGCGCTGGTGCATGCCGCATTCGAGCAGACGGTGTTGCCCACGCCGCTGCAGTGGGGTGTGCTGGCACTCATGGGGCTTGGCCCGGTGGGCATCGCGTTCCTGCTCTGGGACCATGGCACCAAGCACGGCGACATTGCCCTGCTGGGCAGTCTTTCCTACCTGGCGCCGCTGTTGTCCACGCTGCTGCTGGTGGTGGCCGGCCAGGCGGCAGCCCACTGGTCGCAGGGCGTGGCCATTGGCCTGTTGACGCTGGGTGCGTGGTTGAGCGTGCGCAGGTTCAAATAAGAACGCCGTTGCCTGGAGCCGGAGTTCCCGCTCAATGGATCTTTTCACCGCGAGCGAGCATCTCCACGAACTTCGCCGCGCGGGCCACCCGGGTTTCGGGTTTCTTCGCCGTGTGCACCCGCCAGCAGAATGCGTAGCGGTTGGTCCTGTCCAGGGTGTCGAAGAAAGCCTGTGCCTTGCGGTCTTTCTTCAATGCAACCGCCAGTTCGGCGGGCACGTCCATCACCGAGAAGCCGTGATACGCCGCTTCCCAACGGCCGTCGGCCCGGGCCGCCTCCACCTCACGCAATCCACGCGCCTGCATGAGGCCGGCAGCGGTCAACCGTTCCACGTGGCCGATGTTGATCTTCGACCACAGGCTGCGCGGACGCCGCGGGGTGAAGCGCTGCAGGAAGAACTGTTCGTCGAAACCTTTCTTCTGGCCGTCGATCCAGCCATGGCACAGGGCGACGTCCAGTGCCTGCGCGTAGGTCACCGAGGCAATGCCCGAGTCCTTCTTGGCGATCTTCAGCCAGACCCCGGCCGCGTCCGCATTGGCGGACAGCCATTTTTCCCAGGCGGCCGGGGTCTTGAAAGGTTTGACCGGCAATTCGTCTGTCTGTGCCATGGCAAAAGTGTCCTGCTGCTTTGTGGAACCTGTTTTTCAGGCATTGGAGAGGCCTGGTCTATCGCGATCGTGATCCCCGCACAGGCGTGGACCCACGTATCCGAAGCCATTGAAAACGACGTCCCTGGGTTCCCGCCTGCGCGGGAATGACGGCCTCAAAAATGGCCATCGAAGTGCATCTGCGATTCCGGCTGACCTCCACTCAGGGCGAAGCTGTTTCCAGCCGGTAGCGGGCACGTGCGGACTGCGCGCGACCCTGGGTGTCGAAGAACCGCACTTCTATCTCGTGCCCACCTACAGCCAGGTCGGTCGGCAAGGCACCGCGCCACAGGTGCATTGAAGGCGTTGCTTCCGGTGACCGGTCGTAGCCGCGCAGGTTTTCGGCCTGGTCATCCCTGAAGTTTTCCGCCAGCAGTCCCGGGTCTGGCTGTTGCACGCGGGCCATGGTTTTCCAGTCACCCGCATCGATCCGGTACTCCACCTTCGTATCGGCCTGGCCCATGAACACGTTGGCATACACGCCCCAGGCCGGATAGGCGCCCTGTCGCAATACTTTCGGTGCGTACAGCACGAGCGTCGCGCCAGGATCGCGCGCCGGATGCCAGGACAGCGAATACGAACCACCGGGCTTTACTGAAAGGCTGGCATAGCCATTGGGCGTGCCATCGCTCATGCGGCTGTCGGGAATGCCGGCCGCATCCTTGGCGCCCGACCAGAACGCACCGCAAACGGCGCCGACGTTGTATTCGTGCAACGGGGTGGCACCCTGCCAACCACTGGCGGCGCCGTGGTAGACGTGCTGCTGGGTGTGGCTGTGCCCGCTGAGCACCAGCACATGCGGGAATTCCTGCAGCAGCTCGAACAGGCGCGAACGATCGGCATGGCGGAAGGTTTCCACGCCCGGCTTCGCATCGAACAGCGGAATGTGCACACCGAGCACGAGCAGCCGGTCCCTGGGCACGGTCGGCAGGTAGGCCTGGAGGAATGCAAACTGGTCCGGGCGCAGGCCGCCGATGTAGGCAGGCTTCTGCCCGGGCAGGTAGACCACGTCGTCGAGGCCGATAAACACCGCCTGCGGTTCTTCCCAGGCGAACGTATCCGGTCCGTAGCTGTTGCGGAAAGTGAGCAGCGAATCCTCGTCGCGCGCGGCGTCGAAATCCAGGTCATGGTTGCCGGCCACGTGCAGCCACGGCAGCTGCAGCAGGCGGGTCACCTGGTTCAAGGCGGGATACAGCGACAGGTCGTCGTTGACGACATCGCCGAGGGTGATGCCGAAGCGTGCCTTACGCTTGCCAGCCAGCGGCTCGACGATGTCGCGCCGGTAGTAGTCGATGTCGGTGGCACTCTTGGCCTGGGTGTCGGAAAACACCAGGATCTCGAGCGCGTTGCCACGCCCAGCCTGCGATTTGCGGGCAAGCAGGCCGAAGTTCCTGCAGCTGGGAAAAGCTGCAGGGATACCGCCGTATTTCAGGGTCGGCCCGGGTGCCGTGCGGATGTGGGTCCAGAAGTCCGGCAGCCCATCGCCGCGTTGCGGCAGGTCGTAGCCCGGCGGCTTGATGACGAACACCGTGCGGCCATCCACCACCGGCATCAGGTAACGGCCTTCGGCATCGGTCCTTACCAGCTCGACGCCATCGGACACCTTGATACCTGCAAGCGGCTTCTCACCCCGGTCCATGACCCCGTTGCCATTGCTGTCGGCCCAGACAAGGCCGGCATTGCAGGGCGGCGGCAGTGCCCGCGCGGACACGGCGGCCATCGACAACAGGACTGCGGCTAGCAGGCGGGACATGGCGGTTCCTTGGGTGGCGTGCGGAGATTATCGCGGATCGGCATGACGTCGGGAGGGGCGATGCTGTTCGCACTTGGAGACGGGTGCTCATTTCGAATCTGGATGCATGTCGTACGTGCAGGCATAGCAACTTCGCCGTACCCCACCCGCCGCTGCGCGCCGAATTTCAGCCGCGTGATGCGGCTTCGATTCCAGGGGAGAGGTGTATCTATCAGGGATCGCACACTCTTTGGGGGGAGAGGCGGCTCTTTTCTTCCCTTCTCCCTTCGGGAGAAGGTGGCGCGTAGCGACGGAAGAGGGTACGGCGGAAACTCTGTCTCAGAGTGCCGGGAAAGAAGCAAGGATTGGCCGTTGCGAACTCGGACGCATGCCTCATGTGCAGACTTAGCGACTTCGCCGTACCCTCACCCGCCGCTGCGCCTCGACCCTCAGCCGCTTGATGCGGCTTCGATTGGAGGGAAGACTTTTTTTCTACCTCCTGGGTCATTGAACTACCGAGACCTTTCTTGTTCCCTTCTCCCTGCGGGAGAAGGTGGCGCGAAGCGACGGATGAGGGTACGGCGGAGCACGTGCCTAAGACGGACTTGGAAGCAGCAAGGAGCGGCCTTCGGCATCTGGATAAAAGCCGCGTGCGCCAGCATCGCAACTTCGCCGTACCCTCACCCGCCGCTGCGCGTCGACCTCTCCCGAAGGGAGAGGTGATGTCGTCATGCATGTCGGCCTTTTCCCTTCTCCCGTCAGTATCGAAGCCGCTTCAAGCGACTGAAGGTGCGCGCGCTCAGCCCGAATGCCGCTGCTGCAGCACTTCTGTCACCCCACCCAAGGACAAGCCGCGCGCGCGCAGCAGGACCAGCAGGTGGAAGACCAGGTCGGCTGATTCACCGAGCAGTGCGGCATCGTCCTGGACCACGCCGGCCAGTGCGGTCTCCACCCCTTCCTCACCCACTTTCTGGGCGATGCGGCGGACGCCGTCTTCGAACAGCGTCGTCGTATAACTGCCCGGCGGGCGTTCGCGTTGGCGCTGCGCCACCAGGGCGTCAAGATCGGCCAGGAAATTGGCGGGCGCATCGGGGAAACAGCTGGCGCGCTGCAGGTGGCAGGTGGGGCCGTGCGGCCGGGCCAGCACCAGCAGGGTGTCGTTGTCGCAATCGGCCTGGATAGAAACGACTTCCAGCACATGCCCGGAGCTTTCCCCTTTCTTCCACAACCTCTGCTTGCTGCGGCTGTAGAAAGTGACGAAGCCGCTGGAGCGGGTGGCAGCCAGCGCCTCGGCATTCATGTAGCCCAGCATCAGCACGCGCAGGTTGCCGGCGTCCTGTACGACCACCGGCAGCAGGCCGTCGCCCTTGTCCCAGTCCAGCAAGAGGGTTTCAGTCGACACTACGCACCTCGATTCCTTGCGCACGCAGGGTGCGCTTCAATTCGGGAATGGCGATCGCGCCGCTATGGAAGACGCTGGCCGCCAGCGCGCCATCGACGTCGGCCTGCTGGAACACCTGGGCGAAATGCGCCGCCTCGCCCGCGCCACCAGAGGCGACCAGTGGAACCTGGCATAGCGTGCGCGCTGCCTGCAGCTGCTCGATGTCGTAACCCCGGCGCACGCCATCGCTGTCCATGCAGTTGAGCACGATCTCGCCGGCGCCCAGTCGCTGCGCCTGGACGATCCAGTCCAGCGTTCGCACGCCCAGCGCCCTGGTCTTTGAAGGATCGCCGGTGTTGCTGCGCACGCGCCATTGCCCGTCGTCTTCGCGCACCGAATCGATGCCGACCACGATGCACTGCACGCCGAACGCATCGGCCAGCTCGGTGACCAGCGCCGGCCGCTCCAGCGCGGGACTGTTGACCGAGATCTTGTCCGCGCCAGCGTGCAGCACGGCGCGCGCGGTCTCCACGTCGCGGATGCCGCCGGCCACGCAGAACGGGATGTCGAGTAGCGAGGACACGCGGCGCACCCAGGCGTGATCCACGGAACGGCCTTCGGGGCTGGCACCGATATCGTAGAAGACGAGTTCGTCGGCGCCCTGGTCGCGATAGCGCAGGGCGAGTTCGGCGATGTCGCCCATGTCGACGTGGTCGCGGAAGCGCACGCCCTTGACCACGCGGCCGTCGCGCACATCCAGGCAGGGAATGAGGCGTCGACTCAACATGCCAGCGCCGCTTCCAGGTCGATCTTGCCTTCCAGCAGGGCGCGGCCCAGCACGATGCCGGCGCAACCCTGGGCCCTGGCCGCGGCGACGTCGGCGACATCGCGCACGCCGCCGGAAGCCTGAACCTGCAATGCGGGCGCCAGGCTGCGCAAATGCGCGTACAGCGCGCCGTTGGGGCCGGTCAGCATGCCGTCGCGGGCGATGTCGGTGCTCAGCAGGTGGGCCAGGCCGCCCTGCGCGAAACGCACCGCCAGTTCGTCCAGCGTGGCCGCTGCCGTTTCGGTCCAGCCGTGGACGGGAAGCCGCCACGCGCCGCTCTCGTCCTGGCGTGCATCCAGGGCCACGGTGATGTGCCCGGCACCGAACTCGCCGATCCACTCCAGCACCTGTTCGGGTTGCTGCACCGCCAGCGAGCCCACCACCACGCGCGACGCCCCCGCATCGAGGATGCGCTGGATGTCTTGGCGTGCGCGCACGCCGCCGCCGGTCTGCACCTTCAGGCCGGTGAAGGCATGGATGTCGCGCAGCAGCGGCGCCAAGGTATAGCCGCCCGCCTTCGCCGCATCCAGGTCGACCAGGTGCAGCCAGGTCGCGCCGCGGGCGGCGTAAAGCCGGGCGATGTCGAGGGGATCGTGTCCGTAGACGGTCTCGCGCGCGTAGTCGCCCTGCGCAAGCCGGACCACGCGCCCTTCGCGCACATCGATGGCCGGATAGACCGTGAATTCGTTCATGCCAGTCCATGCTCCAGGAAATTCTTCAACAGGCGGGCGCCGACCACAGAGGAACGCTCGGGGTGGAACTGCGCGCCGGCGACCCGGCCACGCTGCGCCACGGCGGCGAACGTGGCGCCGTGTTCGCACGACAGCACGCAGTCGGCGGTTACCGGCGCGGCATAGCTGTGCACGAAATAAGCGTGGTCGCCTGCTTCGATGCCGTCCACCAGCGAAGTCGCGCGCACGGGCTGCAGGGTATTCCAGCCCATGTGCGGAATCCGGATCGCGGCATGGCCGGGCAGCTTGGTGACCTGGCCTGCCAGCAGTCCCAGGCATTCCACGTCGCCTTCCTCCGAACGCTCGTACAACAGCTGCATGCCCACGCAGACGCCGAGCAGCGGCTTCTCCAGCGTGCGTAGCGTTTCGACCAGGTCGAGTTCACGCAGCCTGCCCATGACCATGCCGGCAGTGCTGACGCCGGGCAGGATCACCCGATCGGCCTCTTGAATGATGCGTGCATCGCCAGTGACCGTGGCTTCCACGCCCAGGCGCTGCAACGCGAACAGCACCGAGCCCAGGTTGGCCCCACCCGCATCGACCAGTGCCACCTGCATCAGAGCGTGCCCTTGGTGCTGGGCAGCTCCGCGCCTTCGCGCCGGGTCGCCTGGCGCAGCGCGCGCGCGAACGACTTGAAGCAGGCTTCGACCTTGTGGTGGTCGTTGTCGCCCTGCACCTGCAGGTTGAGGTTGAGCCCCGAGGCATCGCAGACCGAGCGGAAGAAGTGCGGCACCAGTTCGGTCGGCAGGTCGCCGACGCGTTCGCGCCTGAATTCGCCCGAAAAAACGAAGTACGGCCTGCCGCTGAAATCCAGTGCCGCACTGGCCAGGGTTTCATCCATGGGCAGGGTAAAGCCGTACCGGCCGATGCCGCGCTTGTCGCCCAGGGCTTCTTTCAACGCCTGTCCGAGCGCAAGCCCGGTGTCTTCGACCGTGTGGTGCTCGTCGATGTGCAGGTCGCCGTCGGTGCGGACGTCCAGGGCGAAGCCGCCGTGCTTGCCGATCTGCTCCAGCATGTGGTCGAAGAACGGCAGGCCGGTGTGGACGGCCGGCTCGGCGACGCGGTCCAGGTCGACTTCCACCCGGATCCGGGTTTCCTTCGTATTCCTTTCCACGACGGCGCGGCGCGGCGCATCGGCCAGCTCATGGGCGATCGAGTTCCAGTCCCACTCGCCGCCGAATTGCGCGGTCGTGAGCTGGAAGCCCCGGATGCGCAGGTTCTCGGCAAAGGTGATATCAGTGATGCGGTCGCCGACCATGGCCGAACGCGACCAGTCGATGCTGCGGTCCTGCAGGTAGGGCAGCATCAGGCCGATGCCTGGCTTGCGCGTGGGCGCGTTGTCCTGCGGCCAGCTGCAATCGACAAGGACCTCGCGAAAGACGATGCCCTGGCTGGCGAAGATCTGCAGCATCAGGTCATTGGGACCGTCGAAGGCGGCGCGCGGATAGCTCTCGCTGCCCAGGCCGTCCTGGTTGGTGACGATCACGAACTGGTAGCCGGCATCGCGCAGCTTCAACATCGCCGGGATCACATCCTTGACGAAGCGGATCTTCTCGTAGGCGTCGATCTGGAAGTCGGCCGGTTCCTCGATCAGGGTGCCGTCGCGGTCTACGAAGAGTATCGGGGTCATGCGGCGGCCTCCTGCAGGCGCAGGGCGGAGAGCATGCGGTCATTCTGCTCCGGCGATCCGATGGTAATGCGCAGCGCATTGCCCAACTGCGGGGCGGCGCGCTGGTCGCGAACGACCACCCCTGCCGCCAGCAGCGAGCGGAAGGCGGTTTCGGCATCGTGGAAACGGACCAGCAGGTAATTGCCCTGAGAGCCATAGACCCGGAGAACGCCGGGCATGGCCGCCAGTGCAGCGTGCAGCCGCGCTCGTTCGGACCGCACCAGAGCGACGCGACAGCCAGTCTCGAGTTGTGACTCGCGCGCGAGCCCGGCGAGTGCAATCTCTGCACAAGGCGTGGGTACCGGATACGGCGCCTGGCAGCGTCGCAGGACCCCGATCAGCGCCGCATCCGCGATCAGCACACCAATGCGGGCCGCGGCCAGGGCATGGGCCTTGGAAAGCGTGCGCAGGACTGCCACGTTGACGTGACGGGTCTGCAGGGTGGTAGCCGAAGGCAGCTCGGAAAATTCGCCGTAGGCTTCATCGACCACTACCAGCGCCGTTCCCAGCAGCCGCGCGGCCAGGCCGGCGATACCCTCGAGGTCAATGGCGCTGCCGACCGGGTTGGACGGCGAACAGAGGAAGACTAGCTTTGCCTTCGCGGCGAGCGCAGCCTGGGCGATGGCATCCAGGTCCGCCGCGAAACCTTCCGCACCATCCCGCAGCGGCACTTCTATCACCGGTGCACCCTGCAAGCGTGCCGATACCGCATACATGCCGAACACCGGTGGGGTGACGACCACCGCGTCCCTGCCCGGATTGCACAGCGCGCGCACCAGCAGGTCGATGGCCTCGTCGCTGCCGCGGCCGATCAGCAGTCGGGATTCATCGCAACCGTACAGTGCTGCCAGCGCCGCGCCCAACGAGGTGGGCTGCGGTTCCGGATAGCGCCGGCAGGTGCCCTGGACGTCGGCGGAATTCGCCCAGGCCGATTCGTTGGCGTTCAACCAGACCTCACCCTGCAGCGATTCAGTGCGCGCGGACTTGTAGCCGCCGAAATCCCGCAGGTCTTCGCGCACCAGTTCCAGCAAGCCGCTCATGCCACCGCCTCCAGCCGCAGCACCACCGCGTTGGCATGCGCATCCAGCCCTTCCGCACGCGCCAGGGTGACCGCGCAGGCGCCAATGGCATCGATGCCGGCGCGGCTGGCCGATTGCACGCTGACGAAATTCTGGAAGCTGGCCACGCTGACGCCGCTGTAGGCGGCTGCGGCCCCATTGGTGGGCAGCACGTGGTTGGTGCCGCTGCAGTAGTCGCCCAGGGCCTCGGGCGTGAAGTCGCCCAGGAACACCGAGCCCGCCGCCTGCACCTGGTCCAGCCAGGCGCGCGGGTCACGCAGCGCCAGGATCAGATGCTCGGGCGCGTAGTCGTTGCTGATGGCGAAGGCCTGCGCCAGCGAATCGACCAGGATCAGGCGCGAGGCCGACAGGGCCTGGCGCGCCGTGTCAGCCCGCGACAGGGATGCAAGTTGCGTTTCGATCTCGGCTTGGACATCGGCCAGCAACGTGGCGTCATCGGAAATCAGCAGTACCTGCGAATCCGGGCCATGCTCGGCCTGCGACAACAGGTCGGCGGCGACGAAGGCCGCGTTGGCGCCGGCATCGGCGATCACCAGCACCTCCGACGGACCGGCCGGCATGTCGATGGCCACGCTGCCACTGCGCGCGACCTGCTGCTTGGCTTCGGTGACATAGCTGTTGCCCGGCCCGAACAACTTGTCGCACTTGCCGATGGTTGCGGTGCCGAAGGCCATCGCGGCGATCGCCTGCGCCCCTCCGAGCTTGAGCACGCGGGAGACACCGGTCAGGCGCGCGGCAACCAGCACCGCCGGGTCGGCGCTGCCGTCCTGGCGCGGGGGCGTGCACATCACCACCTCGGTGCATTGGGCAAGCAGCGCCGGGATACCCAGCATCAACGCCGTCGACGGCAGCGGGGCCGTACCGGCCGGCACGTACAGCCCTACCCGGCGGATCGGCCTGATCATGCGTTCGCAGACCACGCCGGGCGCGGTCTCGACCGCATAGGGCTGGGTCATGCCGGCGCGGTGGAAGGCAGTGATGCGCGCCGCTGCCTCCGCCATGGCGTCCTTCAACGCGGGATCGACCCGGGTTTCGGCAAGCGCGAATTCGGCCTCGCTTACCTCAAACGTTTCCAGAGCCACCTGGTCGAAGCGCGCGGTGATTTCGCGTAGCGCGATATCGCCACGTTGGCGCACGTCGGCGAGCAGCGCCGCCACCGCCTCGCGCGTCGCAACGGCCACTTCCTGCACCGGGCGCCGCAATGCGTCACGCCTGGCGACCTGATCAAGGCTGGACCACTGGAGCCGGTTCATGCCAGCGACCTCTCCACCGAAAGCACCATCAGGCCCTGGGCGCCGGCGCGCTCCAGTTCCTCCAGCCGCTGCCAGGTCACCAGGCCGTGACACATGGTCTGCAGCGACTGCAGCCCGGCCAGATCGGAGCTCAGGTACGTCGGCGCATCGGCATCGGGCAGCAGGCGCAGCAGGCCTTCGACCGCCTCACGATCGGCGCGGAACATCAACAGCTTGCTGTCTTTGAGTCGCAGCACCCCGTCCATGCGCCGCAGCAGCATGGCGGCCAGGTCGGCGCGCTGGTCCTCCAGCTCGCGCGCAGGCCCGGCCAGCACCGCTTCGCTTTCCAGCAGCGTCTCCACTGGCTTCAGCTGGTTGGCCAGCAAGGTGGCGCCACTGGAAACCAGATCGCAGATCAGGTCGGCGGTGCCCAGCTTGGGAGCGATCTCGACCGAGCCGGAAAGCTCCACCACACTGGCGCGCACGCCCTGCTGCTCCAGCCAGGCGGCCAGGATAGCCGGGTAGCTGGTGGCGATGCGCATGCCTTCCAACTGCGCGGGACCTTGCCACTCCCAGGTTTCCGGTATGGCCAGCATCAGGCGACAGCCACCGAACCCCAGGGCATGCATTTCCCGGTAGGCGACCGGCAGGCCCAGGCTCGCCCGTGCCGCGGCCTGCTCGTTGAGTTCGTTGCGCCCGACCACGCCGAAATCGCAAACCCCATCGGCGATCAGTCCGGGAATATCGTCATCGCGCACCAGCAGCAGGTCCACCGGCAGCGATTCGCCATAGCAGAACAGCTTGTCGCGGCTCTCGCGCCAGCTCAGGCCACAGGCCGACAGCAGGGCACGCGCGGGCTCGGCGAGGCGGCCGCTTTTCTGGATGGCGATGCGCAAACGGTCGCGCGTCGCGGTGGCAACTGGTGGACTCATGCTGGATGGCTCAGTGGGAAGCGGTGCTGGAACGGGACTGCTGGCGGCGCAAGGCGGTGCTGTAACCGCCGGTGCCGCTTTCCAGGGTGCGGGCAACCCGCCCGATGGTGGTGACGCTGACCTCGGTGAGGTCATGGATTTCCCGGTAGGGCACGCCTTTCAGCAGCAGCGGAACCACGCGCCAGCGATCGGACATGGCTTCGAGTTCGGCTGGAGTACAGAGGTCCTGCAGGAAAGCACGGACATCCTCCGGCCGGGCCAGCGCAGCCAGGGCCCGCGACAGGGCCTGCAGCGCGGCCGAGGCGGTGTGTTCATCAGGAGCGGGGCGGCGCTTCATGTTCCGGTCGTATCAATGTATTAATGCGTTAATACATGATCACGCAAATGCCGCGATGCGTCAAGCAGCGGATTTACTGCCGCCGTCATCGAGCCGCGTAGTGCGTTGACCCGTAGCTCGAAGCACTCCAAAGTGCGGGTGTGGCGCACGGTCAGGGGCGGAGTAGACTGCAGCGGCCGAACAGGGACCGGGGCCGCGCATGCGCGGCCCGCAAAGGGGTTTGAATGCGCAATTGGCGGAGCCAAGGGGTGGTCTGCTGGCTGGCCTTGATGGCGGCCATCAC
>Ga0123388_1108365_pt1 | contig 12341 bp, 12 predicted proteins | sample T0HHNO3metaT_FD_89916 | JGI IMG/M metagenome (GOLD analysis project Ga0123388, IMG submission 89916) | Methane-oxidizing artificial microbial communities from Washington, USA to study methane cycling - T0-HHNO3 metaT (Metagenome... | ecosystem: Engineered > Modeled > Simulated communities...
CCGAAAAAAGCCTCATCAGGCCTATACCGATTTGCTGCCACCGGTCAAAATGGCAGCCTAACCAACAGCAGGGATTTCACTTTAATTTTGGGAATTGCTGTTTAAAGGTTTGGGGCCACCTCTGAACTGAACCAAAAGCCCTACGAGGCCTTGCTGAGAAAATACGGCGGCAACCAAAACAGTTGCTGGCCGATTTGATCGAGCTGATCCAGGAACGCTGCGGCAGCAGCCGCAACAAGGCCTTGTTCCTGAACGCCAACAAATCCGTGGCTTTGCAGGGCATCAAACTGCACTTGTTCTACACCGGCGACAGCGTGATTCATGACAATGCCTTGTTCGAGCAGAACATTTTTTCGGTGGTGCAGGAATTGCCCTACAAATACCGCTGTCAGGACCAACTGTTCTATTCCTTCCGGCCGGATTTGGCCTTCTTCGTTAACGGTATTTATCTGGGCTACAGCGAGCTGAAATCCAACTACACCAACCAGAACGCCAGCAAGAATGGCCGTGGCAAGGTCATCAAGGATTATTTCGAGGCGGTGAAAGCCTATTACACGTATGTGGACGCCAACGCCATGCTCAGCGAGAAGGACAAGGAAGCCGTCCGCCGCGATTTTCTGAAAGTGTTTGAAAAAGCCATTCACATCAGCACCACCGATATTAAAGACACCTACGTGATTCGCAATATCTCGGACTTTTTCGACGACATTCTGGAAACCTGCCGCCAGGGCAAGTTTGACCGCGAAGAGGCCGAAAAACGGGTGATGAAGGTGTTCAAGCCTTATCCCTTGGTTAATCCCGATGTCGACAAAAAGGACAAATTCAAGGAGCTGTTTACCGCCCATTACGGCAAGCCGTTCATCGAGAAGGAAATCCTGTATTACAACTTCATCGAGCGCGATGTGTATGTCTACGACAAGATCATGATTGTGGTGGATCGCTTGCAATTGCGCAGCCAGCTCGATGCCTTGATGCTGAATATGAACATCGACACCTAAGTGGCAGTAATGAGCATAATACGCATTCGGATAAAATTTATCGCGCAGAAAATTTACGCTGGACTCCGCCGATATTGCATTTTGAACTCGAGCGACATGGAGCTACAGCCAATGGTTCTAGCAGAGCCGATGTTCACCACTGGGAAATCGATATAGATGAAGGCACTGCTCAAATCGTGAAGGTCGGACGTCGACAGCTTACAAAAATGGCACCTAGAATGGATGTCAAAGCAAAAGCAACGGAGATTGCTAATGCTATCTTAAATGGTCTCGAACATCCGTCGCTCAACTGGGATAACAATCAAGAGAGTGTCGTTCTAACGATTAGTAAAATTATTCCGGAAACAGTAGCCCAGACGACACAGTCTAGGAGAAAACGTTTTAAAGATAGCCTTGATTCGATATTATTTGAACAAGGCTGGGTGCGTAAAGATCATGGGAATAAGTTAGGCTAGCTTTCGTTGTCTTCGTCACTTTCGAAACTTTTCTCGATCAACGTTTCGCCATCTTGTTTGTCCTGTTTGATAGTGACCTTAGGTTGCTTTTTGGAAGGAGCTTCAAACTTACGAAGATTGAGACGTTCAAGTTGCGCTAGAAAATACGAGTCGTAATGCCAATTCGGTTTTGCTGAAATTGGCTCTGGTTTAGTGTCGGTGATGTCGCTCATATTGCTTTTCGTTAATTTCTATCAAGTACCGCGAGAAAACTCGCTGCATTGATAATGGGGGTAACACCAACTCGCTGCATTGAAAGCAAATCCCGCTTATCTCCAGTAACAAGAAAGTCAGCTTTGCATTCCAAAGCAATAGCTAATATCGGATTGTCGTCAGGGTCTTTGCATAGATCGACTGCTGGGAGCGATTGGTAAACGAAAGCATTAAGCTTGATTCCGTTTATCATCTGCCCCGCTTCAGCAGGGTTGATAAATTTTTTGAGTTTTGGATAGCGACTGACACGACGAAACTCTTCAAGTTGCCATTCGGATGTCACTAGTTCAAACCGCTTCTTTTTCCAAGCTCTGTAGATTTTATCCGGCGGGGTTTCGGTAGTGATAAGCGCAGCAATCAAGATGCCAGTGTCTAATACGACTCGCATTCAGATCAGTGAGCAGCAAGAGCTTCGTCGATAGAAGAGAGAATCTCGTTCTGATCAAATTGTTTGTTGCGACTTTTCACCTTTTCCGTCACTAGGTCTGCTAAATGCAACTGGACAGCTTCATCAACAAAGTTGGAAATATCCCCTTTTTTCATCCCTGTTCCAGCAAGATAGGTTCTTAGCGCAATATCAGTAGATTCAGGAACGACAACTGACCATCGGACTCTGTTCATTGTAAGCACCTCATGTTTAGTTTAGAGCAACAAGCTGATTATATGCGTTTATGTGTTTATACGCACAATGCTTTTGAATTGCAGCATCACAGTTCTTAGCGCTTTAAGCACTCAAGAGGTCCAAGGCCATTCAGACTTCGATAGCATAGGTTTGTGAAAAATGATCTTTTTAGAGGTTGCTGACTTCAACGATAGCATAACAATGACTTGCGTAACGCCAACACTCATCTGCTTCAACATGTAATAGTGGTGAGTAATGGACGTAATACCGCCATTGGAACGAACTGATCGATAAACCGCAATGAGTCGGTTTTGCTCCTTGAATTCTGACAGAGCAAGTTCGGCCAATTGCGGACTGCTGGTTTTCTCTCGTCAGTGACCGGACTTGAATGAATAGCTGCCTGACAGTAGTTATAAGCGCCTAGCAAAAACTTTGGATGCATTGCTTTCCGCCTAGCCTTCCTGCTATCGACAATTAGGAGCAAAAGACACCTATCGATTTGTTGCTAAGCGCTTAAGTGCTTCATTGCAAGCTAGCCTTGACCATTTACTCGATTAGTTCTAGGTCATGTTTTTCAAGTGAATCGTATTTTGTTGTTTTACTAATGAAATAAAATGAAAAATGCTAGTACTATAAAAGCCACGAAATAGAGATAAATTTTATAGTCTTCATTATATGTGTTTAGGGCTGCGACAGGGATTTCTATTGAACCTATGTCGCATATAACTGGATGGTCTGTTATTATGTCAATAAAATCATCCCATTGATAAATTGTTTTTTGATCAATATTATTACAATGCGGTAACGTTAAACCTGTAACGTATTTTGATTCATCATAATAAATAACTAATGCATAGCCGTGATGTTCTGGTAACAGCAAAAACCTAACGACTCCATCTACATTTGTTTCTTGGCAATTAAGTGATTTTGAGATGCTGGTGGCTGTTTTTCCTTTGAAAATCCCTTGTAGCTTCCATGAAGTTTCGTCTCCTCCAGTTGGAGTTGAAATTGCGTGTCCAATGTAGCCCTCTGAATCTTTTAATAAATGAATCCAGAAGCCGTTAAATATTGGATTTTCGATTTTTCTCGACTGTATATTATAAGGAAGCTCTATTATTTTTAAAGATTCACAAAGGCTTATCGCGTTTTGTGGTAAAGCGTCGTTAAATGGCAGTGTTATTAGGGATTTATTTAATAAATTAGAAATTGTTTTAACTGAATTATCTGGCAAATCATCGAATTTAAGCATAAATCTAAGCCCCTTCTAATTCCGCCCATGAGTAAATCCAAGATCCGTATCCCCACGCAGACTTTAGTGCTGAATAAGGTATCCACCCATCAGAGTAATTTGGCCTGCTATCTATTACATAAATACCTATATCATCCTGAGTATTTTGAATGTGAACCCCACTTAACAGCAACATGTGCCCCGCCCCATTATTATACTGAATCATCGCAATAATGGGGCGATTGTAGTCATACAACTCTCGATATATCTCGTTTGGAGATAATGGGCGTGGAATAAGTCTACTCGATATATTTACTAACTTATACACACCAGATAGAAAATCTATTTGGCAGGGTAGATTGCAATTGCTAGGATTCAAGCATGCGTCACCACTGAAAGAAGGGGCGAGGAACTTTTTTATATATATATTTGCTACAGTACACTGATCAACTTTCTTTTTCAGTAGATATTCAGCTACCATTGCACCACAGGCTGCCCAGCACCATTGGCTTTGCGTCTGTTCTATGCTATTAATCGCCAAAAGCTTAATGATTGGGACTTGTTCGAGTGAGTTTGACATAGCGTGGGCCTGAGTACTCATATATATTTCCTAACGCTTCACTCGCATGCTGCCGGTTTCGGAGTTTGGCTGCAAATTTCCTGTTTTGCCTTTAACATTTCAGCATTTTTTGAAAGAAGACTAGTTTGAGCTTCGATTAATGTTTTCTGTGCGTTTAGTATGGCCGTTTGATCTTCTAGCGGGCGCTTCTCTTCATTTAATGCACTGTTAAGATTTTGGGTTCTTATGGTTAGCAATTCTGCCGGCACGGCTAACGCTTTTTGCGAAAGGGTCAATGGTATGGTTGAAAAACCTAAAAGTTGACTTCCTTTCTCCCAGCCATCTTCTTTCAATGAGCCTTCGTTAAAAGCTACTGTATATTGTTTTTTTGTAAACGCTGATCGCGATAGATCTAATGCGAAAATGGGAGATTCATTTGGTAAATAGACAATTGAAGAAGTTATTGATTCTTTTGTGGGGTTTAGGAATTTTTGTTGATTACGCAAATCTGGATTAGAAATAATCGTTAGTTTGTACGGCAGTTTTTGGCGATAAAATATTCCGTCATATTTCAAAGGGTTTTCTGTTAAGTCCTTGCTGGGATCAGTTCTTTCTCCTATTGACCATCCGGCTTTTTCGAACTTAATAACTAAACCAACATCCTCTAACGACTTATTGATATTATCTAATTCATCTTTTTTTATTGGATTAATAGTTTCATCGATCTTAAAAACTAATTCTTCGGCACCGGCTCCGCCAGCCATGGCCGCTAACTTAATAGCGTTTTTTGCTGTTTCTGCTAAATTAGAAATTATCTCTGGGCTTTTATCTTCAACTGTAAACGATACTGAGTTCAAGAGCCCCTTATCGCTTAAAGAGACCTTTATGTTGTCATTAAAAAACCAGTTATCTTTATAAGATAAAAGATAGGTTAAATTCGGGTCTGCCTCAATGCTGGTCTGAGTAGTTATATTCATTGTGCCACTAGAGAATAACTCAACTGTAACACGCAGTCTTCCTGTAGGAAGAAAATAATCTCTTGAATTTTCATTTGTGTCTGATAATTGAATCGTCCCCGATTCTAACCTTGAGAGCTTTGATTCTAAAACAGTGCATGATTGAAGTAGAAGGGAAATTGTAGATAACGTAAATAAGGTTTTTGACGCTTTTTTAATTTGTGTTTTCATATATTGTTATCCTGTTTTTCCGTTGAGAATTGTCGGCACTATCTTTATTGCCCGTAAAACTAGAGTCAGATCTTTCAAGCAAACAGAACTTGCGTAACCTGTTACTGTTTTTCATTTGATTAGCTGAAAATTGAAAGAATTAATCTATTTACTTCGTAATTTTGCTAAAGCCGGAAGCCCATTATTAACGCCTGAGATATTATGTGTCAACTATGCCTATCCGTAGATCTGGCAACGAAATTATGCCGATTACTCGCCTTACCCTGCCTATATTCTGTCCACAACCCTATCATAGCTGTTCTAAAAATCCAGTAGTTGTCAGATCTAGTTTAAAGTTCTACAAATTAATTATCACAAAACATGGATTTCGTGCAAAATACGCTCTGCATTCGGAATATAGAGATAAAGCTTATCTATGGCTTCAGTTCGGCTTATCGAGTTTGATGCATCAAGCAATTCTTTTGATGCCCAACAATTAATTTCGCATGTTGTTTTTTTATGTGAACCATTAACTGAATGTATTTCTTCAATTTTGGATAATGCATCTGGAGGCAGTTCGTTAGATAGTCTTATTAGGTATGGCCAAACATCATCATAAACAAACGTTATTTTTCCTTTTAACAAGGTACATACTAGAATCCTGTCCCACTCTCTAAGCGTCTGCAAAGAATTATAGATTATTGATGATTTAGGTAACGACCACCAACTTCCTTTGTAATCAAATCCAACAATAAAACCAACCACAGAGGGAAGACCTATTCTAGCCGACTCTAAAACAATCTTTTCTTGCTTGACAAATTCTTTTAAAATATCAGATGATGTTTCATAGGTAATAGTATTCATCTGCTTTGTTTTAATAGATTGTTATCCGTAAGCGATTCCAAGAAGGACACTATATCTGTAATTTCCTGATCTGTAAGAAATAAGGGCCTTATACCTGGCGCAATATTTGGATTCGGTATTCCGCCGTCGTTGTAGAATTCGACAACCTTTCTTAGAGTAGGCAGACTTCCGTCATGCATATATGGCGAAGTTAATGCTACATTTCTCAATATGGGAGTTTTGAATGCACCCCAATCTTCTTTTGCTCTTGTAGTCCAATATCTGCCAGTGTCAGACATTTTTCCGTTTTTATAACCAACACCCAAGTTGTGAAACCTATGATCAGTAAAGAGCGCTAAAGCCCCGCCCAAAGAATTTACCGTTGGGTGAAAAATATCATGACAAGTAATACAGCTTGCCTTGCCGATAAAAAGTTCGTAGCCTCTCATTGCTGATTGGCTAAGTGCTGATATGTCTCCTTTAAATAAAAATTCATCAAAAGGAGAGTTAGCCGAAATTAACGATCTTTGATAGCAAGCGAGTGCTTGGGCAATACCTATTTTATCAACGGCTCGTCCAAAAGTAGCCTCAAATAATCCATTATAATCTGATTGTGACTGGATAATAGTTATCGCTTCATCAATTTCAATATCCATGTCACCAGATTTAGAAAATGGAGTTTGTATTTGATCTTCCAACGTTCGAAAACGTCCATCCCAAGTTACTGTTGCAAGATATCCAGCATTTAATACTGATGGCGCATTCCTTTCTAGCCTTAAACCATTGGCATTGAAACTTATTGACCTTTTTTCAGAAAAGCCATGCTCTGGGTTGTGACACGTTGCACAGCTCATTCTTGAAGTGGATGACAACCTAGTATCAAAGAATAATTTTTTACCTAAATCTAGCTTTTCCTGGGTTAAGGTATTTGTATCAGGTATATCAGGCTCAATTAACCCTTTTGGAATATCTAAAGTTATTTCATTCGCAATAGCTCTATCGATAGACTCAATAGCACATATAAGTACACAACATTGAAAAAGCCGAAAAATAAACCTAGTTATATTCATACAATGTTATCTCGTATTTATTTCAATTGTGGTTAAATTGAGCATTTTATCTACATCTGAATCTAGTCGTTTTATTGTATTAGGAGTTACCTTCGAGAAATCTAATTTGATATTTTCTATTCGCCTTAAATCTGAAACAACCTCAGCAAATCTTTCCGGTCCAATATTTAATGCTCTAAGACGATTTGGATCTACACCAGCCTCATTCTCTTTAGTAAAATCCAAGTTTTCAAGCTGGATACCTTTTTTCTTTAGGACTTTTAATTTTGTTTGAATTTCTTTAAGTTGGTCAATCTCAAAAATCGGATTTTTCTGTGTCCGAGGGAAAATATAGGCATTTTCCAGCAATTTATTTGCTCCAGGAGGTGCGATGAAAGAAGTTGCATCAGAAGGAATAATTGTCGCAGCATTTCCGGCTGTATCAAGAGCTGTAAATCGAAGCTGAACTTTTGTATCCCTTCGAAATGGGCCTATCACAGTTTCAAATAACGTCGGGCGCACAAAGTTTCCAACTTTATAATTATGAGCCTTTCTTGCCCAAGTTTTCCCGCCATCAACTGAAAACTCTGTTGAAACTCCAGTTGCTTCAAGTATGCCCGAACCCTCGTCGGAAACCAGTGCTTGAATAGCAAGAGTACCATCCTCTAAAGAAATAAGCCTATAATCGGTTACAACAGGTGGTTTGGTATCATGTATTTGGAACCATTCATTCTGCATAAAAATCTGGTTACTATCTACATCGACTAAGCTTAACCTAGCTTCAAGAAAGTCGCCTTCTTTTAGTTCCATTGGCGCGCGCATTGTCAACGCTCCCTTCAAAGATTGGCCAGGCTCAAGAGTAATAGTTTGTTCGTTTTCAGGGATACCTTCAATTTTCCAATCCTTAGGGTAAGGCGTATGTTCGAACATCCACTTAACATGCTTAGTAGTGTCACTATGGTTTTTAAATTCGTAGTTATAACTATTCAGTTCCCCCGGGTTTACACGAAAAGGAATATTCCATGATTTAACTTTGACATTATCTAAAGGGTTGCTGTCAATTTTTCCAACTGTCTCTACTGTCGCGCGTATATGGTAACGAATTCGACTAATATCAAATCTATCAATTAGTGCATTGAGAACCCATTCCGCTCTCATTCGTAAAATTTTACCTTCTTTTCCACCTCTATCGCGAGCTGGCACTCTAATAACTTTTAACTCCTCAGGAGGCTCTAAATGCAGAAGCTGCTTTCCTGTTGCATCTAACACATCAACATAGACCTTCCCTTCTCCAGGTTCATCACCGCTATTAATTACTCTTACTTCTACCTCTTCAACCTGATTCGCATTTCGCCAAGCTATTGATACACCTGGCCGACTACCGACCCGGATTGCATCACTTAGTAATATCCTGGTTCCATCATCAGCGGGTTCTTCATTTTGAGACCACGCATTTGGTCTTTTGTAAGTCTCATCATCCGCAATACCTAAATCAACATCTGCGAAAGAGTTATTAGGGTGTATTGAGAGGATAAAGCAAATTATGCCCAAAAATTTATATTGCATATTATTAACCTCTAATAAACTAACGATTAGCCTTAATTATTCGTGAGAATAGATTTTATTGAAAAAAATTCAAAGGATTTATAGCATATAAATTGATTGTTGCAATAAACCACACAGTATCCATGGATTTATCTTTCGCAATTTTGATAACCTCAGTCCAAACAGAGAACTAGCAGGTTGGTGAAATACCATATCTTGGCCACTAATGTAGCTGAAAGAAGGCTTTATTTAGCAGGCAGTTGAAATTTAAAATTATTTTCTACTTTGGGCGGTTAAAACACAGTTTTTGCAAAGTTGATACGTATTAGCATCTATAAGATTAGCGATTGTCTCTGAAAGAGTCTTATTCAAGCGTTGTTGCAACTCAAGCAAACGATCTGCGTGTTTTGCATCTAAATCAGCTTGAATGTGCATAACAAACTCTAAAATCGTTTCAGCGCAATATTATGCGAAATTCTATCAAGTCGCTCTGTTCTGATGCCCACTGAGCAAAGCTAAATTGTCACGCCTAAGTAACACAATTGCATTCTGTAACATAGAAGTCATTGATAAGCGACAACAAAGCGATTCTGTTGCTCGGATTCGCTAGTGATCAAGGCTAGCTAACATTATCGTTGCGTCACAGTAGTCTTATTTTGTAAACATTATAAGACCACTATTATGTCGCCATAGAATGCTCCCTTGACGCGTCTTGGTTTATGTCTTATTTTATGGTCGTAGTAAGTTTAAAGACTTATGAGACATATAAGTGAGTAAGAATCATGGCTAAAATTGGATATGCAAGAGTTTCATCAACTGGACAGTGATTAGAAGTCCAGCTTACAAACAGTACTTGAAAATCTTAAAAATGATGATGGACGTTTAGAGCGCATTTTACGCGAGGAATTATCTGGGAATCGCCGCGAAATAAGTGACGCATTAAAACAAAATCGCGATGAATTAAATGCTTCTATTGATAGACAAAATAATGTCTTACAGACCCAAACAGAGCAATCAAGAAAAACCTTAGAAGATAAATTGAGTGCTTTTCAGAATGAATATATCAAGCAATCTGAACGCCTGCGCCAATTAGTTGATGAAAAACTAACTTTAGTTCAACAGGATGCAAGGCAAGGTCGTGAGGAAATGGCAAATAGTCTTAATCTATTTGGCGTAAATCAGAAGGAACAAGTCGAGGGACTTGGTAATTTACTTAAAAATCAGATTGAAACATTTACAAGTCAGTTGGGCTTGCAATTATCGGCATTCACTCAAAATAATGAACAAGGTCTGACTAAAATTGGGAAGATCTTAGATGAACGTTTAATTTCTGCTCAACAGGATGCTCGTCAAGGTAGGACAGAGCAAGCCGAAAGTTTGAAAAACTTTGGCGAATTATTAACAGGTCAGTTACACCAATTAACTCAACGCAACACCCAAAGTTTAGAAACCTTGCGGGAGACAGTAGAAACAAAGCTTTCAAGCATTCAAGTTGATAACAATCAAAAACTTGAGCAAATGCGCCAGACTGTTGATGAAAAATTACATAATACGCTCGAACAAAGATTAGGAGAATCATTTAAGCAAGTCAGCGATAGGCTAGAACAAGTACATAATGGATTAGGAGAAATGCGTACCTTGGCTTCAGGCGTTGGTGATCTTAAAAAAGTGCTAACCAATGTTAAAGTGCGTGGCACATGGGGCGAGGTCCAATTAGATACCTTATTGGATCAGATTCTCAGTGCTGACCAATATGCTAAAAATGTTAGTACACGTCCAAACAGTTCAGAGCGGGTCGAATTCGCCATTAAATTACCTGGTCGAGATATGACCGATGATGTTGTATGGTTACCAATCGATGCAAAGTTTCCACTGGAAGATTACCAAAGGCTTGTTGAGGCTCATGAATTAGCAGATCTAGTAGCCATGGAAGAAGCGTCCAAAGCTCTTGAGATTCGTATAAAGGCAGAAGCAAAAACCATTCGCGATAAATACTTGGAGCCGCCTCATACAACTGATTTCGGTTTATTATTTTTACCAATAGAAGGTCTATACGCTGAAGTTATACGCCGCCCAGGACTATCTGATTTCTTACAGCGTGAATATCGCGTTACGGTCATGGTTTCCTCCTTGTCAGGATCGGTAGTTTCCTACCTCAGGGCCGTTTACACAAAAATTCTTACACCCTCAACAAAAGAGCAGTTGAAAGAGTTGGTCGAGGCCACCCCATTGTGGGAACCCAAGCCCGTCACTGAACTCAGTGAGATTGAGTTGGCCATTAAGGCAAAAATTGAAGAGTTAAATCGTAAATATGCTACAGCGATGGTTAGAGGCAAATATGTAATCCTCGAACCGGACCGGATGGATCCTTCATTACAATGTTCCTCTGTGGAAATTATTCATCCAAGTTCGCTGACTAGTAAATTTGCCCACGATAAAATCACTGTCGGCTACAAAGCGGACAATAAGCCTATTGTGAAGAATGCCGTCAGTGTTTGGTTAGAAAGCCCGGATCGTCGCAATTATGAAGGTATCGTATTTGACCCTGGAGTCGATCATGGGAGCCAATATTTTAACTATTGGCGTGGCTTTTCTCTAAAACCCAAAGAGGGGAAAATTGATCTCTATTTACAACACATTCACGAAGTTATTGCCGATGGAGACACTGCGGTCTACGACCACATTATTGCGTTAATGGCCGATGCAGTTCAATTAAGGCCGAGACCGGGTGTGGCTTTGGCTATTATTGGGCAGCAAGGTGTTGGAAAGGGGGTTTTTGTCAATAATTTTGGCCGGCTATTTGGTGCACATTATTTACACATCTCCCAAAATAGCCACCTTATCGGGAAGTTTAATCGGCATCTTGCTGAAGGAATGATTGTGTTTGTCGATGAGGCATTTTGGGCTGGCGATAAGGCCGCTGAAGGTGTCTTGAAAGCATTGATTACCGAAGACCGTATGATGGTTGAGGCAAAGGGGGTAGATGCTATCCAGATAAAAAATCACACCCGTATCTTTATGGCATCGAATAATGATTGGATTGTCCCGGCAGGTCTTGAGGAACGTCGTTTCTTTGTGGTGAAGGCTTCCGAAAAATATATTGGAAACCAGGATTACTTTGGACGGTTGCAACAACAGATGGATCGTGGAGGTCATGCAGCTCTATTGCTTTACCTGCAACAATTTGAGTTGGATGGGATTAATTTATCTGCATTTCCTCGCACGGAAGCACTTGCTAGTCAAAAGGTGCTCAGCATGGGATTAGTTGAAAAGTTCTACTACCATTTACTCAAGGAGGGTATCTTATTTAGATCAAATGGTGATTTTGATCTCGAAAAAAGTCAAACGCCATGGGGCCAGGGTGAAGTTTCAACGAGTATTATATACACTGCCTTTTTGGACTATATCAAATCTGACCCTCGCAAGTGGTTTTCAGGGCCTGAAGGTTTTGGAATAGAGATAAAGAGGTTGGTACCGACCATCGAAAAAAAACGAATCAAGGGCCAAGCATGTTACATTTTCCCTTCGTTAAAGGAATGCCGTGATTCATTTGACCAACGTACAAAGCAAGATTGGGGTTGGCCTGAGGATTAACTAGAACGGCTAGAACGATGCAACCCATGC
>Ga0123388_1055278_pt1 | contig 12288 bp, 8 predicted proteins | sample T0HHNO3metaT_FD_89916 | JGI IMG/M metagenome (GOLD analysis project Ga0123388, IMG submission 89916) | Methane-oxidizing artificial microbial communities from Washington, USA to study methane cycling - T0-HHNO3 metaT (Metagenome... | ecosystem: Engineered > Modeled > Simulated communities...
CTCACCATGAAGAAAAGCCTGGTTCTCGCCAGCGTGCTGTCCCTGTCCTGCGGCTTCGCGTCCGCCCAGGTGGTCGTGAAGGACGCCTGGGTGCGCGCCACCGTTGCGCAGCAGAAGGCCACCGGCGCTTTCATGCAGATCACCGCACCGCGTGCCGGCCGTGTCGTTGCCGCGAAGTCGCCTGTGGCCGGCGTGACCGAACTGCATGAAATGTCGATGGAAAACAACGTCATGCGCATGCGCGCGCTGCCGGTGCTTGACCTGCCCGCCGGCAAGGCGGTCGAACTGAAGCCGGGTGGCCTGCACGTGATGCTGATGGATCTGAAGGCGCCGGTCGCAGAAGGTCAGACCGTGCCGCTGTCGCTCACCGTCGAGTACGCCGACAAGTCGCGCGAAACGGTGGAGGTGAAGGCCAGCGTCCGCGGCCTGGGGGCGGCTACCGGCGGTCACGATCACCACTGATCCGGTCGCCCTGACGGATCGGCGGGGTCAGTGAGGGAACGCCGAGCAGCAGGCCAAGGGGGGGCGGCATCCTTGCCGCTTACGGAGCACGCTGTCCACAGGGCCGCGCGGGTCATGCTGGACAGCATGTCCTGATCACCGCCGCCCGATAGTTGGAGCCCATGATGGCCACCGGATCTGAACGATCTCCGACCATGGGCTGCTCGTGACAACGGCCGCCCGGTGTTCAGTGCCCCCCTGCAGCGGCTGCATGGCGAGGCTCCGGCGTCACCTCCGTATCGAGCGGCAAGGCTTGACCGTCACCGCCCGCGACGAGGCAGGCCCGGTTCGCGACGACATCGATCCTTCGCCATCGGGCAGCCATATACCCTGCGAGAGCACGCGGCCTGGTCGGTATTCCCGGCTGTCCTCCAGGCACACATCGCCCTCGCTTCCCATTCTTCGCAGATGATCTGACCGTCGGGTGCCAGCGACCATAGAGCGGGGCGCGACAGTCGCTGTTCTCTGTACCGAACGATCGGTCTGGGTTATAAACGGACGGCCGGACATGCTCGAACCGTTCCGAGGTAGAGGTTCGGATCTTGCTTTCCAATGTTCCGTGCTCGCACCGAGACTGCGAAGCCGGATCGCACCGCATGAAGCACCTGCGTACGGTTCGATCCGGACGATAAGCCGATTCGTTCTATCCGTGCCATGTCATTCCGATGGTCGCGGACGGATGTCCGGACAAGGAGGAAACGATGATTCAAAGAGCCGACTTCGTCGCAATCGCCTTCCATTCTGTCGCGCCACGATTCGTTGTTCAGGCGCGCCCACATGCGCTCATGACGGCCTGTATCGTCAGGCTCTGAGTCTCCACTCGCCATCAGGGCGGGCCGAACGCACGGTACGCAGGGCGGCATGGTCGGTCGCCCCGTGCGGTCGCCGTCTTTGACGCCATGCGCAAAACGGGTCCAACGATGAAGATGCCGATGAGTGACGCACGGATGGATTTGTGTCGGGAAGAGCTGATGCAGGCCTTCCCGTGGCCGACGATCATGCTCGACCAGGAAGGATTCGTGGTTGCGGTCAGCCGTCCGCTTCCCGGCGTGACCATCAGTCCTGTTCAGGGCAGGCAGCATCTGGGCGACCTGCTCCCGGCTTACTGGGCGGCGGTCGGCGAGGCCGGCCCGGGCCCTTGCGAACGCTTCCGTGACGTGGCCCGTGCGGTCGATGGCCGCTGGTTGCATGAGCGCCTGTGGATGAGTGCCCTTCGGGACGGCATGCTGCTGTTCGTAGAGGATCGCAGCGAGCAGATGACGACTTCGCAGGCCGAGCTGCAGCGTGACAGGCTGGCGTCACTGGGTTTCATGGTGGCAGGCGTGTGCCACGAGATCAGCAATCCGCTGACTGCAGTGCAGTCGATGATGCAGATGCTGCTCGGGCGCGCCGACGTCAGCGCGGAGGCGCTGCAGAAAGGCCTGAGAATCGTGTCGGAGAATGTACGACGCGTGATGGACATTTCACGCCGAATGGTCGATTTCTCGCGGGTGGGGGACGAGCCACGCGTGCCGTTCGAGATCGACGCCTCCATCATCGAAGCCATCGTGCTGCTGCGTCAGGGGCTGTCCGGGAAAGCCGTCTCGGTGGAGCATTTTCCGGAACTGGGCGCGCTCGTTCTCGGCAATTCAGGTCAGTTGCAGGAGGTGATCTACAACATCCTGATCAATGCCGCACACGCGGTCGGTGAGGCGGGGAGGATTTTCGTCACCACCGCGCAGACCGGAGACCGGCGGGTGCTGGTCCGCATCTCCGACACCGGTCCGGGCATACCGGAAGAGGTGCTGCCGCGCATCTTCGAGCCCTTCTTCACGACGCGCCCCTCCGGGCAGGGCACGGGGCTGGGGCTGGCCATTGCCTACGAGTTCGTGCGCGAGCACGGCGGCGAACTGCGCGCATACAACAATCCCAACGGCGGTGCGACATTCGAGATCGACCTGCCTGCCCATTCAGCGAGGACACAGCATGAGCGCCAAAGCGAACAGGCATGAGGTGGTGCGCCCGGAACGCATCCTGGTCATCGAAGACGATCCCGGCATCGCGGTCTGCGTGGACATGCTGCTTAGCACCCGCGGCTATGCCTGCACCGTGTTCGACAACGGGGCCGCCGGGCTGGCCCATCTCGCCGCCGAGCAGGTCGATCTGCTGATTACCGACCTGAGGCTGCCCGACACCACCGGACTGGATATCCTGGCCGCCAGCAAGGCGGAGCGGCCTGACTTGCCGGTCATCCTCATGACCAGCTATTCCTCGCTGGAGAACGCGATAGACGCCCTGCGAAAGGGCGCGGTCGACTATCTGATCAAGCCTTTCGACAACGACGAATTCCTGTTTGCCGTCGAGCGCGTGCTGGCCGAGCAGCGCACGCGCCGGGAGAACCGGTCGCTCAGACGCAGCCTGCGCCGCGCCTACGGCGAGCGCACGATCATCGGCGAAAGCGACGGTGTGAAGCGCATGCTGGCGATGATTGCCCGGGTTGCATCGACCGATACCAATGTGCTGATCCAGGGCGAGAGCGGCACCGGCAAGGAACTGGTCGCCCAGGCCATACACTTCGGCGGTGAGCGGGCAGAGCGCCCCTTTGTCGCGATCAACTGCGGTGCCATCCCGTCGGACCTGATCGAGTCCGAACTGTTCGGCCACGTGAAGGGGGCGTTCACCGGTGCGGTGAGCACCAGCGAGGGCCTGATCCGCGAAGCCAGCGGAGGCACCCTGTTCCTGGACGAGATATCCGAACTGCCGCTGAACGTCCAGGTGAAGCTGCTGCGCGTCATCCAGGAGCGTCAGGTGCGGCCGGTGGGGGCCACCCAGACCTATCACACCGATACCCGTTTCGTCGCGGCAACCAACCGTGACCTGCGGGCGGAAACCGAGAGCAATACCTTTCGCGCGGACCTTTTCTATCGTCTGAACGTGATCACGATACAGGTGCCGCCGTTGCGGGAGCGGGGCGGAGACATCGAACTGCTTGCGCGCTATTTCCTCGAGCGCCACTGCAGGCGCCTGGGCATGCAGATCCGGGGCATGTCCGATGAATTCGTCGCCTTCCTTCGGGAGTATCCGTGGCCGGGCAACATCCGAGAACTGGAAAACGTGATGGAACGGGCCATCATCATGGCCGAAGGCGACACGCTGTCGCTGGACGAACAGTTCGACGCACTGCCGCAGGCCACGCAGGCACGATCGGGCCCGCCCGCGACGGAAGGTGATCCGTCAGGACCGATGTCGATCGAGGATTACATCCGCCACAGCATTCTTCGCTACCAGGACAGCTACTGCGACCGCGATCTCGCAGCCTTGCTCGGCATCGGTCGCAAGGCGCTGTGGATGCGCCGCCGACGCTGGGGACTGATGAAGGACCGGGGGCGTGCGGAGGACATGCAACTGGACGACCAGATGTCGTGAGCACTGCAAGCGCGTGTTTCGTTTTGAACCTCATCTGTGTTTCTTCCGGAAACACAGAGGGCCAATCCGGGGTTCGGCAGGGCGCCTTGAAGGCTTTCCGTGCATGGTATGGATAATGCATAGCACTGTACGAACAGGTTGAACGAGAGGTTGGCATGACCGGAGTGACGAGTCCGCTGCATACGCCTTTCAGTGTTCTCAGGCAGGCGCCGTTCTTTGCCGGGTTGAGCGATGCGCAACTGCACGCCATCACGCTCATTTCGCGTCCTGAGGACTGGGCGCAGCACAGCCGGATCTACAACATCGGTGATCCGGTGAAATCGCTGTACGTGCTGCTGGATGGAAAGGTCAGGTTCGCGATCGGCGTGGGGGGCAGGAATACCTCGGCCGGCGATGTGCTCGAGCGCGGACAGGTTTTCGGCTGGGCGGCACTGGTACCGGAGGCGCAGGGGCGTATCGCTACCGCGTCGTGCGCGACCGACTGTCGCGTACTGGCGATAGACGGCGCCCGCCTGCTGACACTGATGGATGCGGACCACACGATGGGCTACCGCATCATGAAACAGCTCAATCTCCTGATCACCGGCACCTTCACGTCGTTCGCCGCGGGCTGAACGCCCGCGCGGCGCAGAAGCTCGCATCGGGAGATGCTCATGGCCTTGCTGATGCTGATCGCACTCGTGGTCGGTACGCTGATCGGTGCTGTAGGCGTGGGCGGCATCCTGCTCATTCCGGCGCTGAACCTGATCGGTGGGCTGAGCATACAGTCGGCGATGGCCACCGCCCTGTTCACCTTCGTGTTCACCGGCATTGTCGGCACCATCGCCTTCATGCGTCACGGCAGCATCGACCTGCGCATCACGATACCGGTATGCGCGGGCGCGCTGATCAGCGGGTTTGCAGGCGCCTGGGTGAATGCGCTGCTCAATGCATCGCTGTTGATGATCCTGCTCGCCCTGGTGGTCTGCCTGGCCGGCATCTACACGCTGGCCACGCGCGGGCGGCCACGACGTCCGGTGCTGGATGAGCATCCGCGCCTCCAGCGGGCCCTGCTTTTCGGCCTCGGCGGCGTGGCCGGTTTCGGCTCGGGGCTGACCGGTGTCGGTGGGCCGGCGCTTTCGGTGCCCATGATGGTGCTCGCCGGCTTCCAGCCGCTGACCACGATAGGCACCAGCCAGGTGATACAGATACTGGCCGGCGCATCGGGCACGCTCGGCAACCTGCGCTTCGGCGTCATCGATTTCCGCCTGGCCGGCGCCCTGGTGCTGTTCGAGCTGGCCGGTGTCATGATCGGCGCGCGCATCGTCCACGCCATCAATGCGCAGCGTCTGCGCTTCTGGGTCGGCGTGCTCTGTCTCGCCGTCGGAGGCGGCCTGCTGGTCAAGGCGACCGGCGGATTCTAGACGCCTGTATTGCGCGTCCGCGTCACGCATGCCCGGCCGGGACAGGTCCGCCGCATCCGTGGCCAACTTTCGTTCCCCCGCCGAAAGTCCGTGATCGCGCCGTGAAGCGGCCCGGAAAGACGTCCTCCTCATGACCGGACTGACCGGAGCAATCGCTCGCCGCAACGCGGGGGGGCGCAGCGGCCAGGCAGACGGCATCCCGGTGACCGGTGAGGGGGCGTTCGTGCAGGCGCCGTGTTCTGCCGGGCGGGCCGGCGGAAGGAGGGCGGAAGGAGAAGGGCGGAAACGGCGCGCGCGGAGGGGGCGATGGCGGGCCGCAGCCCGCCATCCGTCGTCAGGAGATGGTCTGGTAGTAGAGGTTCTGCGGGTGATTGGCCTGCGCGAAGAAGTACCAGCGTTCAGCCAGCAGGCCGACGTACTGGACTGCGAAGGCCAGCCATAGCAGGGGGGGCGAGGCGGTCATGGCACCTGCCGCGAGCAGCAGTACCGGCAGCACGAAGGCGAGCAGCAGGAAGGTCCATTTCACCGAGCGCAGGAACTGCAGCGTGCGGTGGTGGAAGAACTCACGGGTGTTGAAGGAGCCGCCCATCAGGCCCTGAGACCGCTGCGCGATGCGCGGGTGATGGACGCCGATCGCGGTCTGCAGTGACGAGCGGGGACGCAGTCGCGCATTGCGCAGCAGCGAGGCGCTGCGCGTGGCCAGGCCGAGCACCGTCAGGGCGATGGCAAGCGATGTCATCATCGTCATCAGTTCGGCGGCGCTGAGCGCGGCGTAGGCGCTGGCCAGCGTCAGGCCTGAGGCGCAGCCCAGCACCAGATAGTTGATCACGGTAAGCGGACTGGCCCACTCCTGCAGGAACTTCAGGCACGCATAGATCATTCCGGTACATACGAACAGCGCCAGCGCCAGTGCGGCGCCGATCGCGCCGGTCGCGAGGGTGATCGGCCAGCTCATGGCGTGACTGAGCGCGTACAGCGCGGTGGTCGCCATGAAGGCCGGCAGTACGATGACCTCTCGCGAAAGCCAGGAGGTGCGCCACATCGCGGCACTGCGCCAGGCCCGCTCGGGTCGGCCGAGGTGAAAGAACGACGCGACCAGTCCGGCGCCCGACAGCGCAAGGCTGATGAGTGCGCCGAGGACATAGAAGTCGTGACCCGGCATCGGGGCCGAAAGTTTGAGCGCATGCGCGAGCTCACTTCCGAAAAGTGCGAGGAAGAGGCCCTGACCGGCGCCGGTGAGCGTCGTAAGCAGAATGACGGAGAAGGCGGGATTCATCGTGTCGTCCTGTCGGTGGATGGAGTGGGAGTCACCAGCTGGCGGCGTCGTCCAGCGCCGGCGTGCTGGCATCCGGCATGGGCTTGAGGCCGTCCACTTTCAGCGGATTGTCGGTGCGGACAATCTCGTCGGGCCGTATGGTCATTTCAGTCTTGCGGCGCGGCAGATAATGGTTGGACGGCTCGGTGCCCCATTCCGGCATCAGCTGGTAGCCGCCGCGCTCGCGTATCGCCTTCGACGCCACGGAGTCGGGGTCGTGCACGTCGCCGAAGATGCGAGCGCTGGTCGGGCAGGCGAGCACGCAGGCCGGCTTGCGATCGCGTTCGGGCAGCGCTTCGTTGTAGATGCGGTCCACGCACAGCGTGCACTTGGTCATCTCCTTGCGTTCCGGATCAAGTTCGCGGACACCGTAGGGACAGGCCCAGGAGCAGTACTTGCACCCGATGCACTTGTCGTAGTCGACCAGCACGATGCCGTCCTCGGCCCGCTTGTAGCTGGCGCCGGTCGGGCAGACCGGAACACAGGGAGGGTCCTCGCAGTGCAGGCACGACTTCGGGAAGTGCACGGTTTCGGTGTTCGGATAACTGCCCACCTCGAAGGTCTGCACCCGGTTGAAGAAGGTGCCCGTCGGGTCTTCATCGTAGGGATTGAGGTCGGCCAGCGAACCGGCCGTTCCCGATGTGTTCCACGACTTGCAGCTCGTCACGCAGGCCTGACAGCCCACGCAGACGTTGAGGTCGATCACGAGTGCCAGCTGGGTCATTGCATGTCTCCTGCACGCAGTCCGCATTCGCGGGCGAAGGGGTGAATCGGACGATGGCGACGGCGGTTCATGAGCGCTTCTTCCAGTTGCCGACGAAGTACTTCAGGACACCCGGGCGTGTCTTCGTCACGCCAGGCAAGGTTTTCATCGGCTCGAACTGCGGCCAGCTCTCCTTCGGTTCGTCGTCGCCGGCGCGATAGATGCGCACACGCACGTCGTACCAGGCCGCCTGCCCGGTCACCGGATCGGAATTCGACATGCGCCGCGCGCTGCCCTGCATCGGCAGTTCTTCCGATATCAGGTGATTCAGCAGGAAGCCCTTGCGTGCCTCGTTGGCCATGGGTCCGAGGTTCCACGCATTGCTCGCCTTGCCGATCGCATTCCACGTCCACACGGTGCCCGCCTCGACCGCCTCGCTGTAGCGGCACATGCAGCGCACCTTGCCCCAGGGCGATTCCGCCCACATCCAGTCACCGTCGCCGATGCCGGCGGCACGCGCGGTGGCCGGATTCACGTGCAGATAGTTGTGTGCGTGGATCTGCCGCAGCCAGGCGTTCTGCGAATCCCACGAGTGGTACATCGCCATCGGCCGCTGCGTCACCGCGTTCAGCGGATAGCGCGTGGTGTCGGTGCTCTGCGATTCCAGCGGCGGGTAGTAGAAGGGCAGCGGGTCGAAGTACTTCTCGACGCGTTCGCGCAGTTCGGGCGGCGGCCGGCGACCCGGCCGCTTCCCCTGCGCGGCCAGCCGGAAGCGCTGCATCACGTCGGAGTACAGGTGGATCAGGATCGGATCCGCGTCGCGCCGCATGCGCACCCGCTGCGCCCATTCCATATAGCCCTTGTTCCAGTTGCGCATGTACTGGTAGGACGCGGGCAGCACGTAATGGAAGACACAGTTGTTCTTCGCGTACATTTCCCACTGCTTCGGATTGGGCTCCCCGCGTATGGCCTTCTGACCGTCCACGCCGCGCCAGCCGGCAAGGAAGCCGATGCCCGATCCCGGTTCGGTTTCGTAGTTCACGATGAAGTCCGGGTAGTCGCGGAACTTGCGCGTGCCATCCGGCCGCACGAAGGCCGGCAGGCCGAGCCGGCTGCCGAGTTCGATCAGCACTTCCTGGAAGGGCTTGCACTGGCCCTTGGGCTCGACCACCGGAATGCGCACCGAGTCGACCGGGCCGTCGAACTCGGAGATCGGCCGGTCGAGTATCGACATCACGTCGTGCCGTTCCAGATAGGTGGTGTCGGGCAGGATGAGGTCGGCGAAGCCTGTCATCTCCGACTGGAAGGCGTCGCAGACCACGATGAAGGGAATGCGGTATTCGCCGTCCTCGCCCTTGTCGTTCAGCATCTGGCGTACTTCGCTGGTGTTCATGGTCGAGTTCCACGCCATGTTCGCCATGAAGATGAGCAGGGTGTCGATCGGATACGGGTCGCCGCGCCAGGCGTTGGTGATCACGTTGTGCATCAGGCCGTGCGCCGACAGCGGGTACTCCCACGAGAAGCCCTTGTCGATGCGTACCGGGCGCCCGTCGTCATCCACGCACAGATCCGCCGGATCGGCCGGGAAGCCCAGCGGCATGCCGTCGAGCGGACTGTTGGGCTTGACCGCGTGCGGACCGCGCGGCGGCTTGGCGATCGGTGGTATGGCGCGCGGGAAGGGCGCCTTGTGGCGGAAGCCGCCCGGGCGATCGATGGTGCCCAGCAGCGACATCAGGATGGCCAGCGCACGTATCGTGTGGAAGCCGTTCGAATGAGCGGCCAGTCCGCGCATCGCGTGGAAGGACACCGGGTTGCCGGTCACGTGGTCGTGCTCGACGCCCCAGGAGTCGGTCCATGAGATCGGCAGGTGGATTTTCTGGTCACGGGCCGTCACGCCCATTTCATGCGCCAGCCGGCGGATGGTGTCCGCCGGAACGCCGCAGATGCCTTCCGCCCATTCCGGCGTATAGCTCTTGAGGCGGTCGAGCAGCAGCTGGAATGCCGGCTTCACCGGTGTGCCGTCTGGCAGCGCGTAGCTGCCGCGCAGCCGAGGGTCGGCGCCGGGCGTGTGGGTCGGGACCAGCTTGTCTGTCAGGCGGTCCCACCAGTACTTGTTGTGCGGGTAGTCCGGGTTCACCGGATCGCCCTCCGGGTCCATCGCGAACAGGCCGAATTCGTCGGCGTCCGGATCCTGGATCACCAGCTGACCCGCGTTGGTGTAGCGGGCGAGGAACTCCCGGTCGTACAGCCCCTTGGCGATGATTTCGTGACACAGCGCCAGCAGCAGGGCGCCGTCGGTGCCCGGCTTGATCGGCACCCACTCGTCGGCAATCGCCGAATAGCCGGTGCGCACCGGATTGATGGACACGAAGCGGCCGCCGTTGCGCTTGAACTTCGACAGCGCCACCTTCATCGGATTGGAGTGGTGGTCCTCCGCCGTGCCGATCATGATGAACAGCTTCGAACGCTCGAGGTCGGGGCCGCCGAATTCCCAGAAGGAGCCGCCGATGGTGTAGATCATGCCGGCCGCCATATTGACCGAGCAGAAGCCGCCGTGCGCCGCGTAGTTCGGCGTGCCGAACTGCTTGGCGAACATGCCGGTGAGCGCCTGCATCTGGTCGCGGCCGGTGAACAGCGCGAACTTCTTCGGATCGGTTTCGCGCAGTTTCTTCAGGCGCTCGGCAAGCAGCGCGAACACCTCTTCCCAGCTGATTTCGTCGAACTCGCCGGCACCGCGCTCGGTACCCGGTCTGCGGATCAGAGGCTGGGTCAATCGCGCCGGCGACTGCTGCTTCATGATGCCGGACGCGCCCTTGGCACAGATGACGCCCTGGTTCAGCGGGTGGTCCGGATTGCCATCGATGTAGCGCACCTCGCCGTTGCGCAGATGGACGCGGATGCCGCAGCGGCAGGCGCACATGTAGCAGGTGGTCTTCTTGACATCCAGTTCCTCCACCGGCTCGGCGTGCGGGTTCGACAGACGGACTGTGCTCATCGATGACTCCATGGTGGTGATTGACGTTTGCGACGGGTGCAGATGATCAGCGGGGGCTGCCATCCGGCAGCCTCTCCCTGCATTGCCTGAAGATGCGGCTGGAGCAGTTCGCGCAGACCTTCGGATCGAAGCGCGGATACAGCGTGCCGATCACGTCGTCGCCGATCGCGAACAGGCTGTTCTGTCCGATGTCCCCGAGCTGGCCGCCGCGCTCGAGCGTGCTGCGCGCCTGCTCGTTCAGCCGATGGAAGTACAGACCTCCACCGCGCGCGCGCCGTCGCCGTGCCTCTTCGGCAAGCAGGTCCGCACCGGATGCATCGATGAAGTTGATGCCGGGCGCGAGGATGAGCAGATGCTTCTGCTCCGGATGAACTTCCTCGAGCTGGTGCAGGTGACGCTTCACGTGATCGATCGCGCCGAAGTACAGCTCTCCGTCGATGAACTCCATCTTCAGCTGGGGGCAGTCGGGTTCGTCGCGCTGCGGCACGAAGTGGTACTGTCCCTCGCCGGGCGCCGGGACGGCGGCACGTATGCCCGGTCGCGCGGTGCGCTCCAGATAGAGAACCAGGGACAGAATGACGCCGGCGTAGATCGCGAATTCGAGCTGGAACACCAGCGTGGATGCGAGCGTCGCGAACAGCACCGCAGACTCGCGTCGGCTGGTGCGCATGACCGCGCAGATGTGTTTCACGTCGATCAGGGCATAGGCGACCATGAACAGGATGGCGGCCATCGAGGCGATCGGCAGATAGCGCGCGAGCGGCACGAAGAACAGCAGGGTCAGAACCAGGAAGCAGGCCGAGAAGACCGACGACAGCGGGGTGACCGCGCCCGCCTCGTAGTTGATGCCGCTGCGCGTGAACGATCCGCTCGACACGTAGCCGGAGAAGAAGCTGCCGGCCAGATTGGCCAGGCCCTGACCGAAGAACTCCTGGTTGCCGTCGATGTGCTGGCCGGATTTCGCGCCTACGGCACGCGCGATCGACAGCGCCTCGGTCAGCGACAGCAGGGTGACGGCGAGCGCGATCGCGCCGAGCTGGTGCAGCACCTCCATGGACAGCATCGGTGCCGACAGCGGCGGCAGGCTGCGTGGAATCTCGGACACGGTCTCGATGCCCGCATCGTGGCCCACCATCGCTTTCACGGCGAGCGCGTAGACGCTGCCGACCACCATGGCCACGATCATGTAGGGCACGCGGCGCACGTGACGTTTGGTGAGTATCCCCGCCACGAGCGTGACCGCACCCACCCCCGCCACCTGCCAGTTGATGTCCCCGGCGGCGGCCGCAAAGCGGGACAGCGTGCCGAAGAATTCACCGCCTGAACCGTAGTGCAGGCCGAAGAAATTCTTCAGCTGACTCACCGCGATCAGGACGGCCGCGCCTGCGGTGAAGCCGATGACGACGCTGTGCGAAATGAAATTGACCAGCATGCCCATGCGCGCGAAGGCGAGTGCGAGCTGCATCAGGCCGACCATGAAGGTGAGCGTCAGCACGTAGGCGATGTAGGCCGTGCTGCCGGGCTCGGCCAGCGGACTGATGGTCGAGAACACGACGATGGAGAGCGCTGCGGTCGGACCGGACACCAGATGCCGGGATGAACCGAACAGTGCCGCGAAGATGACCGGAATGATGGCGGCGTAGAGACCGTACTCCGGAGGCATGCCGGCGATGTGTGCGTAGGCCACCGCCTGGGGCAGCAGGATGATGGTTCCGCTCAGACCTGCCATGGCGTCGCTGCGCAGTGATGCGCGATTGACCATCGGCCACCAGCGTCGCATCGGCAGCAATGACAGACCTGTTCTGTTTACGCGATTGGACAGTGGGTTCAAGCGTCAGGCTTTCGTGTTGAAGGTGCGCTCTGACCGGACAAGGGGGTTCTGGAGTGCGATGCAGTGGTCAAGCGCATGGCCGACCCCTTACGCAAGTTCAGTGCCACGGCGCGAGCGCGCATGCACTGCAGGGGC
>Ga0123388_1067213_pt1 | contig 12271 bp, 16 predicted proteins | sample T0HHNO3metaT_FD_89916 | JGI IMG/M metagenome (GOLD analysis project Ga0123388, IMG submission 89916) | Methane-oxidizing artificial microbial communities from Washington, USA to study methane cycling - T0-HHNO3 metaT (Metagenome... | ecosystem: Engineered > Modeled > Simulated communities...
CCGCTATAGCTGTCGGAGCGCAGGTTTTGCCAGTAACGCACAGCCATATTCCAATCATCGCCTTTGGGGGCATAGGGGCGGCCTTGATAGTAATCGATGGTAATGTCATCGACCGCAATCAAACCGGCGCGGGCGCCCGCTTCGATAGCCATGTTGCAGACCGTCATCCGGCCTTCCATCGACAAAGACCAAATCGCGTCGCCGCCGAATTCGATGGTGTAGCCATTGCCGCCGGCGGTGCCGATTTGGCCGATGATCGCCAACACGATGTCCTTGGCGGTGACGCCTGGGCCGGTTTTGCCGTTGACCTTGATCAACATGTTTTTCGCTTTTTTCTGTACCAGGCACTGGGTGGCCAGTGCGTGCTCGACTTCGGAGGTGCCGATACCAAACGCCAAAGCCGCCGAAGCGCCATGGGTAGAAGTATGGGAGTCACCACAGACGATGGTCATGCCTGGCAGAGTGGCACCCTGTTCCGGGCCGATCACATGCACGATCCCTTGGCGAATATCGCTCATATCAAATTCGGTAATGCCGTACTCTTTGCAGTTGTTTTCCAAGGTCTCGACTTGCAACCTTGAAACCGGATCGGCGATGCCTTTGGCGCGATCAGTAGTTGGCACGTTGTGGTCGGCTACAGCCAGATTGCGGGCAATGCGCCAAGGTTGGCGACCCGATAGCCGTAAGCCGTCGAAAGCCTGCGGCGAAGTCACTTCGTGCAGCAATTGCCGGTCGATGTAAATCAGGCAGGAGCCGTCGTCTTCGGTGTGGACGACGTGGTCGTCCCAGAGTTTGTCGTATAAGGTTTTACCAGCCATCTCAGTTTCCGATAAAGAAGTTAACAATACTGCTCAGCCCAAAATGGCCAGCAATTTGGAGGTGATGTCGCTGACCGAGCCAACGCCGGCAATCGACGCGAATTTAGCGTTTTGACCGGGCGCGGAATAAAAGCCGACCAACGGTTTGGTTTGTTCGTGATACACGCTCAAGCGCTTGCGCACCGTTTCTTCCTTGTCATCGTCGCGTTGAATTAAAGGCTCGCCGGTGGCGTCGTCCAAGCCTTCCTGTTTCGGCGGGTTGAACACGACGTGATAAGTGCGACCGGACGCCATATGGACACGTCTGCCGCTCATGCGTTTGATGATTTCCTCGTCGTCCACAGCAATTTCGATGACATGATCCAGTTCCACACCCATTTTTGCCAGGCCTTCAGCCTGAGCGATGGTGCGCGGAAAGCCATCCAGCAAAAAGCCGTTGGTGCAATCATCCTGGGCGATACGCTCTTTAATCAGCCCCAGAATAATCTCGTCGGATACCAGTCCGCCGGCATCCATGACTTTTTTGGCTTCGATTCCCAGTGGGGTGCCTGCGCGGACAGCCGCGCGCAGCATGTCGCCGGTGGAAATTTGCGGAATCGCAAATTTTTCCGTGATGAACTGGGCTTGGGTGCCTTTGCCCGAACCGGGGCTGCCTAACAGGATAATGCGCATATCAATCACTCCAGTGTATGAATCAGGCTTGGTGCCTTTATATATAAAGAGAGCCGGCTCAAGCGCATCAGTTCGTGAGCCTGGCGGAAAAATCCGACATTTTATCGCACTTGCCCTGTGAATGCCGTCAAATCTTGTCTAGTCGAGGGTGTAGGGAGTTGCGAATCTAGCTGGCAATGTTTGCTTGGCTGTGAGCGCTGAGCAGGGCGAACTCGGCGAGACTGATCGATTCCGCGCGCAGATTGGCGTCGATTCCAAGCTCGATGATCTGCTGCTCTGAGATGAAGTTTTTCAGTGAATTGCGGATGGTTTTACGACGCTGCGAAAAGGCTTGAGTCACCAATTGGCTAAAGCTTTTCAGGTCCGGAATCTTGACCGGCGGCTGTGCGTGCGGGGTCAGGCGGACAATGGCCGAAATGACTTGCGGAATCGGGTCGAAACTTTCCGGCGGCACGTCGAACAGCAATTCGGTTTCGCAGTAATATTGCATCATCACGCTCAACCGGCCGTATGTCTTGCTGCCAGGTTCGGCGCAAATCCGCTCCACCACTTCTTTTTGCAGCATGAACAACATGTCTTCCACGCAATCGGTGGATTCCAGCAGATGAAACATTAATGGTGTGGAAATGTTGTACGGCAGATTACCGATAATGCGCAGCTTCTCGCCGGCTTGCGCCAGTGCGGCAAAATCGAACTTCAACGCGTCGGCGCTATGCACGGTTAAATTGCTGTGGCCGGCAAACTGTTTTTGCAAGCGGCTGACCAAGTCCCGGTCTAGTTCGACCACGTCGAGTTTGGCGCCGGACTCCAATAAAGGCAGGGTCAACGCGCCGAGACCGGGGCCGATTTCCACCCAATGTTCGCCTGCTACCGGATGGGCGCTGGCTAGAATGTTGTAAATGATGCTGTGATCGTGCAGAAAGTTCTGGCCGAAGCGTTTGCGGGCGGTGTGGGTCATTTTTAGTTTGTTAAGTGGGGAATCATATCCAGCGCAGTCTGCAACGCAAACTGCAAACTGCCTAGGTTGGCTTTGCCGGTGCCGGCCAGTTCCAGCGCGGTGCCGTGGTCGACCGAGGTGCGGACGATGGGTAAGCCGAGGGTGATATTCACGGCTTGGCCGAAGCCTTTGTATTTCAATACTGGCAGGCCTTGATCGTGATACATCGCTAACACGGCGTCGGCGCTTTCCAGGTATTTGGGCGTAAACAATGTGTCGGCGGGTAGTGGTCCGTAAAGGTTGATACCTTCGCAGCGTAAGCGTTCAAGAGTCGGTTCGATGGTGTCGATTTCCTCGCGGCCCAGATGGCCGCTCTCGCCGGCGTGCGGATTGAGGCCGCAAACCAGTATTTTCGGCTTAGCTATTGCAAAGCGTTGCTTTAGGTCGTGGTCCAATAACCTAATCACCGTTGCCAAAGATTCGGGGGTAATGGCGGCGCTGACTTCAGACAAAGGTAAATGGGTCGTCGCCAAAGCGACGCGTAGGCCGGGTGTGGCCAGCATCATGACTGGCGTACCGCCAGCCAATTCGGCGATAAATTCGGTGTGGCCGCTAAAGGGAATGCCGGCGTCGTTAATCACGCCTTTGTGAACCGGGCCGGTAACTATCGCAGAGAATGCGCCGCTCATGCAGCCCAAGGTGGCTTGGCGGATGGTTTCCAGAACGTATCGGCTATTGGCGGAATTGAGCCGTCCGCAAACGGCTGGCTCGCTCAAGCTGATGGGCAGAGCGGATATGGTGCCGGCTTGCTGTTTGTTGGCAGTTTGATCGATGTCGAAAAGTTGAATTGCCAGCGGCAAGCCAAGTTGTTCTGCCCGTTGCTGTAATAATTCCGGATCGGCAATGGCAACGAGTTGGCAAGCTTGTTCCTGCTGCGCCAGTTGTATGCACAAGTCCGGGCCGATGCCGGCAGGCTCGCCGGGCGTCAAAGCGATGCGAGGTATAGACATATTAGCTCCCCAATCGACCCGGTAAATCCCGCAGTATAAGCCCGGCCGGGATTTGTTTAATGCCTATCTGTGCATTGGTCGGATAGTTAGACAGGGTTGTGTTCCTGGCAAATTTGTTCGCTATCGCCTGTGCTGAGCTTCTCCTGGGTAAGCTGGCAGAAAAAACCGCCGTCTATTTCGCTGAAGTTGCGGCAGGTTTTGCACACGCCAAACGACTGCGAGTGGTTGGCTTTTTGCAGGGCGGTCAAGGCTTGTTGGAAAACATTGGCGTCTGACGGCGGCGAATCGCTGCTTTGCAAGATAGAGGTGGCGCTGTGGAATAAATCCGAAGGTCGCGCTTGCTTAAGTATCGCAGCGCCATCCGGCAGCAATTGCAAATGCACTACGCGCTTGTCGTTGGCATCCGGCGTTTTGCCGATATAACCTTTCTTTTCCAGAATAATTAGCGATTGCGATACCGTGCCGCGCGTCATACCTAAATAATTGGCGACAGCAGCAGGCGTATTGCTGTATTTGTTGCAGCGCGAGAGGTAATTGAGCACTTGAAAGTGTACTGGCTGCAAGCCCAGTTCCGTACATTTTTTCCGTTCCTCGGAACGGATCAAGGTGGTCATGCACTCAATAAGTTCGTAAATATCAGTTTGTTGCATAAATTGCATTCTCATCATGATCCACAAGGTTGACAAGGCGATGGTTCAGGGAGTAAATTGATAGCGAATCGAAACTTTACTTTATAACATCGGCCTGGAGTCAACAAGCTGTTATTTTACCATGCTAAATCGGGCGGCTGTTCGTCCTGGTCTTTTATGGTTTAATGCACCAAGTTGGCTCTTTTTTTTAACTTGCGGGTGGCAGGAATTTTAAATGAAAAATACTATAAAAATGCTGAATAAATCCCTACTGGCGAGTGCTATCGCCATGCTGTTGTCATCCGGAGTGGCGATGGCAAAATCCGACGATTTCCACAAGCTCTACCAAGACAATTGCGCCAGCTGTCATGGTTCCGATCACGGCGGTTATTTGGCGCCGGCGCTGAACTCGGCTACCTTGAAAGGCCGCAGCCCCACCGCATTACGTACCATCGTAATGGCCGGCAGCTTCGACACTTTGATGCCTCCGTTCTACGGCAGGCTTGATGACGACCAAATTCGCGGCGTGATTAAGCATTTGCAAGAAACCCCCAAACAGCCTAACCCGGCCTGGACTATCGACGACATGAAAAAGTCGCTGAAAGTCTATGTTAAAGATGAAAGCACGCTGCCGGCCAAGCCGACTTTCCAAATCGACGATAAATTCGAAAATCTGATCGGCGTCGCGGCGCGCGGCAAATACGGTCGTGGCGAAGGCTCCAAAGCCATCTTCATCAACAGTTCCACCCATCAAAAAGTCGGCGAAGTACCTACCGGCACCGCCGCGCATATTATCGATTTCAACCCGGCCAATCCGCGCTGGGCCTATGTAAAAACCGATACTGCCGAGATTTTTAAAGTCGATTTGTATTCCATGCAAGCGGTGCGCAGTATCAAAACCGGCTGGAACGGCCCAGGTATGGGCGTATCGCGCGATGGTAAATACATCATGGCCGGTTCTTTCGTACCGCATAACGCCGTGATTCTAAATGCCGATACGCTGGAACCTTTAAAAACCTTTGAGTTGGAAGGCATCGACCCGGACGGCAAACACGTGTCATCCGACTCCGGCATGATCATCGGTACCCCGTATGCGGATATTTTCGCGATTGCGCTGGAAAATGCCGGGCAGGTTTGGGTGATTGATTTGAACAAAGAGGGTTTTCCTGTCACCCGGATCGAGAATGTCGGTCGACATTTGCATGATGCCTTCCTGACCCACGGCGGCAAAAAATTGATGATTGCTTCTTACGACGACAGCATCGTCGCCGCCATCGACCTGGAAAAACGCGAAATCATCAAAAAATTGGAAGCCGGTTGCGTGCCGCATGTCGGCGGAGGTTCCGCGGTCAAGGTTGATGGCCGTACCTTGGGCTTCGGTACCAACTTCGGCGATTGCGACAAAACCGTGGTCAGCGTCTGGGACCTGGATAAAATGGAAGTCGTCAAACAAGTACCGGTTTCCGGCGGCACCGAATCGCCGGCCGCACATGCCAACGCGCCTTATGTCGCGGTTGACATCATCAGCAAGGACAGACGCGCCCGCACCGTACAATTGATCGACAAGAAAACTTTGGAAGTAGTGAGAACGCTGGATGTCGGCGGCCACGCCTACTTCCCAGAATATAGCGCCGACGGCAAGTTCCTGTATATCAGCGCCGGCTATAACGGCGACGAAGTGGTGGTTTACGATTCCAACACCTTGCAAAAAGTCGCGACCGTGCCGATGGAAAGCCCCGCGGGTATCTTCTCGCGTGGCCGGGTCAAATACATGACTCGCGGTTTGTCGCCTGACGAAATGGAGCAATCAAAATGAAGATGACTCATTTTATCGTGGCGCTGTTGGCGGGGGTGTTCGCCGCCGGTAGCGTTCAGGCGACTAGTCTGTATGTCGGTCAAGCCAAGGCAGGCGCGGTGTGTGCGCAATGTCACGGTATCCGGATGCCCAGCGCCGATGCACCGTTTCCCCCTTTGGGCGGCCGCGATCCGGAGTATTTGAAAACCGCGATCAAACAATATCGCGACAAGACGCGGAAATCCGACATCATGAATGCGATTGCCGGCTCTTTGACCGATGCGGAAATTAACGACATCGCCGCGTATTACGGCAGTGTTAAACCCTAAGCAATGCGCTATTGCTGGCTGTTGATCGGCTTGCTGTCATCCCGCGCCTTTGCGGAACAACCTAATCCGCAAAGGCAGCAGGAGTTGTTGAATATGCTTAAGCATGATTGTGGCTCCTGCCATGGCCTGCCGCCGAAAGGCGGCTTGGGGCCATCGTTGATGCCGGAAGCATTGGCCGACAAAAGCGACGTGCTATTGGCGGATGCTATACAAAACGGTCGACCCGGGTCAGCGATGCCGCCTTGGAAGAGTTTTCTTAGAATTGACGAAACTGGCTGGCTAATACAGCAATTACGTCAAGGCCTAAAGTAATGAAGACCCCTTGCAAAGCACAAGGTTACGGTTTTACTCACTCATTCCTGCGTCAATTATGAAACCCTGTTTGCGGCTTATTTTTCTTTCAATTGCTCTCGGCTTTGGTTCGCAAGTTGATGCTGATCCGCGCGCTACCGGTGACCTTGGCGTAGTCATCGAACGTGAAACCGGCAGCATCCAGATCGTTAACACCACGAAACCGGCGTCGCTGAGTCGTATCGAAGGCTTGGGTGATTTGTCCCATGCATCAGTGGTGTTCTCCCGCGATCAACGCTATGCCTATGTTTTCGGTCGCGACGGCGGTTTGACCAAGATCGATTTACTCCAGGACAAAATCGAAAAACGCATCATCCAGGCCGGCAACAGCATCGGCGGGGCGATTTCTCAGGATGGCAAAATAATTGCCGTCTCTAATTACACACCAGGCGGCGTGAAACTGTTCGACGCCGTAACGCTGGAGCAACTGGCTGAGATTCCGGCTGTTTACGGCGAAGACAACAAGTTATCCAAAGTAGTCGGTCTTGTTGATGCACCGGGCCAGCGCTTCGTTTGCAGCCTGTTCGAAGGCAATGAAATTTGGTTGATCGATGCCAAGAATCCGCGTCAACCCATTGTGAAAAAATTTAAAGACATCGGCAAACAACCATATGATGCCTTGCTGACACCGGACGGTCATTTCTATGCCGCTGGTTTATTCGGTGAGAAAGGCTTGGCCTTGCTGGATTTGTGGCAGCCGGAGAAGGGTGTCGAACATATCCTGGAAGACTACGGTAAGGATGACGAGCAAATGCCGGTCTACAAAATGCCGCATTTGGAGGGTTGGACTGTGGCCGGCGATTGGTTGTTGGTGCCAGCGGTGGGATTGCATGAAGTGTTGGTGATCGATACTCGCGAATGGGAGTTGGTCAAGCGCATACCCGTAGCCGGACAACCGGTATTCGTCACCTCGCGGCCGGATGGACGGCAGGTCTGGGTGAATTTCGCCTTCCCGGACAATCAGACCTTACAAGTAATCGATTTGAAAGATTTTAACATCGCAAAAACCCTGCAGCCCGGAAAGGCCGTATTGCATATGGAATTCAGCCCGCGCGGCGAAGCGGTATGGCTGGCGGTGCGCGACGAGGACCGGGTGATGGTTTACGACACCGAAACTTTTCAAGAGACCGCCCGTCTACCGGCGCAGAAGCCCAGCGGGATTTTCTTCACTGATCGCGCCAATCGCATAGGCTGGTAACATGCTGGCCCCCTTGCATAAACGCCTCCTCAACGATTATCAACAGGACTTTCCGTTGAGTCCGACCCCATACCGCGACATCGCCGAGCAGCTTGGGGTTAGCGAAGACGAGGTGCTGAATGCGTTTAAAACCTTATCAGAGCAACAGATGATCAGCCGCATCGGCCCGGTGATCGCGCCCAATAGCATTGGCAACAGCGCGCTGGTGGCGATGGCGGTGCCGGAATTTGATTTGGCGAGAGTTGCGGAATTGGTGAGCGCTTATCCGGAAGTCAATCACAACTATGAGCGCGAAAATCGCTTCAATTTGTGGTTTGTGTTGATTGCCGATAGCGAAACCCATCTTAAAGCTGTTATTGCGGACATCGAGACTCAAACCGGCTATCCCGCGATGTTGCTACCGATGTTGGCCGACTATTTCATCAACCTGGGATTTGAGCTTAATCTGCATGATTGACGCCATTGATTATCAACTGATTGCAGCCGTGCAAGCCGGATTGCCGATTGCAGCTAGGCCGTATGCGGCGATAGCGGAGCAATTGGCGATTACCGAACAGGAAGTGATTGAGCGTTTGGCGCGCTTAAAGACTCAAGGTTTGATCAAGCGTTGGGGCGTGGTGGTCAAGCATCGCCAGTTGGGTTACCGGGCCAATGCGATGATCGTGATGGATGTGCCGGACGAGCGGGTAGCTCGGGTCGGCGCGTTGATCAGTCAGCAGGCTTGCGTCAATCTGTGTTACCAACGCCCGCGCCAGGGTGACGTCTGGCCCTATAACTTGTATTGCATGATCCATGGTAAGAGCCGGGAGGTGGTGCTTGAGCAATGGGCAGAACTGCGGCATGACTGCAATTTAAGCGATTATTCTTTTGAAGTGTTGTTTAGCCGGCGTTGCTTTAAACAGCGGGGCGCTTTATATGCTCGCCAGATGACAAAAGGCGATGGGCCAACCCCCGTTTTTGCTGGAGAGGGCAGGGGTGAGGAGATTCAAAACAAACAGTCTTTGCGTATGCACTTCGCCTAAACATGGACGCCACAGACAAAGCCATCGTGAACCGCTTGCAGCAAGGTTTCCCTATCTGCGTATCGCCCTACCAACGGGTTGCCGCGGAATTGGGCCTGCCGGAAGCCGAATTGCTGTCAAGATTGCAAGCCATGTTGGCCGACGGAATATTGTCGCGTTTTGGGCCTATGTATCATGCCGAACAAATGGGTGGGGCTCTGACTTTGGCGGCGCTGAAAGTACCGGATGAGCGCTTCGACGAAGTCACCGAAATCGTCAACGCCTTCCCCGAAGTGGCGCATAACTATGCCCGTAATCATTTGTTGAATATGTGGTTTGTGCTGGCCACCGAAAAGCCGGAACAGGTGCAAAGTGTGATTGCGGAAATTGAGCGGCGGACCGGATTGGCCGTTTACAACATGCCGAAGATCAGCGAATACTACGTTGGTCTGCAATTGGAAGCCTGATGCCCATCGACGAAATAGACAGAAAAATTATCCAGGCCACCCAGGCCGGTTTGCCCTTAGTCAGTGAGCCGTATCAAGCGGTTGCCGAGCAACTGGGTTTGTCTGCACAAGTGATCATGTTACATCTGGCTGAAATGCAGCAGACCGGGACCATTCGCCGTATTGCTGCGGTGCCCAACCATTACAAACTGGGTTACCGCTACAACGGTATGACGGTGTGGGATGTTGAGGATAGCCATGTCGACGAACTTGGGCGAAAGGTGGCGAAACTGCCGTTTGTAAGCCACTGTTACCAGCGTCCCCGACATTTGCCGGACTGGCCGTACAATTTGTTCGCCATGGTGCATGGTAAGACCGAGCAGGATGCCGAACGGCAGTCCGCAATCATCGCCGAATTATTAGGAGAACAGGCACGTAGTCACGAGGTGCTGTACAGCACCAAAATTCTTAAAAAAACCGGTTTGCGAATCGGGGGATAGGGCATGTTCAGACTGAGCCAATACATGCGCGAATTGCTGCATCCGACCCCGCTGGCCGCACCGCGCAAACCGTCCGGGCCGGTGGTGATCTGGAATTTGATCCGCCGCTGCAATTTAACCTGCAAACATTGCTACACCACCTCTGCCGACATCAATTTTCCCGGCGAACTCAGCACGCAGGAAATCTACACGGTGATGGATGACCTGAAAGCCTTCAAAGTGCCAGTGTTGATTTTGTCCGGTGGCGAGCCGTTGCTGCATCCGGATATTTTTGCCATCTCGCAGCGCGCCCGGGATAAGGGGTTTTATGTGGCTCTGTCTAGCAACGGCACGCTGATTAACGAAAGTAACATTGAGCAAATCGCCGCGATTGACTACCAATACATCGGCGTCAGCCTGGATGGCATTGGTCAGACTCATGACTCATTCCGCCAGAAACAAGGTTCGTTCGAAGCGTCGCTGGCCGGTATTCGTTTATGCCGCGAACACAACATCAAAGCCGGGGTCAGGTTTACGCTAACCCAAGACAACGCACACGACTTTGAAGGTCTGTTGCAATTGATGGACGACGAAGACATCGACAAATTCTATCTGTCGCATTTGAACTATGGCGGTCGCGGTAATAAGAACCGCAAGGACGACGCCGAGTTTCAGTTGACCCGCAAGGTGATGGATGTCGTGTTCGATAAATCTTTGAGCTGGGAACAACAAGGCTTGCATCGCGAAGTGGTGACCGGCAACAACGACGCGGATGCGGTGTATTTTCTGCATTGGGTTAAGCGCCGTTTCCCCGAGCAAGCAGAGCATATCCAGGCCAAACTCCAGCAATGGGGCGGCAATGCCTCGGGCGTCAACGTCGCTAACATCGACAATCTCGGTAATGTCCATCCCGACACCTTTTGGTGGCATTACGGTTTGGGTAATGTCCGCAAACGGCCGTTCTCCGAAATCTGGTCGGACATCAGCGATCCGCTTATGGCCGGATTGAAAGCTTCGCCCCGGCCGTTGAAAGGCCGCTGCGGCGATTGCCATTATCAAGGTATCTGCAACGGCAATACCCGCGTTCGTGCGCAGCAAATGACCGGTGATTTTTGGGCTGAGGATCCAGGCTGTTATTTGCTGGACGAAGAGATCTGCGCTTAGAAAGATTGTGCTGTCTCAGATGAGAAATGATTAGTCTGGAAAAAGTTGCTATTTACAGAAAGTTTGCCGGCGACATTGATGGCTGGGCCAAGATGGCTTCCGCTGCGGAAAAGGCCATATTGACTGGCGACGACTGGCGGCAAATCGATAGCTTTGTTCAGGATTTTGGTTTGGTTCAGGCTGGCCTGGCATCAACACGCTATGCGGAGAATTTGCACAAGCGGATTGCGGAGTCTGTTACCGATGCCGAAACCCTGGCAGCACTGAAGGAGTTGGTCGAACAATTGGCTTGAACTTGGGTGAGTTGGTCCTTAGCGCATCAATGAGCACGGAATGCTCCACAGCAATTTGGCCGAAGCTTGATCCGACAAATCGGCATCCAGGCGAGTTAGAGAGGCTTTTTTGATAACAATATTGTCGGCAGCGGTGCCTAATAAAAGGGAAACGGTAGTTGAGAAATCCGGTTCGTGACCCACCAGCCAGATGTCATCCAGGCCTAAGTCTGCCAGTTTGCTTAGTTCTGCGATTATAGTGAGCGCAGAATTATCGATGCCTAACCAATCAACGGTTTGTGGGGCAGGACAGCCAGGCAAGCGCTGGTTGAGTATCCTCGCGGTCTGTTGGGCGCGTAGCAGCGGGCTGCAATAAATCGATCCCGGAATCAAGCCGTTGGCTAAACAAAATGCCGCCAAGCGTTTTACCTGTTTCTCGCCTTTGTCAATTAAAGCTCTATCCGCGTCGGGTATCGATAAGCCGCCATCTTCCGCGGTAGCGTGTCTGAGGAAGGTGATAAGCATGGTATGTCTCCTTGTCGAACGATTTTAAGTGGGATCTTCGGCTGTCGACAATTTCTGGTTTTAGGCGAAGCTATGGAGTTTGTTAATAGAGTTCCAGCTAAATTTAGCGTAAATATTAGCGCGGTGGTTGCTTCGCTGGAGCTTTAATCGCTTGGCTGGAAAATATAGTGGATAATTCTTGACTGAATTACTAGGTATAGTCATAATCATACAATCTTTCAATTGCTTATAGAGTTTTATATGTCCGATCCTATTGTGTTTACCGACAGCGCCGCTCATAAAGTTGCGGGTTTAATTCAGGAAGAGGGTAACGATAATCTTAAGCTCAGAGTTTATATCAGTGGTGGCGGCTGTTCGGGATTTCAGTACGGTTTTACTTTTGACGAAGATGTTAATGAAGACGATACCCAAATTGTCAAAGACGGCGTAACAGTTCTGATCGATTCGATGAGTATTCAGTACCTTAGCGGTGCCGAAATCGATTATAAGGAAGACCTGTCTGGTGCGCAATTCGTGATTCGCAATCCTAACGCCACGACGACCTGCGGTTGCGGCTCGTCTTTCTCAGCGTAAACCGTTTCTACCCGGATAAATCCCACCTAAAATCACGGGCGCCCCTGCGCCCGTGACGCTACATAAGTTTCC
>Ga0123388_1040994_pt1 | contig 12226 bp, 12 predicted proteins | sample T0HHNO3metaT_FD_89916 | JGI IMG/M metagenome (GOLD analysis project Ga0123388, IMG submission 89916) | Methane-oxidizing artificial microbial communities from Washington, USA to study methane cycling - T0-HHNO3 metaT (Metagenome... | ecosystem: Engineered > Modeled > Simulated communities...
ATCATTGATCATGATCCATTTTTAAAGTTGCGCCATCGCTCCGCCTGGCGCTGAAATTTTTTGGCTGAAAGGAATAGCCGTTTATGAGCAAACCCGACCCCACCGCGATACGACTATCTCAAGACGAGTTCAGAAAAGAGGTCACTCAGCGCGGCTGGACGTATGCGGCACTGAGCAAACGCTGGGAAGTATCCGCGAACTGGATCAGCAAGATCTCCCGCGACACCAACCGACCGATGCACTGGGACGATGCAGTACGAGGGCTACCCTATATCACGAACAAATAGTGATCATAATACCTACACGTAGTAGACACTATTTGGTGTATAGTCCATATAAGATAGACAACAACAGGAGAACGGGATGCAAGTCCGGTTAGGCTCGGATGCCCGATCGAAAAACCCCACCATTTGGGACAGCAAAGAGGTAGTGAACGGGCACTGCCTAATGGTCGGCATGTCGGGCGCCGGGAAGACCCATCAACTTCGGCACTGGATCCGCGAAATGACGGAAACGTGCGGAGCGCGCCCGCTGCGCGTGCACGTTTTCGACGTGCACGGCGACATCAACGATCTTCCCGATGCCAGCAGCGTCATGTTCAGCGAACAAACTAACTACGGCATGAACCCCCTGCGGGTTAATGCTGACCCCCACTACGGCGGGGTGCGAAAGCGTGTCCAGGGCTTTATCGCCACGGTCAACCGTGTGATGCGATCGCTTGGTCCCAAACAGGAAGCTGCGCTGCGCAACATCCTTTACGACGTGTATACCCGCCACGGGTTCAAGCACGATGACCCCAGCACCTGGCTTATCGACGACAGCATGGCGAAGCTCGTTTCGGACGGTTCAGACGGACGGCTGTACATTGATGTCCCCCTCGCCGAAAGGGACGACGCGGACGCACTGGGCGCGACGTGGTGCAAGACTCAGCGCTGCTGGTACATCGCGACCGATCAGTACACTGGTGCTGTTACGCGCTGGCCCCCAAAGACCATGGCGCGGACCCATCCCGCGATCAGCGACGCATTGCGGATGGCGCGCCACATCCTACAGATGAGCTTTCTCGGTACTGGGGTCGAGGCGATCACCCAGCTCGAAATTGCCAACAGGACCGCCGCTGCCTTCCAGCGCAAGCGCATGGAGGCCCTACGCCGAGGCGAAAAGTCCTTCACAGACGAAAAGCTGGAGGCGGATCTCGCAAAAGCGAAGACCAAAGCAGTCGAGGCCTACGCCGCGTATGCTGAAGCGATCATGACCGGCAACGAGCTCACCGCCGTGATGAAGTACGACTCCACGGACGTGCTGAAATCCGTCGTAGATCGCCTGGAAAACCTCGACGCTATCGGCGTTTTCAAATCCACGCAGCCTCCGTTCGATCCGTCCCGCCGAGTCTGGCACTACAACATCAAGGCACTTTCCATGGAAGAGCGCAAGTTGTTTGTGCTCTTTCGCCTGGAGGAACTTTTCGCCCAGGCGGTGCAGCGTGGGGAACAAGACGACATCGTTGACGTGATCATCCTCGACGAAGCGCACATCTACGCCGACGACGACCCCGAGAACATCATCAACACGATCGCGAAAGAGGCGCGAAAATTCGGCCTCGCCCTGATCTGCGCGAGCCAATCACCTACCCACTTCCCCGAGGACTTTATTTCTTCCGTCTCCACCAAGGTCGTCCTTGGCATCGACGAAAGCTACTGGCGCGGCTCGGTAACCAAGATGCGCGTGACGGAGGAAGCCCTGGCATGGATCAAGCTGCGCAAGAGCGTACTTGTGCAAATGAAACGAAGCGGGCAGACCCGTAATGAATGGCTCTGGACCTACTTAGCCTAATCACTCAGACAACGGAAACATGATGGATCAATACATCACCTATGTCGTTCGCATGCCCGAAGATCCTGATGAGCGAAGAGTCGTGGAACAGGCCTTGCAAGTTCTCAGGCCCCATGCGACCGCCATGTCTTTGGAAGACGAAATGACGGTGCTCGACTTTATTGAAGAACATCCCGACTTCAGCGAGCACATCGCTGAGGACGCCCGCAAACGCGCGAAGGAAGTTGCGCACACCATGCACGAACAAGAACACAAGGAAACCTGATGAACCGTCAAGAACTGGTCGAAATCGTTGCTACCGAAACCGGCCAATCTCAACGCGCTGTCGATCAGATGTTGGCCGTGCTGGTCAACACGATCCAGGGTGCCGTGGCCAATGGCGAAAAAGTCGCCCTCATGGGGTTCGGCACTTTCGAGCCCAAAGCGCAACAGGCGCGCCTCGGCCGCAACGTCGTGACGGGAGATCCCATCGAGATTCCCGCCACGGTCAAGCCTCGGTTCAAGCCTGGGGTTAATTTCCGCAAGGCGGTTGCTGACGGGCTCTCCCATCCGGCCGAAACGATGCTCGACTGACCGGAAATATTTCAGATAGAAGAGCTGGAAGGGTTCTCTGGGTATGGGCTCCTTCTTGGAAAAAACCCCGGCTCGCGATCGCAGATCGCGGGGATGACTTCGATTGGTTTTTCCAAGATGGCCCGAAGCTCGAAAACTCGAACGTCGAGTTCCCCACTCACTGCTGCGACCCGGTTCCTCCGGCTCCGCCCGCAGCCTGAAGCGACCAAACAAGCGGCTCAGGCAAGCAGCAGCTACCCTGATCGCATCGAAATCGAAGGTACTTAGCAGATGTTGTTCCGACAAAAACAAGAGCTCGTTATCAGTGAACCCGATATCGAGGCCGCGCTGAAGCATCTGAAAGCGCTGCCGTATCGCCACAAATTGCCTGGCCCCTGGGAGCGGCAGCACCTCTTGAATCTTCTGCGCGAAGCGATCGGTTCCACTCCCAAAAGCGGCGACCAGTTCCCCATAGCGCCCGGCGTGTATGCCCTCATCACCTCGTTCGGTGTGGATCTTGCCGCAGGCGACGAAACTGAGTGGCAACCCGACGGGCGACTGCAAGTCTGGCTCTTGATCCGACCGGGATATACCGACCCTGCAAGAGTGACCTCGCTTGCGTAGAAAAACGAACGCAAGGTACTGATTTTTCAATTTTTTACCTGTAAACTTGGTTTTTTCATTTTTACAGGTAAAGGTCGTGAAATTCGTCGAACTGGAAGATCAGCAGCGGTTGAACCTGGTCGAATCCGACCAGCTTTATCGGGCCTGGCAGGAGGCGCGGCAATCCCTCCTGCAGTATCGCTATGGCATGCGCTGGGTTGAGCGCAACGACAAACGATACCTGGTTCGCTTCATTGACGCGAAAGGCAATGGCCGATCACTGGGCCCCGAAAGCGACAAGACGCGCGAAGTGCTCGCGAATTTCGACGCGGGCAAGATTCGCGCCAAAGAGCGCTACGACGGCCTCACGGCACGTGTCAATACGCAGATGCGGCTCAACCGAGCCCTGCGCTTGGGCCGCTTGCCCACCGCAGCAGCGGACATCATCGCAGCCATGAACCTCTCGGCCTTGGAGCGCGAGTTTCTGGTTGTTGGCACGCATGCGCTTTTCGCCTACGAGGCTATGGCCGCAGTCCACGTGGACCCCAGCGCTCTCGCGTCCGGCGATCTGGATCTCGCCTTCGACGCGCGGCGCCCGCTGCAACTGGTCTCCAACAAGCTGCAGCGCAGCCAGGCCGACGGTCTCCTTGGCCTGCTCCAGAAGGTGGACAAGACCTATGAGCCCATGCATGCGCAAGGTGTGTTCCGCGCGGTCAACGCCAAGGGCTTCATGGTCGATCTCATCACGCCGGAGCAGTCGATGCTCGACAGTAAGCGCGTGACCTTCGGCGAAGGCGATCTCGTCGCCGCCGAGGTGCCGAACCTGCACTGGCTCATCAATGCACCCAAGTTCCAGGCCGTGGCCATCGCATCCAATGGTAGGCCGATCCTGATGCAAGTCCCGGACCCCCGGGCCTTCGCGCTGCACAAGGCCTGGCTCTCGCAGAACCCGGACAGAAATCCCGTCAAGCGCCAGCGTGATGCCGGGCAGGCGAAAATCGCTGTGGCCATTGTGGGGCAGTACCTGCCCCACCTTCCCTTCACTCAGGACCAATTGCGCTACCTAACGCTGGACATGATCCACCTGGCCACGAACGCGATGGCGCCAGACCCCGAGGACGACATCCTGAAGGATCTGCGGGATCTGGAAGATGACGGGCCGTCGCCCTAAAGCGGCTTGTCCTGGGCTGAGCAGCTTACCGGCGTAACAAGCCAGGACTGGGCATATTCGATCACACGCTGGTAGTCTTCCACCCTTTCGATTCCGCTCAGCGTCCAGCACTCCGGCCGCGCGCATACCAGCGTGGTGTCGTACAGCGTCCCGGCATCCTCCAGAGGAGCGCCGGTATCCGGATCTTGAAGGCGGGCCACTCTCGACGTTCTATTCCATTCCGGCACGTGCTCCTCGGCCATCAGCAATACGCCACGCCGTGGCCGGATCATGCAAGAACGAAATCGGGGAAGGGTCCACCCCTCAAGACGTAGTGAGAAGACTTCGACAATAAACGGCATGGCGGGCTCCAGATGCTGTATAAATATACAGCTTTCTGACTATAGTCCGCCTCGCGCCCAGGTACGACCGACGGCTTCATGCTCGGGGAGGGCATTGTGGCGCCCGGAAGAGCCACAGGACGCGATTAAAGCGGCCCGGGGCACCCACCCCCAAGCTCTGCACCGAAAAACAGCCCCAAAGGCCGCAGAAAGCCCCCCGGACTTTCCGGCAGGGGCTGTCCCCCTGCACCCCACTGCCCGCTATCGGCCGAAGCCGATAGTGGGCTTTTTAGGGCTCGACCAAGGCCTCCTGGTCAGCTTCTTTCAAACATACCAGGCGGTAATCCGCGATGAGGGCGTCAAAACAAGCCGCAAGCGCCTTTCTATCCTCGCCGGTCGGATTGGGGTTGCCCACCTCGTTGCCCGCGTAGCGGTATTCATCTGCGCCGTACACCAGGTAGTCGCTACGCCCGCCCACTTCGTCGATCTTGTCGATCACGTAGGCCGCGCCCGCCCGCGCGAAGAGCTCGACGGTGGTCGCCCAGTAGGGGCTGGAGCGCGTCTGATCGAGTTTCTCGGCCTCCTGCACGAAATCGGACGGCAGACAATTTCTGCGGCCCCTGAAGAGTTCAGGTAGCGGCACGCCGAGGTCTCTCGCCGCTTTCACGGTCACGGCCTTGCCAAGATTCGCCACCATGTACCGCAGATTGCCTTCAATCTTTTCCTTGGCCTTTCTCAGCGCGGGCTTGGCTGGGCAGTGCTTGCGAATCGTCTCGAATACCTCGTCAGCCAGCGACAGTGACTTCGCAAAATCGACCGCACCATCGTCATCAAAGCCCTGCTTTGCGTAGTCCGGGCTCGCCTGCACGACCGTGATGCGGCTACGCGCCTCATCGTAGAGCGCAGCCTCGATCCGAGCATATTCAGCGTTCATCACATCGAAAAGCTGGTGCCGCACTTCCTGCGGCTGCCCAAACAACCAGCTACGCGCATTGTCCAGGCCTTGCCGGGCATTGCGCTCCGTCAAATCCAAGATCTCATCAGGACGCGCCAACCTCCGGCGCATGCGCCCTACCAGGTTGCCCATCACGGGGTTGCGGCCAGAGACTCTTTCGCTCAAGAAGCCAGCCCCGTTGCCCAGGTGGTCATCCAACGCATGCCACCACTCATGGGCCAAGGAGCCAGCGCCATTCATGCGCGTGAGGTTGATCACTTTCCGACTGGGCTCATAGTGCGCGAGCGCCGCGTTCTTGCCGCCGCTGCCGCGCGAGCCGAAAGCCACGGCCAAGCTGCCATCCAGCGACAAGCCTTTGGGGGGCAGCTTCAATGCCGCAGCCAGGTCGCAAAGGCTGTCAAAGGCCATATTCAGCACCTGTTGCCGCTCACCTTGCGGCAACCAATTACCAAATTCCACGCCGCGAAAGCCGAAATGTTCGAGCAAGTCGTCAGCCACGATGTCGCGTCCACCGCGCCAATCCTCCCCAACGCGCTCGACCCTCGCGAGGTGCGGCCGATGGAGCTCTCGATCCATCTCGGCCTTTGCGCGCTCTTCGTCCTTCTTCTCCTGCGTCTTTTCGACCTTCGCCTTAACCATCGAGCGCCACTTCTCGTCCTCGGTAGGCTCCCTGTTCCAGATTTCAATCTTTCGACGAATTTCGCGGCCCACCGCAACGGGCGTGCGCCCGCTACGGGCATCAAAAAAATGTCGCATACGGTGGAACCCCACTGCCGCTGCAGCCGTGTGCCGAAAATGGTAATTCGGCCCGCATCGGTCACGCGCACACCATCGCGCTTTTCATGTTCCTCGCTGCAACCTATTTCAAAAAGATCCTTGCAGGCCGCGTTGAACTCGCTCAACGTCTTCACGCCCGCCATCCGATCCCGCACCATGGCGATCGCTTTGATATAAAGCGCATCGTCTTCTACGCTACGTTGCCGCGCGCTCGGCGTCGTCCACAGCTTGTCCTTGACGATCTTTATCCCCAACGCGGCCTCCGCTTCAACGCCAGAGGCGCGCATCGCGGAATAGTCGAGCGAGGGCCAAATGTTCTTTTTGAGCACGTATAAATCGCGCTCAGCGTCATTCATCGGCTCCAGGTCTTCGGCGACCATGGCCCGCTTGGCAAAGTCCTTCCGGGCCCCGCCAATTTTCTCTCCCGCATCCTCATGGCGTGGCTTGCCCTCGGCATCAACGCCCGACCGGCTCGCGCTCGCCCGCTCGGGGCTTTGCTGGACAACCTTCGTGGCCTGCGCGAGCTCCTGCGCGGCCATCGCTTGCAGATGCTCGGCCATAAGTTCGTGACCGCGCGAAAGCACCGCTTCCAACGAAGCATGCAGCACGCCCATCTCTTCGTCGCTGAGTGCCGCATATCGGGCGCATAAGCGCGCGAGCCAAAACATCGCACTGCGATCCAGCTCCACAAGCGGCTTGGCCCGGAACTGCCCACGACGCTCGGCCTGCTTGCCATCGGAGAGTTCGTCCAGCCCCGAGGTAATGACCGTGGGGTATTTCTCGCACAGATCCGCATGAGCCCCGGCCACTTCCGTGATCGTTCCCCACAGCGAATCAGGCGCATCCAATGTCGCCGGGTTTGCCGCCCACCGGGCCCACTGTTCCATGCGCTCCCGAACGAGTCGCCCGATACCTTGCGCTTCGCGCAGGGCGCCCGCGACAACTCCATTTTTCACGGCACCCAAGTAATGGATCGGATCTGCATCCATCAACTCCGGCACAAAGCGCACATCCTGCAGCGCTTGAACTTGACCCTTGTCCGTCACCCATAGGGGCAACGCGAAAGGCAGGTCCACCTGCTCGATCTCGTCAGGACGCCAGCCGTCGGCAAGCGCCGTAGCTTCGTCCACGTAAAACGGCACCAGCGCATTGGTCCGGTAGCTGGCCTCATCCAACGCGTGACGAAGTTGCGAAGATCCACCAAGACCACGCCGCGTGATGAGCGGGTTACCGCTCCCTTCTGCCTTCGAGTGGCGAAATTCGGCGAAGGTCTGAGCCTCGGACCAGGGGCGAGCAAATGGATTCACTTTAGGCGTCCACACCCCCTCCGCCTCGCGAGCAAGAACTGTTTGCACGAACTGCTGCCAGGCCTGCGGCATCTCCGGAGCGGGCGCAGCGCGTAGCGCGATTTCGTCCACGTCCATCATCACCAGGTCGTCCAGCTCCACTCCAGGCACCAATGCCTGAATATCCTTGAGATTGAACTGAAGCCGCGAAGACACAAAGCGCGTCATGCGCTGCTTCTCGCCGCTGGGAAGATCCTCGTAAACCACAATACCCTTGCCGCCAAAGCCCAAGCGTTGACAGGCTTCTGACCACGCATCTTGCAGTGACTGCCGATGCGCTTCGGTGTGATCCCAGTTCCAACCAGAGGTGAACTTTTGCGAGTCGTAAATATCCAGGCAGGTGAGCGAGGTTCCCCGCAGGGGCGAATCCGGAAGAACACGTAGCTTCGCCCCGAAGCGAGAAAGATCAAACCATTTCATTGCTGCCACGACACGTTCCCTCTTGCCTTCACCACATCATCACGTGTGCGCTCAGACGCACACCGCTGGCACGCCAAGCTGCTCCAGAGCGCCTTCCAGGCGCCTCAGGAACAGCTTCGGCTCACACTCCTGTCCGTGCACCAGAACCGTTTGCACTTGGCCGATCGCGCCATCTTCTCGGTTCCATTGCGCCTTCAGCCCGGCCGTCGGGTGACGGCTGGACTCGTCCTGAACGCCCATCTCAATGCGCACACACGGATCGCTCTCATCAGCGTCCGCACACAACGAGAACGACACGTAGCTGTCGTCGTTCTCGTAGGTACGTTCGACCTCGGACCAATCATCCTCAGCGGCATCGAAGGCCAGCGCCACGACGATTCGCTCAAGCTGCTTGATCGTGGCCTGGGTGCCCAGGCCACGATCCAGGTCAGGGCTCATAACCGGGTTCCTCGCGCGACTCGGGCGCGGCGTTACGTCCACGGATGAACTCGGCCACGCGTTCCAGTACCTCCTGGATCTTCTTGGCAATACGCTCCACCGCTTCGCGGAAACGTTCGGCATGCGATTTTTCCTCGCCAGCGAACACCGGGCTTTGCGTGACCAGTTCAGACATCTTTTCGCGGGTGCCCTCGAAGCGCTCACGCATACGATCATATTCATCGTTTTCGCCCGGAGCCGTTTCAGGGTTGAGCAGCTCTTCGCTGCCGCGCCCATACTGACGCACCCAGCTATCCAGGGCACGATCCATCCCTTTCTTGCTCTCCTGAGCGTCGGGGCTATCTCCCACGGCCTCGATGAAGCTGGTTCGGAGCTGTTCGAGCTCGCCGCCGGGCACCATCTTTGCCATCACATCGGCCACGCTCGCACCCGATTCGCGAGCGTGCTCTTCGATCGCGCGCCGAACATCCGGCAGCTTGCCGCTGGTCCAGAACTTCTCCATGGCACTCTCGTAGGCATTGGCCATCTTTTCGGCCTGCTCCACCCGATATTGCGAGATCTTCGGCAGAACCGAGATCCCAGGCGCCACGCGCGAACCAGCCCCTGCCGACCGCACCCCCGCTTGGCGGCGGGCCTCGAAGTCGGAGGCAAGATTGCGCGCCACTCCACCGACACCACGCCCGACGGATCCCGCCAGCGCGGCAAGCCCGCCCACCAGGCCCAGACCGCCATCAGCCAGGTTGCGCAAACCCGACTGCGCCGCGTCCGCACCCCCCCCACCCACCATCGGCGCCGCGCCTTGGGAGGGTGCAGCCGATTGGGTCAGAACCACCCCAGGGCTGCGGACGGCTTGCTGTTCCGCAGACTGGGGGTACGTCGCTGCGGTTTCCTGGGCGGCCACCAGCAGCGCCTTGAGTACATCAGGATTCACCTCGCCCACAGGGGCGGCATCAGCCTTCGCCGCAGGCGCCGCGCTCTCGACGGCAGGCGCAGCAGCGGCGGTAGGTTCGGCGATCGTTTGAGCTTCCGGCGCGACAGGCGCCACGGTTTCCAACTCGATTCGCCGGTCCCCGTTGATCCAGTGCTCCTGGGAGCCATCCGGCCGCGTAACGGCAGGGCCACCTTCACGATGCAGTTTCCCATGCTGGAGCCATTGCTCTTCGATAGAGCCATCCGGCATGGTTTTCACAACGGCCGGACCATCTTCACGATGGATCTCGCCACCGCTGTACCAGGTGTCCACGCGCGTGCCGTCGGGCAGCTCTTCATGCTTGACCGAATTGGCTGTTTCGTTGCGCAGCGCGGTGCGCAACTCCGAGGCCGACTCCCACGTCGAAAAACCGTAGTGAACCAGCTTCGCTTCGATCTTGCTGTCTTCGACCGCGCCCGAGCGCATTTCGGCGATGAGCTCGTCAAGCACCTCGCGGCCATATTTCTCGCTGTGCTTTCCCTCGCCAACAAGCCGCTTGAGAGCTTCTTCATAAGGGCTTTTCGGCGCGGCGTCATCCTTCGCCTGAGGCGGGCTCACCGCAGGCGCGTCCTTCGGAATAAAACTGGGCATGGCGCTGAATTCCATTTCAGCGTCGTCGTCGTAGTTCGATTCCATCGTCACTTTCCTTATAAACTTGGGATCATTTAATTGTTTTGACATCCTCACGCCCCGCAATTTCTGCGTTGCGCTGTACATCTGCTGCATGCCTGCTGCTACGCGCGGCCGCCAGGGTAGCCATCAATGCGTCGATGCGCTCTTTCTTGCGCTGAATCTCGGCTTCCAACCGTGCGGAAACACCCTCCGCCAAGTTGTAATCCACCCACAGCGCGCGACTGGAGACCTGCGTCACATTCGTATTCCACTGCGCCGACGCGAATCGGCGCATCCCCTCGGCCTGCAACATTTCCAACGGGCTCATCGAGTCATAGTCGCCCAGCGGCGGCTGGGGCAATGCCCCATAGCCGTCCGCGTCGGACAATTGCGCCTCCGGCGATTTCCCCGCCGCTTGCGCCATTTTCGCATCCATGTTAGCCGCCGCCACTGCCACGTCGTCATACTGGGCGTTCGGCGGAACGCCACCTTCTGGAACTTCCCCATACAGGATGCCGTGCTGGGCCTTCGTATCTCGACCGAGAATCGGATAGTGCTCAGGATGGCCGTCTTGGATCGGGAAAGTCTCGCAAAAATAAGGGGCAGGGTCCGTTCTCCAGCCAAAACCCGCCTTTTGGTTGATAACTGACGGCAATTGGCCGGGATTGAAAGGTCCAAACTGCGCCTTTTCGCTAAAGGCCTTTGCCCGGGCCTCGTCGCGCTGGGCCGTACCGTACTCGAAATGCAAGTGCTTCGCCATGGTTGTGGCCGGCGTGTTGCCAGAAATGCCAACCTGCTGCCCTGCCCTTACCTTCGCTCCCACCCGGATCCCATCCGCGAATCCGGACAAGTGCATGTAGCTAACTACGTCCCCATTATCGCGCTTAATGAAAACCATGTTGCCCGCCGAGGGGCTGTAGCTGGCCACACTTACGACGCCATCGGTCGTCGCGTACACAGGGAGGGATTGCCCATTGGTCGAAAAATCGAGCCCCGCGTGCATATGCGGCGTCTTTACGGCCGATCCGTGGTTTCCCGCGCCACCTGGCCGAAATTTCCCGAACCGGCCGGAGACGACCTCTTTCTGTGTGGGAGAAATCATGCAAGCAACTTGCGCCTGGGCCTGGCTCATCGGCCAGACCCAGAACGCTACCGCCACAGTCGCTATCGGCCAGATCCGCATTACTGGATTCCCCGCCGCGCCATGTCTTTCGCTGCCTGGTCCGTGTCCGCCTGCACACGAGCCGCGCCGACGGCGCTGTTGGACTGCGCCTCAGCGGCGACGAGCGCGGCGAGATTTGCCTCCATACGCTCGTACTGCCTCAGTTGACGGGTCTGGATCGCGAGATCAAGTGCCTTGATCTTCAAAATTTCCACCATGGCACCCCGCTCGTTCTGAGCCGCCATCACCCTCGACCAGGCTTCATTGGCCTGGGTTCCCCCGGCATAGCGCGCGACCTCATCGCGGAACATTTGCGCCAGCGGGACGCCCGCGCCCGTCTCCCCACCCTCGACGCCCGAATATTCGAGCTGCAGGGCTTTCAGCGATGCGACTGCCGGAGACAGCACGGCATCCTTGCGTGCCTTGGCGAGCATGTATGCTTCCTGGGCAGGCCCTTTCAAGGTGTTCAGCGGCGGATCCGGCAAACCGACGATGTTGTTGATGAAGGCATTTTTCGCCTTGTACACATCATCTCCCTCGTCGGCGACATCGAACAAGGTTGCTACGGACATGCTCGCCCCTGGGGTAGCCCCCACCGACCGGCACAAACCCACCTTGACCATATCCTCGGTGCAAGATGCTTGGTTGTCCTTGAAAAGCTGCGCCGCCGCTTCAACGCGCGACGCATAGCGTCCAGGCGCTGCGATGACTTCGGTCTGCACGCGCGAGCCCAGCTCGGCCACCATATCGGCATCCCGACTTGCGATGACCGACCGCGTGGCATAGACCTCGCACGGGGAGAATCCTTGCCCGAATTCCCCCCCGTAATCGAAACGGGCAGCTTTTACGCGCTCGGTCTGCGACAACGCTCCCAGCCCCGTTGCGACCTGCTGCGCCGTAGTGCGGTTCACGTCGGCCAACTGGCTCGCCGACAACGCCTTTTGCTGGGTAAGCACTGCGATCGCTGAATTCAGCCGCTCGCTCTGGAACGTCAACTGCGTCGAGAGCGATGCATCCACGGACTTCAACGAAGCGTTGAGCACCGCCGTCGCGTTGGCGAACTGCGG
>Ga0123388_1029456_pt1 | contig 12208 bp, 9 predicted proteins | sample T0HHNO3metaT_FD_89916 | JGI IMG/M metagenome (GOLD analysis project Ga0123388, IMG submission 89916) | Methane-oxidizing artificial microbial communities from Washington, USA to study methane cycling - T0-HHNO3 metaT (Metagenome... | ecosystem: Engineered > Modeled > Simulated communities...
AAAAAAGCACAAGTTGACTTGATCAACGTTGCTGACAAAGCTGCTGTTACTAAAGCAGTTGCTGCTGCTGGCGCACACATCATTGGTGTTCACACTGGTTTAGACCAACAAGCTGCTGGCCAAACTCCTTTTGCTGACTTAGCATTAGTTGCTGGTTTAAAATTAGGTGTTGAAATCTCAGTTGCTGGTGGCGTTAAAGCTGCAACAGCTGCTCAAGTACGTGACGCTGGCGCAACAATCATTGTTGCTGGTGCTGCTATCTACGGCGCTGCTGATCCTGCTGCTTCTGCTGCTGAAATCACAGCTATTGCTCACGCTGCTTAAGTTAAGCATTGGTTTTAATAACCAATAGCAATTAACTAAGCCCAATAAGCAATTATTGAGATGAGTAAATAAAAATCCTGACTCAGTAATGGGTCAGGATTTTTTTTAAACTTACTGACATGCATGTCAAAACCAATCGTTAACATTTAACTGTTTGAAAATTAACCGTTAAACACTTAACTATTAAACATTGAAGGAAAAATTATGGATAATCAAAAACTCATTTTAGATCGCTTAACAACCATTTTGTCTGAAACTGACAAAAGTAATGCAGCGAAACTGATGCAATTGGTTGATGGTGCAGGTCGTATTTTTATTGGCGGTGCAGGTCGCTCACTATTGGTTTCACGTTTCTTTGCAATGCGTTTAGTACATAGCGGCTACAATGTTAGCATGGTTGGTGAAGTGGTTACTCCAGCCATTAAAGCGGGTGATTTATTGATTTTAGTATCTGGTTCTGGCGGTACTGAAACGTTATTACCATTCGTTAAAAAAGCAAAATCAGTAGGTGCTAAATTAGCCGTGGTTTCAATGAAAGCGAAATCTGCTATGGCAGATGTGGCTGATTTAACCATTCAAATTGGCAATGATAATAGCTTCCCGTTAACACAAGGTATGCCAATGGGTTCACAATTTGAGCTTTCAACTTTAGTGTATTTAGAAGCGATCATTGCGGACAATATTTTTGCTAAAGGTTTAACTGAAGAAGGTATGCGCGCTATTCACGCTAACTTAGAATAATTCTTTAGCTTATAAAGTTGTATAAAAACCCGAGCATGCTCGGGTTTTTAATTGTCTTAAGATTGAGTTTGATGAACGTGCTGTAAATCTTGCGCGCTAATCTTTTGATTATGTAGCGCGCTTGCAACAAGCACGCCAGTGATACCCATTGTGGTGAGTAGCGCCAAATCTGATGGATTACGTACACCACCTGCAGCATAGATTTTTGATGGAGTTTTCCGCATTTTATTCAACTGAATTAATATATTTAATTTATTGATATCAACACCTTGTCCGCTGCCAACGGCATTTAATGTCATGCATATTGTGTTGTCTGGCCAATAACTTGCCGATTCATGTAAATCGTTAATACCTAGCTGGCTGCTCTCGGTGTAATCCAAAGATAAGATTTGCTGATTTTCACAAACATCGCTAATTGCACGATAGTCTTGCAAGCTGACAATATTTTCACTTCCTACCACCGGTTTAATCTGCTTGGTTTTGTATCGCACACAAGCGTTTGCCTGGCGAATACCAGAGTCAAGCCAGATAGTGAGTTGTGGATAAGTATTACTGATAAGCTCGATTAATTCAGTATGGTCGCCAACACCTAAAATGGCATCTAAATCTGCAATATACAGCGTTTGAAATGGGTATAATTCGAGCAGTGTCGCAACAATGGCTAAAGGTGAGCTGTCATTGCACAAACTGGATTGAATTGGCTGATATTGGCTACGTAATCCCAATTTAGCATGCACAACCTGACCCTGCATTAAATCAATCACGGGAATAACTTGCAAAGCTCGCCTTTTAAATTTTTAGGTCATTCATTTTAGAACATTTGCCCGTTGACCTATGCTTATTAAAAAAATATTTGTGTGTGAATTTGTCACAGCCGGTGGCTTTAATCACGCCGATTTACCAGCTGGATTGATCGCAGAAGCGACATTGATGCGAAATGCATTGTTGTATGATTTATCAAGCTTGCCTTATACGATTAGTACAGCGGTAGACGCGCGTTTAGAGCCACCAGAGCATTGTCATACCTGTGTGGCGATAGATGTCAATGAAGACGCGTGGGACATATGGAAAAGTCAAATACAGCTGGCAGATGCGGTTTGGATAATTGCGCCGGAAACAGATGGGCTATTGAGAAAACTGACCGAATTGGCAGTGCAGGAAGGTAAGTTGGTATTGGGTTGTGGTGTTGATGCTATTCATATTACCAGTGAAAAACTAGCGACTTATTTTATGCTGCAACAGACTGGTATTAGAACGATTCCTACTTATACGATTAAAAACTGGCCCAAAACAGCAGGGCAATGGCTGGCAAAGCCGAATAACGGCGCAGGTTGCGATGAAACCGTACTGTTTGATGATCCAGATGATTTACTGCATTGGATGAAACAAAATAATAAAACTGAAAGTCATGTGATACAACCTTACCAACAAGGCGTTCCGGCTAGTATTTCATGTGTCATGCAGCAGGGGCGTGCGCAAGTGTTAAGCTGCAATACTCAGATGATTTCTATTGAAAGTAATCAGTTAAGTTACGCGGGCAGCGAAGTGAATGGCATGCGCGATTTTTGGCATGAGTTTGAATTGTTTGCACAGAAAATCGCTGCAATATGCACGGATTTAAATGGTTATGTAGGGATTGATGTGATTGTAGATACGCAAAACGACAATCAAATAACGGTCGTGGAAATCAACCCGCGCTTAACAACTAGTTATGCCGGTTTGGCAGAAGCGACGGGTGAAAACCCGGCGGAGTTGATTATGAATACCTTAACGCAGCCAGATTTTATCTGGCCGGAATTGCAGCGTAATATTGTGAGCATTCATGTCTAAAGCTACGATGATTGGCTGGGATATCGGTGGTGCGCATCTTAAAGCCGTTGTGCTGGATGCAAATGGGGTACAGTTGAGTTGTATACAACTGCCTTGTGCATTGTGGCGCGGATTAACCGAGCTTGAGCTTGGCATTAAAGCGGTTTTTAGCCAAACTGGCTTGCAGGCACACAATGTATTGCACGTAGTCACGATGACTGGCGAACTGGTGGATTTGTTTCCCAATCGCTATACAGGCGTATGCGAAATCGCAAGATATGCTGCTGGCCTGTTAGGAAAAGATACGTGCTTTTATGCCGCAAATAATGGCTTTGTTCAATTGGATGACGTTGCTGAATATGTGCCACACATTGCCTCAACCAACTGGCATGCAAGTGCCAGTTTGCTGGCTAAGCATGTTGATCATGTATTATTGATTGATATTGGCAGCACCACTACCGACATTATTCCAATAGCGCATGGCAAAGTTGCCATGCAAGGGTTATCGGATGCTAGTCGCATGCAGCATGATGCCTTGGTTTATACCGGCGTTGTGCGCACGCCTATTATGGCATTGGCGCAAAAGCTAAGTTTAAACGATGGTATAGAAGAGATTGAAATGAATGTCGCGGCAGAGTTTTTTGCGACCATGGCCGATGTCTATCGATTAACCGATGAATTGCCGCTAGCAAAAGATATGGCAGAAACTGCCGATGGACAAGGCAAGACGCAACAGGAGTCGGCGCGTAGACTTGCGCGAATGGTGGGATTCGACTTGGAAGATAAGCCGATTGAAACATGGATGAAACTGGCCTTTTCATGCAGGGCTTTACAATTAAAGCAATTGAAAGCAGCCACTTTAAAACACCTTAAACCCAATACACCTATTATTGGCGCAGGTGCAGGCAGTTTTTTAGTGAAAGTGTTGGCGGCGGAGTTGGATTGTGAATATCGTTTACTTACAGATATTTTAAAGACTGATATTTCGTTGTCAGATCAGCTTGTTAATGAATCGCAATTGGCAGATTTGGAATTGTGTTTCCCTGCTTATGCAGTGGCGCGTTTGGCTTTAGCAAGCCAATTGCCGCACAAGGTAGGCTGACTATGAGCTTGTTGCAGCATGAATTAGCCTATCACCATGATAGTGCGGCGTTATTTGAACAGATTGCGCATCAGAAATGGGCGATGCTATTAGATAGCGGGCAGGCGATTAATCCGGTAACGGGATTAGTTGGCAGCCAGTATGGCCGTTACGACGTGATGGTGGCCGAGCCATTTATCACTCTGGTTACCAAAGGTAAATGTACGCAAATAACCCAAAATGGTCAGACAAGTGTTTCTGAAGGTGATCCATTTGTGTTGCTGAATGACTTACTTAACCAATATAAAGTCAGTAAAAATCAGGCCGATTACCCATTTGCAGGTGGCGCATTGGGCTATTTTGCCTATGATCTAGCGCGTAGTATTGAAAAGCTGCCTACTGTTGCAGCGACAGCTACAGACTCGCCAGAAATGATGATTGGGTTTTATGATTGGGCAGTGGTGGTGGATCATCGTGAAAAACGCTGTTTATTGGTTTCGCACGGATTAACCGATGCGGTGAAGGCGAATTGGCAGGCATTATGTGCAAAGTTTGACGCTGCTATTTCGAATAATTCAAATCTACTCTCTAAAAGCGAATTTAAAGTCAACTCTCAAATTCAGTCCAATTTAAGCCAATCACAATATTTCCAGGCATTTGCAAAGGTTAAGTCCTATATCGCTGAAGGTGATTGTTACCAAGTTAATTTAGCACAACGTTTTTCAGCCGAAGTGTCTGGTGATAGCTGGCAGGCGTACAAAAAGCTACGCGAAATTAGCCCTGCACCTTTTATGGCTTATATGAATTTGCCATTGAATGAATCGGAAAACTTTCAAGTATTGTCCAATTCACCCGAGCGTTTTTTGCAGACTGATGGTGATCATGTTGAAACGCGCCCCATTAAAGGCACACGGCCAAGGTCGCTAGATGCTGTGCAAGATTTAGCGTATGCGCAAGAGCTGCAGAATAGCCTTAAAGACAAAGCTGAAAACGTGATGATTGTGGATTTGTTACGTAATGATATCGGTAAAAACTGTACAACTGGCAGTGTAAAAGCCGATCAATTATTTCAGTTACAAAGCTTTGCCAACGTGCATCATTTGGTGAGTATTGTAACGGGGAAATTAAAACAAACGGCTACGGCGGTAGATTTGCTAAAAGGGTGTTTCCCAGGCGGCTCTATTACCGGCGCGCCAAAACTACGTGCCATGCAAATTATTGAGGAGCTAGAGCCACATCAACGCGGACTTTACTGTGGTGCTATTGGCTATATTGGCTTCGATGGAAAAATGGACACCAATATTGCTATTCGCACTGCTGTTATCTGTCGAAATCAGTTTAGTTTTTATGCTGGCGGCGGTATTGTGGCTGATTCTGTTATGCATAAAGAATACAACGAAACTTTAGATAAAGCCTCTAATCTTAAAGCTATACTGGCGCATTTTTCAGTGGCTATTGAGGGTTAAGTTGGCGATTACAACTGATTGATTTTATTAATAACTTAACTAAACAAATCTCGTCAATATTGTTATAGAATAAAAGCTACTTATATTAAATGAACGAATAATAACAATAAGGAATAAATATGGAACCATTTGTAAACGTACGCGACAGGCCTATCTGGATTGTAAAGATAGGTGGCAGCCTGTTAGGTTCTCCTGAATTAGAGCGTTGGTTAGCCATATTTGCAAAGTTCAGTGACGGTAATATCATTATCGTGCCAGGTGGCGGCGTGTTTGCCGATGCCGTGCGCGATGCACAAAAACTATCTAAAATCAGCGATGCCTGTGCGCATCGTTTAGCTGTGCTGGCGATGGATCAATATGGATTATTGCTGGCAAATATGAATCCGCTGCTCGCCACTGCAAGAACGCAACTGGAAATTGATGAGCGCACATGGCAGCATCGCGGCATTGTCTGGTTGCCAAGCCATATGGTGCTATCAGACGATAGTATTCCGCAAAGCTGGGATGTGACGTCTGACAGTATTGCGGCATGGTTGGCGCAAAAACTTAATGCGCAGCATTTAATTTTAGTGAAATCGGATAAGCCGAATACGCCGGAATTAAGCCTTAAAGTGATGACGCAAAGTGGTGTGCTAGATGAAGCTTTCAGTGATTTTGTGCTGAATAAGACTTTTGGCAAATGGATGTTAAACAAGACCGATTACACCCATTTTTTAGATGGCTTGAGTGAATTAACCTTGGATAAAGTAGGCTCATCTATTCATTAAAAAATTCTGTTATTAAAACCATGTCATTAACAACTGCATCAGTAAAAGTAAGTAATTGTTTACAAGGAAATAAGCCATGACAGCAACCGTTTATTCCGAGTCAGAAGTAAAAGCAAAGCTTGAAAGCGAGCTGCCGCAGTGGTTTTTAGAAAATGGCTGGATACGCCGTAAGTACAAAACCAGCGGCTGGAAAGCCACTTTGATGGTGGTCAATACGATAGGGCATTTGGCAGAAGCTGCGTGGCACCATCCCGATTTAACCGTTTCTTATGCTTTTGTGATCGTTAAGTTATGCACGCATGATGCCAAAGGCATCACTGATAAAGATTTTGAATTGGCGTTAAAAATTGAGCAAGTGATTGGCTGGCAGCCAGCGAAACAGGTGAATGCAGACGGTTCAAAAAGTGCGTTGGAAGGCACGCCAAACGATGATGCAAGGTTTAAATATATTAAATATGATTGAATGGTAAATTTCGGCAGCGGATTCAACATTTAAGCTGCAAGCACTAATGCGCAGCCAAAATGTCAATTTTCCTCAGATTAAGTCGGCAATTAACACTTTCATCTATGGCACGCAATGTGCCCAGCTTTAACGGAAATCATCAAACATAATATATAAAGCATTGGTTGTATATGGCCAACAATTCGGTTGTATACAACCAATATTTTGATATCTAAAAATATCTCGTCAATAAATTGTATATAAAACAGTAGTTTATTGATATCTTGAAATTGGAACAGATATTGCGTCTATACATTACTTATCAAGGATGTAGATGATGCAAATTGACCAAAGTTTGAATAATGCGTTGATTAATAGCTTTTATATTAACCATAATGTCTGGCTGCATAAATGGTTATTAAAAAAACTAGGCTCTAGTTTTGATGCTGCTGATCTGACGCAAGATACTTTTATCAGCTTATTAACTAAAAACCGTCATGAACCTATTCATGAGCCGCGTGCCTATTTAACTCGAATTGCGCATGATTTAATGGTGAATCATTTGCGTCGCCGTGATTTAGAGCGTGCGTATAACGCCACTTTGTGTGACCCTTATCTGATCGAATACCCATCGCCGGAGATTCGTGCGATAGCGCTTGAGTCGCTTATTGCCATTGACAAAATGTTGAGTGCATTGCCGCCTAAGGTGCGTTCCGCTTATTTATTAATGCAATTGGATGGCTTAAAACATAAAGAAATCGCTGAACAATTGAATATTTCAGTTAAAACAGTCGGTGTATATATCGCAAAAGCGGTATTACACTGCCTCTCGTATGAATTGTCTATAGAAGCGTAATCGCTGCATGTCTGCCAAACCAAATGAATCTTTAATTGCCGCAAGCCGCTGGTTTTCACTGCTTTCCTCAGAAGAAGCAAAACCGGAAGACTTTGCAGCATGGCAACGCTGGAAAGACAATAGTGATGAGAATCGTCTTGCATGGCAACGCGTTGAAGATTTAGGCATGCGCTTAGCCAGCTTACCCCCCAATATTCATGCAGAAACTTTTGCACAAGTTACTTCACCCAACAGACGCCATATTTTAAAGCAAATGGCTGTTTTATTAGGCGTGGGTACCTGCACATTACTGATGGTCGAACGCAAACCCTGGCAAGAGATACTTGCCGACCAAACAACTGCGACTGGTGATATGCGTGCACTGAAACTGCCAGATGGCAGCCAAATTTTCATTAATACTGCATCGGCAATCAATATTGATTTCACCTCTAAACAACGTTCAATCAAACTTATTAAAGGTGAAATACTTATTCATACTGCGCAAGAGCTTACTAATGGTTACCGCCCGTTTAGCGTCACTACCAAGCATGGTACGGCCACAGCACTTGGCACCAAGTTTAACGTGCGCATGTTTGATTATCACAGTAAAGCCAGCGTATACGAAGGCGCTGTAAGGATTAACCCAGCAGATAAAAATCAAGACTCTATTACTATTCAGGCTGGGCAATCTGCCATATTTGATGAAAATACCTACACGCCAGTTGAACAAGAAACCAGCAGCGCTTGGGCTAAAGGTTTGCTGGTTGTTTACAGCATGCCATTAAATGAATTTGTTGCGGAATTGTCGCGCTATCGAAATGGATTAATCCGTTGCGAACCATCGGTAAGCCAATTATTAGTATCTGGTTCTTTTTACACAAATGATACCGATGCAGTATTGGCAAGGTTGCCTGATATTTTGCCCGTTAAAATTCAAAGCCGCACGCGCTACTGGGTAACGATTAGCCCAGCATAACTTCTCACGCACTTTTTAAAAAATCGCTACAAAAATTATATTTAAGCCATATTGCAAAGTGGTATTTCAAAACGATATTTCCAGGCAATATTTCAAAGAGATATTGATAGACACTTAAAATTATTTAAATTATTTTTCATAAAAAACTCCTTTTTTCTACCTCTCATACGGCGTAGTGAGTAAGAGACACAAAATCGTAATAGCGATGATTAAGGGAGCATAAGAAAAATGGGGCAATATCAGGTATCTAAGCAGTTGAATAAAACCCAATTCAACAAAAGCAAGCGCAATACAACGGCTAAGCATAAGGGTTATCACAAGCAACTAATCACCACCATCGGTTTATTGGGCTTGGTTTTAGAACCCACCGTATTAGTGGCCGCAGGCGATTTAATAAAAACCATCCCCAAACAAGCTTACTCAATACCCGCTGGCCCACTTAATAGCGCATTACCAAAATATACTGAGCAAGCTGGCGTCATGTTGGGATACGACCCTGCATTAACGGAAGGTTTAACTTCTTCGGGATTAAAAGGTGAATATGGATTTGCCGATGGTTTTAAAGAGCTTCTGAAAGGCTCTGGGCTGGAAGTCATCAGTAACCCAAAAGGCGAACTGGAGCTGAGAAAAGCCCCTGTTATTAAAGTCAGTGAAAGTGAAAATCTACCCCTAAATGCAGAACTGAGTACAGTACAAGTCCGCGCCAAACGTTTCTACGAAATAGGCCCATTACCAGGCTTAGGTTTAACCAAAGAAGAAATTCCTGGAAACGTGCAAAGCATCACTGCTAAAGAGATTAAAGAGTCCCACTCATTAAGTCTCACAGACTTAATGAACAAAAAACTGCAATCCGTCACTGTCAACGACTACCAAGGCAACCCTTTTCAAATGGATGTGCAGTATAGAGGCTTTACCGCAGGTCCACAGATCGGTACACCACAGGGCTTAAGCGTTTTCTTTGATGGTATTCGCGTAAACGAGCCTTTCGGTGATGTGGTGAACTGGGACATGATCCCCATGAATGCTATCGCAAATTTTGATGTTTTCCCTGGGTCAAATCCATTATTTGGCCTAGGAACATTGGGGGGGGCAATTTCTGTTAAAACAAAAGATGGTTTTAACAACGAAGGTGTCGATGCAGAAGTTCTGACTGGATCATTTGGCAGAAAACAACTACAAGTTGAAGGTGGCTGGAATAACGGTACGGTTGCTTTATTTGGTGCAGGCAACTTTTTTATGGAAGATGGCTGGCGTGACAACTCTCCAAGTAAGGTGAATCAGTTCTTTGGTAAAGCTAGCTACCGTGGTGATAAGTTAGATTTAAGTTTTAGCAGTCTGATTGTTGGCAATGATCTGGTGGGAAACGGCGTTGTGCCAACTAACTTTTATGAACAAGATCGTAATAGTGTATTTACCAGCCCAGATACGACTAAAAATCGTCTTGCGCAGTTTCAGCTAGCTGGAAATTATTTTGTAAATGACAACTTTACAGTAACGGGGCAAGTGTATAGACGCAACAGCAAACGTAAACAAAAAAATGCAGACGTATACAGTCAATATGGTACACAGGCTTTAAGTCAAAATTTTGCAGAAGGTGAAGATTACACTTGTAAGTTTAGAAGTACTAACGGATTGGGCATTCCAGATTATGTGGTATTCGATATTCCTGATCCGAATGACTATTCATCCAGCCCGTTCTTAATGGAGCTATTTAATGGTAACTATGATCCTAATTTATTAAGTTCCCAAGACTTGCCAGACTATTTCTTGGCAGGTGTGAAATCTGAAATTGCATTTTTTCAAAATCCAACAGTAGCAGTAATTGCCAATCAATATACAACTGTTCCTAATTCAGGTGCAGAAACTACTTATTCAAATGGGGAGGTTTCTTATATATTTGAAGGTATAAATTTAAGTCCAAATTTTGCTGCACCTGACCCATCATTTCCTGTTGATTTTAATGTGTTTGCTGCAATAGGGGCCTCTTTTTTCTATACTACAGACGGTGTTAAGCACGTGGTGGCCTTCAAACAGGCTGTAAATGGCGATAACTGCATAAATACTCAAGCTACTAGCGAAGCGGGTATTGTCTATAATCCACTTTATGATGCGAACGGTAGACCAAGGCTTGTAGATGGTGCAGGTGCGGGTGATACAGGAGTAGTAGAAGGTATACCTACCGCGGTGATTACAAATAACCAGATAAATCAGATTGTTGATGGTGCTTCCGTTCAACTAAACTGGAACTTAGACAAGCATAAATTTATGGTGGGTGTATCAATAGATAATGCCTATGCTGAATACAAAAATAGTCAACGGTTAGGTTTTTTTGATGCCAAGCGCGATGGGTCATTAGATCCTGATCGTGCATTAGATATTTACAGGGCCGCAGATCAGGACATTGAAAACAATAATTTTGATGGTAATTCGCTGACTAAAAGTATCTATGCAAGTGAAACCTGGAGTCCAGTTGAGACAGTGCATGTCACAGGAGCTGTGCGCTACAACCAAACAAGGGTAAAAAGTACATTGGCAGCCAGAGATGCGGGCCAAGCTGAAATTTCACTGTCGGATTTATTAAATTATCCAAACCTTTTCGATCTGTGCACAGACGCCGCTTGTAATATTGAAACAGGATATAGAGTTTCAGACGGTTTAATTTCAAAACTACCCCCCGAGTCTGAGAAATTCAGTTATTACTCCCTCAACCCTTCACTAGGTTCAACCTGGCAAATTAAAGAAAATTTAAATCTATATGCCAACTGGTCGCAGGGAACACGTACACCCAGTGTGATCGAACTAGGCTGCGCCATTGATAAAACGCCTGTAAGTTTTGCAGGTGGATATACAGTACCAAGGAGTGTTGCGTTGGGTCGTTCGTGTCAACTTCCGAATGGATTGTCGGGAGACCCTTTTTTACCGCAAGTCAAAGCGGAAACATTTGATTTAGGTATGCGCGGGCGATGGGCAAATGCTGTTGATTGGAATTTTGGTTACTACCGCACAGAACTTAAAGATGATATTTACATGGTGACTTATTCTGGTAACCAAAATTTCTTTGACAGTATTGGTAAAACACGCCGCCAAGGTCTTGAAATGGGTATGAATGGTGAGTTAGGAAAGTTAAGGTTTGGGCTTAATTATGCGTTAACAGATGCTAAATTTCGCAGTACGTTTATTACTGCATCGAATGACAATAGCAGTACACAAAATGCACAATTGACTACTGATGGTGAACTCGCTGGCGTGATAACGGTTAAGCCTGGCAGCACCATTCCAGGTGTGTCCTTACACAATCTCAATGCCAGCTTGAGTTACGATGTCACGGAAAAATGGACAGTAGGTATGAGTGCCGTAATGCATTCATGGTCATATTTAAGAGGTAATGAAAATAACGAACACAGAAAAGGTGTTGCCATACCTGTTTCAGTTCTAACATTTGATACAGTCACAAACCAATTTGTTCGTTCCACTGTTTCTCGTCAGCCAACGACAAATCCTGGGAAAATTCCCGGATATACAGTTTTCAACTTCCAAACTAGTTTTAAATTTTCACCCGAATGGACTGCAACACTACTAGTTAATAATATTTTTGATAAAGAATATTTCAGTGCGGGGCGATTAGGTAGAAACGCATTTTCGCCAAGTATTAATGGTGCCATTGGACCAGATGGCTATAACCATAACTCAAGTGATTGGTTAAGTACCAATTTCATTGGCCCAGGCGCACCAAGAGCTGCATGGTTCGCGCTAAGGTACTCGTTTGT
>Ga0123388_1004785_pt1 | contig 12204 bp, 9 predicted proteins | sample T0HHNO3metaT_FD_89916 | JGI IMG/M metagenome (GOLD analysis project Ga0123388, IMG submission 89916) | Methane-oxidizing artificial microbial communities from Washington, USA to study methane cycling - T0-HHNO3 metaT (Metagenome... | ecosystem: Engineered > Modeled > Simulated communities...
TGAAAGCATATCTTGAATAAAAAGTTAGTTGTTTTAATTGCCGCCATTGCAGTGCTCGCAGCAACAGGTGGTTATTTTTTTAGCCAGCATCAATCGCATACCAGCGCTCCAACTGATGCGAACCACGCAGACACTGCTCAAGCAACCAACGCTCCCACTAGCCTTACACATACTGCAACTATTAAGCAGCAAATGGCTAACTTACTGGCAAGTCATCGCAAAATTATTGTGCTGATGTCTGGCGATGCTAATCGCTCTGCAGCAGAGCAAGCGCAAATTGACCAAGTGGGGCAAACTTTGTTTCACCAGCGTTTAGCAGACATTGCCACACATGAGGATAGCCTTGCAGCGCTGATCGCAACGGATTCTACTGCCAACCTCAACGCCGTCAGCGAGCTGCTAGATGAGATTGAAAATAGCCTAGGCTTATTTGATGCGGACAGATTGGCTTTTCGCGAGACATTGCAAGCTTTACAAGCCAATGTGGCTAAACTTTCCAGCTTATCGGCCATTAAGTTGCATAAACGGATATCTGAGGACTTAGAAGCTTTAGATGAGATAGAACATTTGTACGACAAAGAAATTCAGCAGGTGTTTGGTCGCTTTGGTGAGCGCGGCATTCAGTTAAAACGCGAAAAATGGGCGAGTTACCTTGCGCATTTGCACACCCTTTATCAACGTGAAAGTATCTTAAAAGAGCAAGGTGTGATTTTGCCTTATACATTGCCCGCAGAGACTGAAAGCACAACAGAAAAAGAGGTGAGCACAGAGACAACAGGCACCAACAAACAAGGCAATGCGACAAAAGAAGTATTTGGTTATGATTTGCCGCCTAAGACCATAGCACTGACGTTTGATGATGGCCCGCACCGCCAATATACGGCTGAGATTGCGGCGATTCTTAAACAATATAATGTGCCTGCGGTATTTTTTAATGTGGGGCGTAATCTAGGCGAGGTGAGTGCCGATGGCAGCGCTAAACTTTCTAAAAACGCTAACATTAGCCGTGCGTTAGAAAGTGAAGGGTTTGTGCTCGGCAACCATAGCTATAGCCATGCACAACTTTCTAAAGCCACAGGCGATAAGCTAAAAGCAGAAATTTTTAATACGGATAAACTGTTAAAAGCCGTAGATAGCAATCGCCCGCCTTTATTCCGCTTTCCGTATGGCGCTAAAAACGCTGAAGCCAAGGCACTATTAAAAGAAGCTAATTTGCGCTCGATTATGTGGAACATCGACTCATTAGATTGGGCAGACCCGGTGCCTAGCTCGATTGCAGAGCGCGTGCTCAAAAGTGTAGAAAAAGAAAAACGCGGCATTATTTTGTTCCATGATATTCACGACCGCGCCGTGAAAGCTTTGCCAACTATTTTGGATAAGCTCACCGCCGAAGGTTACCGCTTTGCCGGTTGGGATGGCACAGGCTTTAGCGTAGCCAAATCTGCCAATACCGAGGCGGCCCCAACGCCCATCACTACAGGCTATGCAGACTCGTGGGCCGTGGTGATTGGTATTGATGATTACGCCAAATGGCCTAAGCTGCAATACGCTACGCGCGATGCAGAATCTGTGCGCGATACTCTGATTGGTAAATTTGGTTTTCAGCCCGAAAAAGTGATTTTACTAAAAAATGCCGCCGCCACTAGAGCAGGCATTTTTGCAGCATTCCATGACACCTTGGCACACGGTAATGTGAAAAAGAATGACCGTATTTTTGTGTTTTACGCGGGGCATGGCGCAACAAAACAACTCAGCTCTGGGCGCAGTTTGGGCTACATTATTCCCGTGGATTCTAACCCTGACGACTTTGCGGCCGATGCCATTGCCATGACGGAAATTCAAAACATTGCAGAAAGCATGACCGCCAAGCATTTATTATTTGTGATGGATGCCTGCTATAGCGGTTTGGGGCTAACCCGCGGCGGCGGCAATGGTAACTTTTTACGCGATAACGCAAGACGTATTGGCCGGCAAATGCTCACGGCAGGCGGCGCAGACCAGTTAGTAGCAGATGGCGGACCGAACGGACACTCGGTATTTACATGGGCGTTATTGCAAGGTTTAGAAGGCAAAGGCGATTTAAATGGCGATGGATTTATGACCGCCACAGAACTGGCCGCTTACGTAGCGCCCGCCGTGGCCAATGCTTCTAAACAAACGCCGGCATTTGGTAGTTTGCCCGGATCCGAAGGTGGTGAATTTGTATTTGAGCTACCGGCGGAAACAGAGTTTTTAAATGCCGACTCCAGCCAACTCAGCAACGACGCCATTGCACTGAACAACAAACTAGATCAAGCATCGCCCCAAGCCACAACGCCAGCACATGAACAGCCTGCCGTTGCACCTGTGGTGGTGAAAGATTTACAAGGTGGCGAAACAACGCTCAAGCCTGTGAAAGTAGCGCCTAGCTCAGCCAAACAATTGGCGCAGCGTGCTAACGATAAAGGCATGCAACATTACAAAGAAAAAGACTATGCGGCGGCCGAAGCTGCATTTACGGAAGCGCTGAAATACAAATCTGACTTTGCGTTGGCCGCTAATAATTTAGGCTTTATTTTCTACAAACAAGCCAAGTATAAGGAAGCTGCGCTTTGGTTTGAAAATACTATCAAAATGGATCCATCCCGCGCGATTGCCTATGTGAACTTAGGGGATGCTTACCAGCATTTAGGCAATCAAACCAAAGCCAAAGAGGTCTGGAATAAGTATCTGGGCTTATCTCCCAATGGGAGTAGCGCAGCTTACGTCAAACAACAGTTAACGGCACTAGAATAAAAGTACTGACACCATGGTACAGCGCATATTAGTGATAGAAGACGAGCCGAGCATTGCGGAAACCACCACCTATGCGCTGAATACCGATGGCTTTGAAACGGTATGGGCAAGCACCGGCCAGCATGCCATTGATATTCTGCAGCAGCAAAGTTTTGATTTGGCGGTGTTGGATGTTGGCCTGCCGGACATCAATGGCTTTGAGGTGTTTAGGCAAATTAACCATTTGTTGCCGGTGATTTTTTTAACCGCGCGCTCGGGCGAGATTGACCGTATTGTAGGGCTAGAGTTGGGCGCGGATGACTATATTGCCAAACCGTTTAGCCCACGTGAGTTATGCGCACGCATCCGTACAGTGTTGCGGCGCGTACAAAAGCAACAGACCCAAGCACAAGAGGCAGTGCCTACTAACCACACACGTGCCAATCACGCCAGTAAGCAAAACAACTTTTTTATAGATGAAGAGCGCAAGTGCATTCAATACCTTGGGGTGATGCTGGAGCTTTCGCGCACGGAATACCGCTTGCTTAAAGTACTGTGCGAGCGACCCGGGCGTGTGTTCACGCGTGAAGAATTGATGAACCAAGCTTGGGAGCACCCGGATGTGAGTTTAGAACGCACAGTGGATGCACATATTAAGCTTATCCGCGCTAAGCTGCGCCTAGTGAATGCAGAGACAGATCCCATTTTGACGCACCGCGGCTTGGGTTATTCGCTTAAAGAATAGCCTGCACACATGAGCAAACGTAACCGTATTTTTTTAAGTGTGATATTGCTGTTTACGCTGGGCGTGGCTGCTCTGCTGTATACGGTGAGTTCGGGCTTGGATATTCGCTACCGCGAATCTGCAGAGGAAACCTTAGTAGACACCGCTTATATTATGGCGGCATGGATTGAAGCCGATGCCTCTGAATCGCTGATTGATGCCTCGCGCATGAATCACGTATTCGACAACCTATATAGCCGCCGCTTTACTGCCAAAATTTACGCCATTACCAAGCACAACGTCAATTTACGCGTGTATGTCACCGATAGTAATGGCACCGTGGTGTATGACTCGAAAGGCGAGAAAACAGGAGAGGATTTTCGTGCTTGGCACGATATTCACATGACCTTGTCTGGCCAATATGGCGCACGCACTACACGCACGGACGAGAACGACCCCAAAAGCAGCGTGATGTACGTGGCCGCGCCCATCCACGATAGCAACAATCAAATTATTGGTGCAGTCAGTGTGGGTAAAGCGGTGTCATCCCAACATGAGCTCATTACTTCTGCGCAACAAAAACTGGTGAATGTTGGCCTGATTACGTTGATGGCCTTTTTAATATTGTTGATTGTGATCACGGTATGGCTGGCCAGCCCCACGCAACTCACACACGATATTGTGCAGGTATTTAAGCAAGAAAAGCTCACTCACCCGGTGAGGATTTTACGTAGATTACGCACCATTTTTAAAAGCGCATTTTTAGATATGCGCGATGCAATGGCAGGCCGTAGCTATACCGAGGAATATGTGCAAGCGCTTACACATGAGCTGAAAAGCCCACTGACAACCATCAGAGGCGCTGCCGAATTGTTGCGTGAGCCGATGGCCGAAACGCAAAAAATACGCTTTGCCGATAACATTCATCATCAGGCGCTGCGCCTGCAAGAGCTGGCCGATAAGCTACTTGAGTTATCCAGCCTGGAAAAACGCCACACTTTAGAAGAAGCCAATGCTGTGAGCATGCTGCGTTTGACGCAAGAACTGATGCAAGCGTTAGCACCCATGGCCGAGCGTAAAAAAATCAAACTGGAGTTGATCGCGCAAGAAGATGTCACCGTGATGGGCGACGCTTTTTTACTACAGCGAGCACTTACCAACTTGCTGGCCAATGCACTTGATTTTTCACCTGCGGACAGCAGCATCACAACCCAGATTGAAACCCAAGGCAAGCAATGCGTCATCAGCATCCGCGACCTTGGGCAAGGCATTCCGGAATATGCGCTAGACCGGATATTTGAAAAATTCTACTCGTTACGTCGCCCGGATTCCGGGCAAAAAAGCACGGGCTTGGGTCTGCCGTTTGTGCGTGAGATTGCACATTTGCATGGCGGCGAAATTGTGCTTGCCAACCATCCGCAAGGGGGCGCAATCGCGCGTTTGACCCTGCCAAAAATCAGCAATACTTAGCATTAAACCTCGTTTTTCAGTCGAATTTCACACAGATTTCACACGCATTTCTCACGGAGTTCCCAGTGAGTTCTCGCTAGCAGCGCATGCTTCACCTTGTGCAAATTGAGCACCAATTAACAGGAGTGAATCATGAATATACTAAAAGGATGCGCATTCATACTGGCATCCACCGCCTCAGTCAGCTTGATGCTGTTATCGAATACAAGCTATGCAGACACCAACCCCAGCACTGATACCGAAAAAACCTTATCTCCTTACTTTTTTGTCAAAAGCAACGACCCCAGCATTGATCAATTGCCGCTGAAATCGACCGATGTCAAAGTCAATATCACAGGCGTAATTGCCGATGTGGTGGTGACTCAGCATTACCGCAATGAGGGCACCCGCCCGTTAGAGGCCAAATATGTGTTCCCAGCCTCTACCCATGCCGCGGTATATGGCTTGCAAATGCATATTGGTGACCGCGTGGTAGAAGCAAAAATCCGTGAGAAAAAGCAAGCCAAAGCCGAATATGAGCAAGCCAAGTCTGAAGGCAAAAGCGCTTCTTTGCTGGAGCAGGAACGTCCCAATGTTTTCCAGATGAACGTGGCCAATATTTTGCCCGGTGACGATATTGCGGTGGTATTACATTACACAGAAACCATTATCCCGACCTCTGGCAAATATGAATTTGTATACCCAGGTGTGGTTGGGCCGAGATATAACGGCGCCACGGAATCAAATAACGGCGAGGCTCCTAGCGGCGTAAAAGAGCCATGGGTGCAAACGCCTTATTTGAAGGCTAATGTGGCTAACAATAATACCTTTGCGATGGATGTGAATATCCATACGCCGATTCCATTACAAACCATCAGCAGTAGCTCACACCAAGTCAGCATTGCGCAGCCGGATAAGCAACATGCCAACTTAAAACTAGCCGCCAACACCACCAATGGTAACCGCGATTTTATTTTAGGTTATAGCTTGGCTGGTGACAAAATTCAAACCGGCACTTTACTTTACCAAGGCGCTGACGAAAACTTTTTTATGACGATGATCGAGCCGCCTAAACGCGTGACAAGTACGCAGATTGTGCCACGTGAGTACATTTTTATTGTGGATGTGTCTGGCTCGATGGGTGGCTTCCCTTTAGATACCGCTAAAACTTTACTGCGTAACATGGTCGGCAATTTACGCCCGACCGATACCTTTAACGTGATGTTGTTCTCTGGTGGCAACACTGTGTTAGCACCACGCTCCCTACCTGCCAATGCCGACAATATCGAGCGCGCGATTGCTGCGATTAATCAACAAAATGCAGGTGGCAGCACCGAATTATTACCTGCGCTAAGAGCAGCCTTGAGCATGGATAAAACCGACACACGATCACGCAATTTTGTGGTGATTACCGATGGTTATGTCACCGTAGAAAAAGAAGCGTTTGATTTAATCCGCAACAACCTAAACAAAGCCAATGTGTTCTCGTTTGGGATTGGTTCGGATGTAAACCGCTTTTTGATGGAAGGTATTGCCCATGCTGGTGAGGGCGAAGCATTTATTGTGACCAACGATGCTGAAGCAAAAGTAGCTGCGACAAAATTTAAGCAATACGTAGAAAGCCCAGTGTGGACGCACTTATCGCTCAATATCAAAGGCTTGGACACCTATGACGTACAACCACAAAAGTTGCGTGATTTATATGCAGACCGCCCGATTGTGGTGATTGGTAAATGGCGTGGTAAAGCGCAAGGTAGCATCTCTGTATCTGGCTTAACCAGCAGTGGTCAAGCGCACTATAGCTTAGATATTAAGGAAAGCTTAATTTCAAAAGACAACGCAGCGTTACGTTATTTATGGGCACGCGAAAAAATCGCGGAACTGGATGACTACACCAAATTATTTGCTGAGGAAAACGACCAAGAAATTAAACAGATCACAGACTTGGGTTTGCAATACAACTTACTGACGCAATACACCTCGTTTATTGCAGTTGACCACATTGTGCGCACCAAAGACGCGGCTGATACGGTGAACCAACCATTGCCGTTACCGCAAGGTGTGAGTGAGTTGGCAGTTGGTGCCGAAGTGCCAAGCACGCCTGAGCCAGAGTTTTACCTGATGTTTGCCTTAGCCGGTGGTATGGGGGCTTATTTACGCCGCAGAAAACAACAAGTGCGTAAGCATGATGCTAACCAAACCAATGTTAAGTAACCGTCTAGATAAAGCCATGTTAACCAAATATATATTGACTCAAACTATGTATCTAAAAAACATGACATCCAAAAGCTGGCTGATTAGCGGGTTACTGGCGGCCACTCTCCTAGCCGCTTGGCCACACTGGTTATGGATGGTGCGCCGCAGCAGCGATGGCTCTGATGATCCCTGGGGTATCGTAGCGCTGCTTACCCTTGTCGCGCTGATCTATATCGACAAAGATAAGTTACGCGTACCCCAAGCTTCTGCACTCAGCGCAACCGCACTATGCATGATGACGGCAACCGCAATGTGGGGGTGGTTGCCACCCATCATTGCAACGGCTTTTGCACTAATTGGCATCAGCATGCTCATCGCAAACCTATTACCCGCCAATCGTAAACTGATGCCTTTACTCACGCTAGCAATACTGTCGCTACCGCTTGTAGCCTCGCTTAACTTTTACTTGGGTTACCCATTGCGTTGGTTTTGCGCACAAAGCACCAGCGTGATTTTGTCTTGGTTGGGTACCAATACCACCCCTGCGGGTGCCAGCCTGTGGTGGAACGGCAAAACCATTTTGATTGATGCGCCTTGTGCTGGCATTGCCATGTTGTGGATAGGTTTATATTTTGGCGCGTTATTTTCTTACTTAAATAATGCCCGCACATTAAGAACGTGCATCAACTTGGGGTTGGCAAGCACCTTAGTCATCATCGCCAACGTACTACGCAATACCTTATTGTTTTATAAAGAATCCGGCATGGTGCACTTACCCCATTGGACGCATGAAGCGATCGGTTTAGTGATTTTTGCGCTGTTTGTGCCGAGTGTTTATTTTGTATGCCACGCCATGCAAACAAAGGAGGCAACATGAAAACGAGTCATGTATGTCAGGCGTTATTTGTAGCCATAATGCTGGCGTGCACTACCCGTCCATTTTGGCTGCCTGCAAATCACACCACCCACCAAGCAACAGCAAGCCTTGAGCAACACTGGGCATTTGATGCATGGCACACTAGCCACCAAAAATTGTATAAACTACCACTATCAGAAGTAGAGCAAAGCTTTGCCGCCAATTTTCCAGGCCATATTGCACGCTTTACCGATGGCAATACTGTGTGGGTGATTCGTTACACGGTGAAACCTACGCGCATGCTGCATTCCTCGATCGACTGTTATCGTGGCTTGGGTTATAACATCAGCATGCAACGCGTGGTAGAGAATGCACAACATCAACGTTGGCGTTGCTTTGATGCCACGAAAGGGCAGCGCTTGCAAGTGTGCGAGCGCATTGTGGATAAGCAAGGCAAGCAATGGACGGATGTCTCCGCTTGGTACTGGGAAAACATATTCAAACAAAACGATCACGCATGGTGGGCCATTACCCAAGTCAGCAGTATCGGGAATTAAGAGTTAACTTTAGCCATATATGATCACATTTAGACGCGTATTTTTTCTAGCATTATTGGGTTTGCTTGGCTGTGTAGTTGGCGTCATTGCTTGGTTGTGCAACCCTTTTGATAAAACCGCCTGGCGCGTACCGCTACACTTGCCCGTTGTTGGCGTGGTGCATTTACGTGCCTGGCCACTCATGCAATTAGGTACCTCAAGTACGGGCCGCAAATTGCTCAACCATACCCAATGGCGCAGCAAACATGGCCTAGTCACAATAGAAAACCAAACTGGGCCGGAGAAAGCAGGGCAAGTCCAGCTGCGCTGTGAAACCTGTCTGTTTACTATCAAAGAATTGAGTTCAAAAGCCATTGTGTTTGATGCAGTCAACCTCACGATTGATCATGTGAATGACCACTTTACTGGCACGCTAGAAATGACGAGCGATCAAACCTCCATTCGCGTGTTATATAGCGCACATGCGCAGATGCAAGGCATTGATTTAGAGTGGTCATTGCCCACCACGGCCATTGCAGATTTGCTCATCCCACTTAAAACACATTCTGTCACCATCCAAACCGCGCGCGTGACTGGTCATTTATCTGCGAATGGCACACTACACTGGCCTAGCAAACGCTGGAGCGCAAAGCCGGTGATTCAACACTTTGATGTCACCGGGCTAGGCACAGAAAAAATCCGTACCGCGAATATACAATTTACCTGCCCGCAGCCAAATGAGCGTGCCAGCAATAATGAAGCCCCACCGCATATTTGGCTGGATAAAAAAAGAATGGGGCGCTGGTTGCCAATGGCGGTCATCATTGCAGAAGACGCACAGTTTATGCATCACCACGGCTATGATTTTGAGACATTGAGTTATCTACTTGCACAGGAAAACCCCAACAAGCAACTGGGTGGCAGTACGATTAGCCAACAGCTGGCCAAGTACCTATTTACCGGCGGCGAGCGCCAATGGAAACGCAAAATTGAAGAGCTGCTGTATGCGGTGGAAATGGAAAGTACCTTAGGTAAACAGCGGATCCTTAGCTTATATCTGAATACCGTCGATTGGGGGCCTGGCATTTGTGGCGCAGCCGATGCAGCGCAATATTACTTTGCATTGCCCCCGCAAAAGCTCTCCCGCACACAAGCGGCATGGCTAGCAGGTATTATCAGAAACCCTCACCGCGCTTGGCAGGAACAGTATTTAGCAAACAATCCCGATATGAAAAGAATCGCATCTATCACACGTTTTATGTCGACCAAAAGCAAGCAAGCACCAACCAAACTAGCGTTTACTTACGCGCATTAAAGAACAACCTGAAACTTTAAGTTAATTTGGTCATCAAGTATCATGGGGCTCAACCTCGTTTCAACACAATAATATTGGAGAATTGCATGCACGTATCTTTTGAAGAAGCACAACAAATTGTCGATAGCGCAGTAAAAAAATCCGTCGAGCTTGGCGTAAAAATGTGTATCGCCGTACTGGATTCAGGCGGCAACATCAAAGCGTTTGCACGCATGGATGACGCTTGGGTAGGCAGCAGCGACATTGCCATTAAAAAAGCAAAAACGGCTTGTTACTTTGCCATGCCCTCTGGCGAAATCGGCAAACTCTCTGTGCCCGGCTCACCGCTTTACGGTATCGAGCACTCTAACGATGGCTTAATTACTTTCCCGGGTGGCGTGCCTATTGTGGATAAAGAAGGCAACTTGATTGGGGCTGTGGGCGTAAGCGGTGATACGGTAGAAAATGACCATATTGTGGCAGTGGCTGGCGCTACACGCTGTGGTGAATGCGATATGCCTAAACACCCTTGGAGAACCTAATAAAAGTTAAGTTGTTGTAATTAAATAAGCCAGCTGAGCTGGCTTATTTAATTAGACCCGAGCCCTATCTGCTTCACCAAGTTTAGATAATCGAGGTAGACCAATCAGAGGTTTTTGGCTTGAATTATTCAATAGGGTCATATGTAATTGTTTGTTAAAATAAGCACATTACACAAAACGCGTTAGCCTAATTTTGACCACAATTAAACTCAGCAAAACACCCATCAACACGCCATCTACTGGTAAAGCGCCCGTGCGCCGCGCAGACCCGACTAAACGCGATAGAACCAAAGCGCCGCCAAAGCCAGTGATTCGGTCAGACAATGCAGAGGAAACGCCTCGCAGCAACACTGCAAAAGCACCGGCTAATAAGCCAGCACGTGACAGCAAGCCAAACAACAGAACCACGCCATACAGCAGCAACAAAGCACCTAGTACAGCCAAACCAGACAGCGCACGCCAACGTAATCACAGACATGACGGTAGCTTGCGTGAGGATAGTCAAGCCCGCCCAGCGCGAAGCCAAGAAAGCACTGAAGCCAGACCAGCAAGATCCCCCAATGTAGACACACGCACCACACCGCGCGGAAGCCGTGAAGAACCGCAATATCGCCAAGCGCCACGCCGTGGCGGCAAGGCGCGCGATGGATATGATGCCAATGCACCTACTTACGGCGCGGCGGCCAAGGCAGCTTATAAACCTGCCGCAAGTACTGTAAGTGACGACTTACCGCGCTTATCTAAGCTCATGGCAGAACGTGGTTTATGTTCCCGTCGTGAAGCCGATGAGTGGATTGTGAACGGCTGGGTGAAAGTCAACGGTGAGATTATTGAAACACTAGGCACCCGTGTGGCGCCCGATGTTGAAATTGTGATCAGCGGCTACGCCAAAGAGCATCAAGCAGAAAACGTCACTATTTTGCTGCATAAGCCAGTGGGCTATGTAAGTGGTCAGGCAGAAGATGACTATGAGCCAGCCATTGTATTGGTACACCCGGAAAATCAATGGGAAGAAGACACTACCCAAAAAACTTTTCAACGTGGTTTTTTAAAAGGCCTTGCACCAGCTGGCCGTTTGGATATTGATTCCACCGGCTTGTTAGTACTTACGCAAGATGGCCGTGTAGCACGTCATTTGATTGGTGAAGACTCCACTGTAGAAAAAGAATATCTGGTACGCGTAGAAGGCGAATTAAGTCACGATGGTTTAACAAAACTTAACTATGGTTTAAGTTTAGACGGCGTTAAACTCAAGCCCGCAAAAGTCTCTTGGCAAAATGAAGATCAATTACGCTTTGTGCTAAGAGAAGGCAAAAAAAGACAGATCAGACGCATGTGCGAAATGGTCGGCCTAAAAGTGGTCGGGCTCAAACGTATTCGCATCGGCAGCGTCACACTTGGCAAGCTGCCTGTGGGTGAGTGGCGATACTTGCGTCCGGATGAACGTTTTTAGCGATTACTACATTTAACCTTGAGGATATAACATGGGATTATTAGATAGCTTAGCAGGTGGCATGCTGGAAAAAATGATGGGAGAAAAAGGCGCCATGGCACAAGTGGCGATGGACATGCTCAACCAGCATGGAGGATTAAGTGGCGTATTAGACAAATTTAAAGAAAGTGGCTTGGCTGAGCAAGCGGCTTCTTGGGTAGGCAAAGGCGAGAACTTGCCGATTTCTGCTGAGCAAATTGCCAGCGTATTGGGCAATGGTCAACTTGCCGAGATGGCAGCAAAATTTGGCATTGATACCAATACATTAAGCGCACAAATTGCGGAACAATTACCCACGATTGTGGACAAACTCACGCCGGACGGTGAAGTGCCGACAGACTCAGGCAACTTGCTCAAGACA
>Ga0123388_1090089_pt1 | contig 12176 bp, 15 predicted proteins | sample T0HHNO3metaT_FD_89916 | JGI IMG/M metagenome (GOLD analysis project Ga0123388, IMG submission 89916) | Methane-oxidizing artificial microbial communities from Washington, USA to study methane cycling - T0-HHNO3 metaT (Metagenome... | ecosystem: Engineered > Modeled > Simulated communities...
CAAATAAGTGGCAGGTGCAATCAATCGTAACTGGTATGTTATTTGCTTGCTAAAAATTAACACTTTGAGTGTTTCAACTTACATGTTTAAAATGGCGCATTCAATTGTGCACAGCTCGGGGAATTAAATGAAAAGAACACAAGCAGGCTTTACACTCATTGAGTTAGCAATTGTGCTGGTAATTATTGGCTTATTGCTTGGAGGCGTGCTCAAGGGGCAAGAGCTTATTAATAGTGCTAAAGCGAAAAGTATCGCGAGTGATTTTAAAAACGCGCAAATATTTATTTATGGCTATCAAGATAAGTTTAAGGCCTTGCCAGGTGATGATGCTGGTGTTGAAGCTCACGTAGGTAATGCGGCTGATCCCGCGACGACTGGCGGTACAGTAGGGAATGCACGTATTGAAGGCGCATGGAACTCAACTACGCTAACTGATGAGTCTGCTTTGTTTTGGCAGCATGTGCGTCTTGCTGGTTTGGCAACTGGCCCAACCTTAACAAGTGATGCCAATTACTTACCTAGAAATTCAGACAATGGTCGAATCGGTGTGCAAAGTATGGGGACTGGATTTACTACAATTACAGGTATGACTGGGTTGTATGTCGTGTGTTCAGAGAATATTGCGGGTCGCCTAGTTAAGCAGATCGACATTAATATGGACGACGGCAATACCGCGACAGGTTCTCTGCGTGCAATTGTTAGTGGTACGCCAGCTCCAGTAGCGACTACTGCCATAGCAGAGGGTGATCCCTACACAGTATGCATGAGTTTCTAAGTTGAGTTTTGTTTTAAGGCCCGCTCTAGGCGGGCTTTTTTATTTGTATTACTAGGCATTAGGCTTATCCATGTTGCATTTGTGACATTTAAGCTTGCGTAGAATCCTAATTGTTCTAAAATGGCAACTTGAGTAAAAGCAAGAAAACTAACTGAAAAATTGTGCTTTAAATGACATCAAATATTGTAGAAATCGATAATCTTTCCTTTGGGTACAACGGTCGCTTATTGCATAAGGGCATTAACATGGTTTTTCCTAAGAGGAAAGTCGTGGCCATTATGGGCGGTAGCGGTAGCGGCAAAACCACGTTGCTACGTTTGATCGGTGGACAAATTAAGCCTACTAAAGGTGAAGTGCGGGTGGATGGGCATGTGGTGCATAAGCAAACGCGTGATGGCATTTATCAATTGCGCCGTACTATGGGCATGTTGTTTCAGCATGGTGCTTTATTTACCGACTTAAGCGTATTTGATAACGTTGCTTTTCCGATGCGAGAGTTAACAGATTTGCCTGAGTCTATGATACGAGACTTGGTGTTATTGAAGCTTAATGCAGTAGGCTTGCGTGGTGCGCATAAGTTTATGCCAGCTGAATTGTCTGGCGGTATGGCGCGCCGCGTGGCATTGGCAAGGGCGGTTGCCTTAGATCCAAATATCATTATGTATGATGAGCCATTCGCTGGCCTTGATCCTATTTCTATGGGCGTCATCTGTGGCTTGATTCGTAGCTTGAACGATGCGCTTGGTGCGACCTCCATCATTGTTTCGCACGATGTCAAAGAAACTTTCTTAATCGCTGATTATGTGTACTTTGTCGCAAATGGTGAAGTAACGGCAGAGGGCACACCTGAAGATTTAATGCAATCTACGCTTCCATTTGTCCACCAGTTTGTTCATGGCGAAAAAGATGGTCCGGTGCCTTTCCATTATGCCGCGCCTGATTATCGCGCCCAGTTGTTGGGTTAAGCATGTCGCTCACAATAGCAGTTCAATGGATTTAGTTTAATGATCAATCTAATAATTAATAAAATTTCTCGGCTTTTAAGCGGTATTGGGCATCGCATGATTGCGCGTATCTGGCGTTTAGGTGCAGGTGCGCGGCTTTTTATGTTGGCAATTATTTACTCGGGTGAAAGTTTTAAACGTTTTCATCTCACATTGCGTGAAATTTACTTTACCGGTGTGATGTCTTTATTGATTATCATCGTTTCTGCATTCTTTGTGGGTATGGTGTTAGCTTTGCAAGGCTATAATACCTTGCAAAAATATGGCTCATCAGAAGCGATTGGCGTGCTTGTCGCTTTAGCGTTGGTGAGAGAGTTGGGCCCTGTAGTAACAGCCTTACTATTTGCTGGCCGTGCCGGCACAGCGATCACCGCTGAAATTGGCTTAATGAAAACGACTGAGCAATTATCTGCAATGGAGATGATGGCTGTAAACCCAATTGCAAGAGTGGTTGCACCAAGATTTTGGGCAGGTGTGATTTCCATGCCTATCCTTGCTTCATTATTTTCAATGGTGGGTGTGCTTGGTGGTTATTTGGTTGCTGTGCCTTTGATCGGTGTTGACGAAGGTGCATTTTGGTCGCAAATGCAAGCCAATGTAGATGTGCGTGCAGATATTATTAATGGCGTGATTAAAAGTGTGGTGTTCGGTGTTGCTTGTACCATGATTGCGTTATTTGAAGGCTTTGATGCACCACCAACCGCAGAGGGGGTCAGTCACGCGACTACTCGGACAGTAGTGATTTCATCACTAACGGTATTAGGTTTAGATTTTGTATTAACGTCTTTTATGTTGGTTGTTTAGCCCATAAAAACATAGTTGAGAGGGTAGTGAAGTGGAAAGAACAAAAATAGATTTATGGGTTGGGATTTTTGTGGCTTTAGGCGCAGCAGCATTGCTTGGTCTTGCCATGAAGGTGGGTAATTTAACTTCAAATACAATAGGTGAGACTTACCATGTAAGTGCTGCTTTTGAAAACATAGGTGGCTTGAAACCTAATGCACCTGTAAAAAGTGCTGGTGTGGTGGTGGGTCGCGTTGCTGAAATTGGTTTTGATCCTAAAACATATGAAGCAATCGTCACCATCAAAATAGATAAGCGTTATGAGTTTCCAAAAGATACATTTGCCAATATTTACACGGCAGGTCTGTTAGGTGAGCAGTATGTTGGCTTAGAGGCTGGTGGTGAGGACGATGTATTAAAGAGTGGTGATAAGATTACGCAGACACAAGATGCGATTGTGTTAGAAAAAATGATTAGTCAATTCTTGTATAGCAAAGCTTCTGAAACAGAGGCTGATAAAGGTGCGGAAGCAACTGCGCCAGCTGCATCGAAAGAAGGCAAGTCAACCGAATTAGGTGATGCACCGTTTTAGTCAGGGTTAGCAACAGACTTGATGTTGATTTAACTATTTGGTCATTTTGACGAAAATATAAAAGGGCTCCAATGAAAATGTTTTTGAAATTAGTAATGAACGTAGCTTTCATTACCACGATGTTTGTGAATGTTAGCTTGGCTGCAGAGCTTTCTGCTGATGAGCTAGTGAAGCGTACGGCAGATGATGTGCTCAATACTATCAAGAGCGATAAAGATATTCAGGCCGGTGATCAGAAAAAGATTTTTGCCTTAGCTGAAGAGAAAATATTACCAAATTTTGATTTTGATCGTGTATGTCGCATGGTGCTAGGTAAAAACTGGAGATCAGCGACACCAGAGCAGCAAGCCGCTTTCCAGAAAGAGTTCCGTACTTTGTTGTTACGTACCTATGCTACTGCACTTGGTAAATATAAAGATCAGGTGATTGAATATAAACCTATGCGCGCTGAGGCTGGTGCTAAAAACGTGAGTGTTAAAACACAGATTTTACAGCCGGGCGGTCAGCCAATCTCCGTTGATTACAGTTTAGTGAAGGCTGAAAATGGCTGGAAAGTATATGATATTGTGATTGAGAGTGTGAGTTTGGTGACTAATTATCGTAGCCAGTTTAGTAGTGAAATTCGCCAAAATGGCCTTGATAGTTTAAATAAGAAACTTGCGGATAAAAACAAAGCATCTGGCGTATGATTAGTTTCGATTCACAAGAAAATAAATGGTTAGTCTCTGGCGAGATATTGGTCGATAACGCTAATTCTGTGCTCGTGGAGAGTGTCGCGTTACCGATGAACGACGGGCTTCAGATTGATTTCTCGGCTGTCACTAATACAGATACAGCCGCCATCAGTCTGATTATGGAGTGGCAACGCAGAGCAATCGCTTCTCATCATAAAATCACATTCAAAAGCTTACCTGAAGGACTTGGTAGTTTAGCGACGCTTTACGGGGTTGCTGATTTTATTCCTCTAAGTGCTTAAGTCTAGGTAGATGTCGGAATCTGCATTTTGATTCAGATACACATCATAATTTGGCGCCGCCTTATTCATTGAAAAATAGTAGTTTTTGTAAGCTGGTATTTTCAAATGACCACTAAATATGAGTGGTGCATATTTATGATCGCTTTTGAAAGTTAAGGCTTTTTTGTAGTTAAGTACTTAAATAGGTTTTAATAGACAATCGAAAGTCATTTTTTGAATCATCCTGCAATTCACATTCAAGGTGTGCATAAGAATTTTGGTGCACTTCATGCTCTTAACGGTATTGACCTTGCCATCGAGCAAGGCGAGTTCTTTGCGTTACTTGGACCTAATGGTGCTGGAAAGTCCACATTAATTAATATTCTCGCAGGCTTAATTGCGCCAACCGCTGGCAGTATCTCTGTCATGGGGTTTGACGTGCAAAAGCAATATCAGCAGGCTCGTCAACTGTTAGGTGTCGTGCCTCAAGAGTTGGTGTTTGATCCATTTTTTAACGTCCGCGAAATGTTGCGGTTTCAAGCTGGTTATTTTGGCTTAGGTCGTGAAAATGACGCTTGGGTTGATGAGGTGTTAGAGGGGCTTGGTTTAGCTGATAAAGCACATACTAATATGCGTAAGTTGTCTGGAGGGATGAAGCGACGCGCACTCATTGCACAGGCGCTTGCTCACAAGCCGCCTGTGATTGTGTTAGATGAGCCTACGGCTGGCGTGGATGTTGAGTTGCGCCAGATGCTTTGGGAGTTTATCAAAAAGTTAAATCGAGACGGCCATACGATTATTTTAACGACGCATTACTTGGAAGAGGCGGAAACTTTGTGTAGTCGTGTTGGTATGATGAAGCAAGGTAAAGTGGTGGCCTTGGACAGTACGGCTAATCTGCTCAATAAGTTTTCAGGTAAGCATTTGCGCCTCACATTAGGTGATGTGCGCTTGCCTCATGATGTGGAGCGTTTAGTACGCCATGCTGAAAATGGTATTTATACCTTTGCCTTAACCGATATGATTCAGATTGAGTTTGTGCTTTCATCTCTGCGCGCTAGCGGTATCAAGGTAATTGATATGCAATTAAATGAAGCTGATTTGGAAGATGTCTTTTTGTCATTGGTTGGTAACGTCGCCGTAGAGCAACCATTAATGGCCAACCATCATGAGTGATTCAAAAATGATAGATGCACTTAGTAACAGGTCGGGCTGGGTTGGCCCATGGACGCTACTTAAAAAAGAGTTATTACGTTTTTGGCGCGTCTCTTTTCAAACCGTAGCTGCGCCAGTAATTACCGCACTGCTGTATTTGTTGATCTTTTCTCATGTACTAGATAAGCATGTGCAAGTTTATGATGGTGTTGCCTATACTGAGTTTTTAATCCCCGGTTTGATTATGATGTCTGTGTTGCAGAACGCTTTTGCTAACAGTTCATCTAGCCTGATTCAATCAAAGGTCATGGGTAATATCGTATTTGTTTTATTAACGCCATTGACGCATTTGCAATTTTTTATGGCGTTCTTGATTGCGGCAGTTATTCGTGGCTTAGTTGTCGGTCTGTGTATTTATCTTGTTGCAATGTGGTTTGTTGATTTAACAGTAGCAAACCCATGGATGATTATTGCATTTGGCTTACTTGGCAGTGCATTGCTCGGAACTTTTGGCATCATTGCTGGGATATGGGCTGATCGATTTGATCAGATGGCGGCTTTCCAGAACTTTATCATTATGCCTTTATCATTTTTGTCCGGCGTGTTTTATTCAATTCATTCATTGCCGCCATTTTGGCAAAAAATATCTCATCTAAACCCATTCTTCTACATGATAGATGGGTTTAGGTATGGCTTTTTTGGTAAGGGTGATGTGTCCCCTGTACTCAGTTTGTTAATCGTGGGTGCGTCATTTCTAGTGTTAGCACTGATTACATTAAAAATGTTAAAATCAGGCTACAAACTTAGGTCATAATGCCAAGTTGGATAATAAATGAGTTCGATAATAAAAGGTGAGTGACACGTGTTAAGTGCCCAGCAATTAGAAGCATACATTACACAAAATTTAGCGTGTGATTATATAAAAGTACTAGGTGACGATGGTACGCATTTTGAGGCGATTGTCGTGAGTCCAGAGTTCGTAGGTAAGAACATGGTGAAGCAACATCAGCTTGTATATGCCGCGTTAGGTGAAAGAATGAAAGCTGAAATACATGCTTTATCGATGAAAACCTTTACGCCGGAGGCGTGGTTGAAATTAAAAGGTAACGATTAAGTTTAAAGTGTGTCTAACAGACACTAGTGAAAAGTTTTGTAATTAGGATAAATAATGGATACGCAGGAATTAATTAAAAGTCAGGTAACAGGTAACCCAGTTGTACTTTACATGAAGGGTAGTCCAAAATTTCCACAATGTGGATTTTCAAACTTGGCAACGCAAATTCTCAATGCATGCAACGTAGAGTACCTTGCTATTGATGTATTGGCAGATCAAAATATCCGTGAGGGTATTAAGACTTATGCAAATTGGCCAACAATCCCGCAGTTGTATATTAACGGCGAATTTGTTGGCGGTTCAGACATTATGCGTGCCATGTACGAAAGTGGTGAGCTTCAAACTTTATTGAATGCGACCAAGTAATTGGATAAGTTACTGATTACAGGCGGTAATCGCCTTCATGGTGAAGTTGTTGTCTCAGGTGCTAAAAATGCGGCACTGCCGATATTGTGCGCATCATTACTTGCTGAAACACCGTTACATCTCTCCAGCGTACCTGCATTAAAAGATGTCGGTTCGACCATTAAGCTTTTAGAGCAAATGGGCGTAAAAGCTGAGCGTAATGCCGATAAGGTGTCTTTAGACGCAAGTGTCATCCACACAAAAGAAGCGCCGTATGAGATGGTTAAAACCATGCGCGCCTCCATCTTGGTATTAGGGCCTTTATTAGCGCGTTTTGGACATGCTAGGGTTTCGTTGCCTGGTGGCTGTGCCATTGGTTCACGCCCAGTTGATCTGCATATTAAAGGCTTGCAGGCAATGGGTGCTGAGATTCATATTGAGCATGGTTACATTGAAGCAACGACTAAGCATTTACCTAATCAGCGATTGCAAGGCGCGCGCTATTACATGGATTTAGTCACGGTAACTGGTACTGAAAATCTAATGATGGCAGCTGCATTGGCGAACGGTACAACTGTGCTGGAAAACGCAGCCAAAGAACCTGAAGTCGTCGATATGGCGGAGTGTCTCATTAAAATGGGCGCCAAAATCACGGGCGCTGGTACAGACGTGATTACCATCGAGGGTGTAGAGCGATTAACAGGTGCTACACATAATGTGGTGTGTGATCGTATTGAGGCTGGTACTTACATGGTAGCCGTTGCAATGACTGGTGGTGAAGTGACATTGCGTAATGTGCAAACACATCTATTGGATGCGGTGATTGAGAAATTGCGCGAAGCTGGCGCAACAGTGACATCCGATGCTGATAGCATTACTGTTAAAAGTGATGGTCAATTAAAAGCGGTGAATATTCGTACCGCACCTCATCCAGCTTTCCCAACAGATATGCAGGCGCAGTTTATGGCGCTTAATACCATTGCGACAGGCGTTTCTAAAGTGACGGAAACAATCTTCGAAAATCGCTTTATGCATGTGCAGGAAATGCAACGCTTGGGCGCCGATATTGATATTGATGGCAATACAGCCTTGGTCAAAGGCGTGTCGTTCTTAGATGGCGCAACCGTCATGGCCACTGATTTGCGTGCTTCAGCCAGCTTGGTGTTGGCTGGGTTGGTCGCTCGTGGGGATACTGTGATTGAACGTATCTACCATTTAGACCGTGGTTATGAAAACTTAGAAGCTAAGTTAAATGCCCTAGGCGCAAACGTAAAGCGAATAGCATAGAGAATACTGAAAAATGATTACGATAGCACTATCAAAGGGCAGAATTTTTGAAGAAACTGCACCATTACTGGCAGCAGCAGGGATTCATGCGGCTGAAGATCCAGAATCATCTCGTAAGCTGATTATAGAAACGAATCGACCAGATGTCCGTTTGATTATCGTGCGCGCGACCGATGTGCCTACTTATGTACAATATGGCGCTGCTGATTTAGGTATTGCTGGTAAAGACGTGTTAGATGAACATGGTGGCGATGGCTTGTATCAGCCGATAGATTTGCAGATTGCAAAATGCAAAATGATGGTGGCTGTGCGTGAAGATTTTGATTACTTTGGCTCTATTCGCAGTGGTGCGCGCCTTAAAGTAGTGACTAAATACGTAAAAACTGCACGCGAGCATTTTGCAGCAAAAGGCATGCATGTTGATTTAATTAAACTGTACGGTTCTATGGAGCTTGGCCCATTGGTTGGGTTGGCTGATGTGATCGTTGATTTGGTCAGCACAGGTGGCACACTGCGTGCAAACAAGCTTAAAGCCGTAGAGGAAGTCGGTGATATTAGCTCAAGACTTGTTGTCAATCAGGCGTCACTTAAGCTTAATAGGGCTAAGTTGCAGCCGATTATGGATGCGTTTCAAACTGCCATTGCAAAGAATAAATAAATTTAGGTAAATAGGTTTAGTCATATGAAAATTAGACGTTTTTCTACTTCAGATAGTGATTTCCAAGCCAACTTAAAACAATTGCTTGCATTTGAAACAGCGCAAGACGATAGCATTGATGTGGTAGTAGCTAATATCTTAAAAGATGTTAAAAATCGTGGTGATGCTGCAGTGCTTGAATATACGAATCGTTTCGATAAAACAAATGCTAGCAAAATCAGTGAGCTTGAAATCAGTCAGTCTGAATTGGTTGCGGCATTGAATGGTTTACCAGCAGAGCAGCGATCGGCATTACAAACTGCTGCGGACCGTGTGAAAAGTTATCATGAAAAGCAATTGATGAGTTCATGGAGCTATACAGAGGCTGACGGCACTTTGCTTGGCCAGCAAGTAACATCACTTGACCGTGTTGGTTTGTATGTCCCAGGCGGGAAAGCTGCATATCCATCTTCTGTATTGATGAATGCGATACCTGCGAAAGTGGCAGGCGTTCAAGAGTTGATTATGGTTGTACCTACGCCAAACGGTGAGAAAAATCAGTTGGTCTTGGCTGCTGCTGCCGTGTGTGGTGTTGACCGTGTATTCTGTCTAGGTGGTGCTCAAGCAGTTGGTGCATTGGCGTATGGTACAGAAACAGTCCCACAAGTTGATAAAATAGTAGGTCCTGGCAATGCTTATGTTGCCGCTGCTAAACGTCGCGTATTTGGCGTAGTAGGTATTGATATGGTGGCCGGCCCGTCTGAGATTCTGGTCATTTGTGATGGGAAAACTAATCCTGACTGGATTGCAATGGACTTGTTCTCGCAAGCTGAGCATGATGAACTAGCGCAATCTATTTTGCTGAGCCCTGATGCTGACTTTTTAGACAAAGTGGCTGCTAGTATCGAGAGATTGGTACAAGAAATGCCGCGTAAAGATATTATTACCACTTCATTGACAGACCGTGGTGCTTTAATCCATGTGCGTGATTTGGAAGAGGCGGCAGAAATCAGTAACTACATTGCGCCAGAGCACTTGGAATTATCTGTTGAAGAGCCATTAGCCTTTAGTAAGAAAATTAAACACGCGGGTGCTATTTTTATGGGACGTGATACCTGTGAGGCCCTGGGTGATTACTGCGCAGGACCAAATCACGTCTTGCCTACTTCGCGTACCGCAAGATTTTCATCACCGTTAGGTGTTTACGACTTCCAAAAGCGCTCAAGCTTGATTATGGTGTCTTCAGAAGGTGCGCAAGTGTTAGGTAAGGTTGCTGCCACGTTAGCTTACGGTGAAGGTCTGCAAGCACACGCGCGCTCTGCGGAGTATCGTCTTAAATAGTCTTGATTGGCATTTTAACCATCGGGGTTCACAGGTGGTACGTTAATGTTCGATAAAGCGTATACCAATTTGATGGTGCGCACCTATTGATTAATTTCACGTTGGATAATGTGATGACAAAGAATATGTCCGAGGTTTTAGTATGAGTAAATATTGGAGTGATGTTGTTCATAAGCTCACCCCTTATGTGCCAGGCGAACAACCAAAAATTAATAATTTGGTGAAGTTAAATACCAATGAAAACCCTTATGGGCCAAGTCAAAAAGTAATTGAGGCTCTAAAGTTAGAGGCCGCAGAGACATTGCGTCTATACCCAGACCCCAATTCTGACGCATTAAAAGCTGCAATTGCTAAAGTACATCATTTAGATAGCAGTCAAGTGTTTGTAGGTAACGGATCTGATGAGGTTTTAGCCCATGTGTTTCAAGCATTATTAAAACATGACCTGCCCTTGTTGTTCCCTGATATTACTTACAGCTTTTACCCAGTCTACTGCGGATTGTATGACATTAACTATCAAACGATTCCGCTGGCAGAAGACTTTGGCATTTGCGTAGAAGACTATAAAAAGCCTAATGGTGGCATCATATTTCCTAATCCTAACGCACCAACTGGCATGCCGTTGCCACTTGCGAAAATCGAATGGCTATTGCAAAACAATACCGAATCAGTAGTGGTGATAGATGAGGCGTATGTAGATTTTGGTACAGAGTCTGCAGTCACTTTAGTTAATCAATATCCTAACTTGCTTGTTACGCATACCTTATCTAAAGCACGCTCTTTGGCGGGTTTGCGCGTTGGCTATGCGCTTGGTTCATTTGAGTTGATAGAAGCCTTGATACGTGTGAAAGATAGTTTTAACTCTTACCCTATCGATCGTTTTGCTTCAGCAGGCGCTGTCGCAGCCATGCTTGATGCTGACTACTTTGATGAAACGTGTGCTAAGGTCGTTGCTACGCGTGAGGCGCTCATTAAAGACTTAGTGTCCTTAGGTTTTGACGTGTTGCCGTCAGGCGCAAACTTTATATTTGCTAAACATCAAACACGTGATGGTGCTGAATTAAGTTCAGCATTACGTGAACACAATATTATTGTGCGTCACTTTAAATCACCTAGTAGAATCGCGCCGTATTTACGCATCACAATTGGTACTGATGCGCAGTCAGAGCTCTTGCTCAAGGCGCTGAGAGCAATTCTAAGTTGATGATGTTATCACTTTAATAAGTGCTTGAATAATGCTTAGAACTGGCTTTTTGTGAGAGATTTTTGAATGATTTAAGCAATTTAAAGGTGCCAGATTGATAAAACATACAAATTAAGCACGAAAAGTTTGAATTTTCACACGAAGTGCGGTTATGATAGCGAAATGTGCGTTTTGTGCACAATATAATAATTATTTTCAATCTGTATTTTTAACCTAGGTAAGTCATTATTTTGATTTATTATTAGTTGGAGGATGTATCGTGGCACAAACCCAAATGGCATTAGACTCATTAGATTTCGACGCAACAGTTGCTTTAGCAGCTAAAGTTGCTCCACACGTGGATATTTTAGAAATTGGTACACCATGCATTAAGCATAACGGTATCAAATTGCTTCAAACATTGCGTGCTAAGTTCCCAAACAACAAAATCTTAGTTGACTTGAAAACAATGGATGCTGGTTTCTACGAAGCTGAGCCATTCTACAAAGCTGGTGCAGATATCTGTACAGTATTGGGTACTTCAGACATCGGTACAATCAAAGGCGTGATTGATGTAGCTAACAAATACGGTAAAAAAGCACAAGTTGATTTGATCAACGTTGCTGATAAAAAAGCACGCACACAAGAAGTTGCTAAATTAGGCGCGCACATCATTGGCGTGCATACTGGTTTGGATCAACAAGCTGCTGGTCAAACACCATTTGCTGACTTGGCATTAGTTGCTGGTTTGAACTTAGGTCTTGAAATCTCAGTGGCTGGTGGCGTTAAAGCTGCTACAGCTGCACAAGTTCGTGACGCTGGCGCAACAATCATTGTTGCTGGTGCTGCAATTTACGGCGCTGCTGACCCAGCTGCTGCTGCTGCAGAAATCACTGCAATCGCTCATGGCGGTTCTACAGGTGGTTTGTTCGGCTACAATTATTACTAAATAAAACCTCCATAAACACATACTAAAACACTTCTTCCCAAAAAACTTAAATACCA
>Ga0123388_1109842_pt1 | contig 12168 bp, 11 predicted proteins | sample T0HHNO3metaT_FD_89916 | JGI IMG/M metagenome (GOLD analysis project Ga0123388, IMG submission 89916) | Methane-oxidizing artificial microbial communities from Washington, USA to study methane cycling - T0-HHNO3 metaT (Metagenome... | ecosystem: Engineered > Modeled > Simulated communities...
GCGACGTTTACTGGCTTTGATCGTGTTGGTGGGGATCGCACTGGGCGGCGCTGCGTATTGGTGGCTGCACCAGCCGCTGGACCTGGGCCCCGAGCCGCTGGAGCTGGCCATCGAGCCCGGCACCACGCCGCGCGGCGTGGCCCGCGATGTGGTGGCGGCTGGGGTCAAGACGGATGCGCGCCTGCTCTACGCCTGGTTCCGTGTCTCGGGGCAAGACCGCGCCATCAAGGCGGGCAACTACGAAATCCCGCCCGGCACCACGCCCATCAGCCTGCTGCAAAAGCTGGCCCGGGGCGAAGAGGCCTTGCGCGCACTCACCCTGGTTGAAGGCTGGAACTGGCGCCAGGTGCGCCAGGCGCTGGCCAAGGAAGAGCAGATCAAACACGATGCTGCCGCCTTGACCGACGAGGCGCTGATGGCCCAGCTGGGCCGCCCCGGCGTGGCGCCCGAGGGGCGGTTCTTCCCGGACACCTACACCTACGCCAAAGGCTCCAGCGACATCGCCTTGCTGCGCCGGGCGATGCACGCCATGGACCGCCATCTGGAGGCTGCCTGGGCCCAGCGCGCGGCCGACACCCCGCTCAGGTCTGCGGACGAGGCGCTGACGCTGGCCAGCATTGTCGAAAAGGAAACTGGCAAGGCCAGCGACCGGGGCCAGATTGCAGGCGTGTTCGTCAACCGCCTGCGGGTGGGCATGCTGCTGCAGACCGACCCCACGGTGATCTATGGCCTGGGCGAAAAGTTTGACGGCAACCTGCGCAAGCGCGACCTGCAGACCGACACCCCCTGGAACACCTACACCCGCCCCGGCTTGCCGCCCACTCCCATCGCCATGCCCGGCAAGGCCTCGCTGCTGGCCGCCGTGCAGCCGCAGGCCACGCGCGCGCTCTACTTTGTGGCCAAGGGCGACGGCACCAGCCATTTCAGTGCCTCGCTGGAGGAGCACAACCGCGCCGTCAACCGCTACCAGCGCGGGCAGCAGTAAACAGTTTCTTGAACCAAGGCGCCCATGTCACGACCCGGTCTGTTCATCACGTTTGAAGGCATCGACGGTGCGGGCAAGTCCTCGCACATCGAAGGCCTGGCCGCGGCCTTCCGCACCCAGGGCCGTACTGTCACCGTGAGCCGCGAGCCCGGCGGCACGCCGCTGGCCGAAAAGCTGCGTGAGATGGTCCTGAACGACCCGATGGATGCGCTCACCGAGTCCTTGCTGATCTTTGCGGCCCGCCGCGACCACCTGCGCAACGTGATCGAGCCCGCGCTGGCACGTGGCGACGTGGTGCTGTGCGACCGGTTCACCGACGCCACCTTTGCCTACCAGGGCGCGGGGCGTGGCTTCGATCTGGGTGTGCTATCAACTTTAGAGCGCCTGGCGCAGACGGGACTAGCGCCTGAGACCAGTTTGATGCGTGAACCCGATCTGACGGTGTGGTTTGACCTGGCGCCCGAGGTGGCGGCCGAGCGGCTGGCCGGTGCGCGTGTGCCTGACCGCTTCGAGGCCCAACCGGTCGAGTTCTTCCGCCGCGTCGCCCAGGGCTATGCAGACCGCGCGGCCGCCGCACCGCAACGGTTTGCGCGCCTGGATGCGGCGCAAGACCGCCACCGCGTGTGGCAGCAGCTCACCAGCGTGTTTGTGCGCAAGGGCTGGCTGGCCATCATGGTGGCTACGCAGGGAGGGGCGCAATGAGCGAGACCGCCGTGGCCCTGGCGCCCTGGATCGCTGCGCAGCGCACCAGCCTGCTGGCCCAGCGCGGCCACGCGTGGCTGTTGCAGGGGCCGTCGGGTCTGGGGCAATACACCCTGGGGCTGGAAATGGTGCGCGCATGGCTGTGCGATGCGCCGACAGAGCAGGGCGCCTGCGGCCACTGCGGCAGCTGTCACGCCATCGACGTGCGCACCCATGCCGACCTGTGCGTGCTGATGCCCGAGGTGCAGATGATGGCGCTGGGCTGGCCCCTGTCGGAAAAGGCCCAGGCCGACATTGACGACAAAAAGCGCAAGCCCAGCCGCGAGATCCGCGTGGAGGCCATGCGCGATGCGGTGGAGTTTTCGCAGCGCACCTCGGCGCGTGGCAAAGGCAAGGCCGTGCTGGTTTACCCCGCCGAGCAGATGAACCATGTCACGGCCAACGCGCTGCTCAAGACGCTGGAAGAACCGCCGGGCGACGTGCGTTTTGTGCTGGCCAGCGAGGCTGCGCACCAGCTGCTGCCCACCATCCGCAGCCGCTGCCTGGGCCACACCATGGTCTGGCCTGTGGAGGCCGACAGCCTGGCCTGGTTGCAAGCCCAGGGCGTGGCCCGGGATGCGGCAGTGTCGTTTCTGCGTGCAGCAGGCGGGCGGCCTGAGGACGCCCTGGCGCTGGCCCAGTCGGGCCGCAGCCCGCAGGCCTGGTCCGCCTTGCCCCAGGCCGTGGCGCGGGGTGATGTGACGGTGCTGGGCGACTGGGCCCCGGCCCAGGTGATCGACGCGCTGCAAAAGCTCTGCCACGACCTGCTGGCCGCCAGCGTGGGCGCCGCGCCGCGCTACTTTGCGCAGGCCGACCTGCCCAAGACGCCGCCACTGGGTGCGCTCACACGCTGGTCTCGCGCACTGTCCAAGGCGGCGCGCACGGCAGACCACCCGTTCAATGGCGGGCTCATGCTGGAGGCGCTTGTCGCCCAGGCGCGAAACACCCTACACTCCAGACACTAAGCCGCACACCCACCCATGAGCAGTCCATCCACCGCGCCCCGTCCCAGCGTCATGCAGCTGGCCATCAAGGAAAAGGCCGCTCTCTACGCCGCCTACATTCCTTTTTTTGCCGAAGGCGGCATCTTCGTGCCCACCCAGCGCGACTACAAGCTGGGCGACGATGTGTATGTGCTGCTGACCCTGCCCGACGACACCCAGCGCTACCCCGTGGCAGGCCGCGTGGCCTGGGTGACACCGGCCCGTGCTGCAGGCAACCGCACCCAGGGCGTGGGCATCCAGTTCCCCAAGGACGAAAAATCCCGCCAGCTCAAGGCCAAGATCGAGGAATTGCTGGGAACTGCGCTGGGCTCCGACCGTCCTACCCAGACGATCTGACCGCGCCACCGCCGCCCCCGTGCCGACCCGCGCTGGCTGGTCGGCTTTTTTGTTTTTCATCACATGTTCACTGATTCGCACTGCCACCTCAACTTCCCGGAACTGGTCAGCCAGCTGCCCGCCATCCGCCAGGCCATGGCCGAGGCGCAGGTCACCCGGGCCCTGTGCATTTGCACCACCATGGAAGAGTTCGAGGGCGTGCACGCCCTGGCCCTGGCCCATGACAACTTCTGGAGCACGGTGGGCGTGCACCCCGACAACGAGGGCGTGACGGAGCCCAGCGTGCAGGATCTGCTGGATCGCGCGGCGCTGCCCCGCGTGGTGGCGATTGGCGAGACCGGCCTGGACTACTACGGCATGGAAGATCGCAAGGGCGGGCGCAGCATTGCCGACCTGGAGTGGCAGCGCGACCGCTTCCGCACCCACATCCGCGCGGCGCGCGCCTGTGGCAAGCCCCTCATCATCCACACGCGCAGTGCCTCCGACGACACGCTGGCCATCCTGCAGGAAGAGGGCGAGGATGGCGCAGGCAATCTGGCGGGTGGCGTTTTCCACTGCTTTACCGAATCGATGCAGGTCGCGCGCGCTGCGCTGGATCGGGGCTACTACATCTCGTTCTCGGGCATCGTGACCTTCAAGAGCGCGCAGGAGCTGCGCGACGTGGTGGCCTTTGTGCCACTGGACCGCATGCTCATCGAGACCGACAGCCCCTACCTGGCCCCGGTGCCCTACCGTGGCAAGACCAACAATCCGTCGTATGTGCCCCATGTGGCCCGGCAGGTGGCCGAGACCAAGGGCCTGGCGCTGGAGGCAGTGGCGGAGGCCACCAGCCGCAATTTCGACCGTTTGTTCCCTGAGGTGATGGCATGAGCCTGCAACGACGTTCTGCTTTGGTCGCCGTGGCGGTGGGCCTGGTGTCAGTCCGGGCCTGGGCCGGTGCCTATGAAGATTTTTTTGTGGCCGTCCTGCGCGATGACGGTGATGCAATCACTGCGCTGCTGCGCCGGGGGTTTGATCCGAACACCCGTGATCCCAAGGGGCAGGTGGGGCTCATGATTGCCCTGCAAAACGGCGCGAACAAGGCCGTTGCTGCGTTGCTGGCATCCCGTCGGCTGAATGTGGAGGCCCGCAATGCCAAGGACGAAAGCCCGTTGATGATGGCTGCCATCAAGGGCAACGTGGAGGCCGTCAAGGCGCTCATCGCGCGCGATGCCGATGTCAACAAGACGGGGTGGACACCATTGCACTACGCCGCGTCGGCAGGTTCGCCGCAGCATGCGGTCATCATTGGGTTGCTGCTCGAAAACCACGCCTACATCGATGCAGCATCGCCCAACGGCACCACGCCGCTGATGATGGCGGCGCATTACGGCTCTACCGAGGCCGTGCAATTGCTGCTGGACGAAGGGGCTGACCCCACGCTCAAGAACCAGCTGGGCTTGACCGCCGCTGATTTCGCCTTGCGCGTGAGCCGTACCGAGTCTGCGGAGAGAATCGCTGCGGCTATTCGGAAGCGCCAGCCCAACCGGGGCAAGTGGTAGCCAAGGCAAACGCCTGCAGCCCATAGCGGGCTGCTGCAGAGTGGGCCCTGGGCAATATTTAGAGATCAGCGAAGGCCAGCACCAGTCGTGCCGCGCCTGCTTACTCAGCGATGGTCCCCGAGCCCGACGCGGCGCGTGTCTGCAGCCGCGCATACAGCCCACTCTGCGCCATCAGCTCGCTGTGGGTGCCTTGCTCGGCGATGCGCCCGCGCTCCATCACCACCACGCGGTCGGCATGCTCGATGGTGGACAGCCGGTGTGCAATGACCAGGGTCGTGCGGCCCTGCATCAGGCGCTGTAGGGCCTCTTGCACCAGGCGTTCCGATTCGGTGTCCAGGGCAGACGTCGCCTCGTCCAGGATGAGGATGGGAGCGTCCTTGTACAGGGCCCGTGCAATGGCCAGCCGCTGACGCTGCCCACCGGACAACTGCGTAGCGTTGTGCCCCACCACCGTGTGGATGCCCTGTGGCAGACCGGCCACGTGCTCAGCGAGATTGGCGGCAGCGAGGCATTCCAGCACGCGGGTTTCGTTCACGGCCTGGCCCAGCGCCACATTGGTGGCGATGGTGTCATTGAACATCACCACGTCTTGGCTCACCATGGCAAATTGCGACCGGAGGGAGGGCAGGTCCCAGTCCGGCAAGGCATGCCCGTCGACCGCGATGGTGCCCGCCGAAGGCATGACAAAACGCGGGAGCAGGTTGACCAGCGTGGTCTTGCCGGCGCCAGAGGGCCCCACCAGTGCCACGATCTCGCCCGGGGCCACCTGCAGGCTGACCCCATCCAAGGCGGGGGCGTGGTCGGCGCCAAACGATACGGTGACGTTGCTCAGCGTGAGCGCGCCTTGCACGCGGTCCTTGCGGTAGGTGCCGCCGGTTTCCGCGCCGGTGTCGCCCAGCAGCCCCAGGCCGCGCTCCAAGGCGGCGACACCCCGGGTCACGGGGCTGGCTACATCCGCCAGGCGCCGGATCGGCGCGATCAGCATCAGCATGGCCGTAATGAACGACACAAACCCGCCCACGGTCACGTCCTTCGTATCGACCGCACCCCGGCTCTGCCAGAGCGCAATGCAGATCACCACCGACAGCGCAGCGGCGGCCAGCAACTGGGTCAGCGGTGTCATGGCTGCGGAGGCGATGGTGGACTTGATAGCCAGGCGGCGCAGGCTGCGGCTCAGGTCGGCAAAACGCTGCGCCTGCCCGCCTTGCGCGCCATGCAGGCGCACCATACGATGCGCCAGCACGTTTTCTTCGACCACATAGGCCAGTTCATCCGTGGCCTGCTGGCTGCTCTTGGTCAGGTGGTACAGCCGCCGCGACAGGGTCTTCATGATCCAGGCGACCCCCGGGACGACGACGGCAACAATCAGTGTGAGCTGCCAGTTGAGGTACAGCAAATAGACCAGCAGCGCGACCAGCGTGAAGCCATCGCGCGACAGGCCGAGCAGGGCCTGCACCAGCAACGTGGCACCGGTCTGCACTTCATAGACCACGGTGTTGGAGAGGGCGCTGGCCGACTGGCGCGCAAACAATCCCATTTCTGCGGCCAGAACACGATCAAACAGCGCCTGACGCAGTGTCAGCATGCCTTCATTGGCGATGCGCGCCAGTGCATATTGACCCACAAACTGGGCTACGCCGCGGACGAAGAAAACCCCCAGAATTGCCAGGGGCACCATCCACAGCTGCAAGGTGCCTTGGGTAAAGCCCTTGTCCAGCAGCGGCTGCAGCAGGGCAGGGATCAGGGGTTCGGTGATTGCACCCACCAAGGTTGCAACAATGGCCAGACTCCAGGCCATTCGCTGGTCGCCAAAGTACACCGACAGCCGCCTCAGGCGCGCCATCAAGGTTGTGGGGGGAGTAGGGGCTGTGGCGGGCTTGGTGCCCGTGTCGGTGGCTTGCATGTCGCCCGGATTCTACGTTTGTGCCATGCGCAGCCTGTCCGGCACGGTGTGTCGCGCACAGTTTGTCACAGGGGGCTCGCCGCTGTGTGTAACATTCGGGTTTGCCCTTTCGGCACTTGTTCGGCCACTGCTGGATGCCAATGACCACAGATCGAATCTCCCAACTCCCATCTTCCGCAGCTCCGCTGCTTCCCCTGCGCCGCCAGTTGCTGGCCGCACTCATCGCCTCACCATCCATTCCAGCGCTTGCTCAGTTCCGTGTGGAGGTCACCGGCGTTGGGCTGACCCAATTGCCCATCGCCATTGCGCCGTTCCGGGGCGAGGCGCAATCGCCCCAAAAAATTGCGTCCATCGTTCAGGCCGACCTGGAGCGAAGCGGGCAGTTCCGCGCCATTGACGCCTCCGGCGCAGCGCTGGACGAAACCGCGCGGCCAGACGTCGCACTGTGGCGCCAGAAAAGTGCGGATTCGCTGGCCACTGGCAGCGTCACGCGTTTGGCCGATGGGCGTTTTGATGTGCGGTTTCGTCTGTGGGATGTGGTCAAGGGCCAAGACCTGGGCGGACAGAGTTTTGTGGTCACGCAGGGCGACCTGCGCCTGGTGTCGCACCGCATCGCCGACTTCATTTACGAAAAGCTCACGGGTGAGCGCGGTATCTTCTCGACGCGCATTGCCTATGTGACCAAAACCGGCCCCCGTTACAGCCTTTGGGTCGCGGATGCCGACGGCGAGAACGCCCAGTCCGCACTGTCCAGCCCAGAGCCCATCATCTCGCCTGCATGGTCGCCCAACGGGGGGCAACTGGCCTATGTGTCGTTCGAGTCGCGCAAGCCGGTGGTCTATGTGCACGATGTGGCCACAGGTCGCAGGCGCCTGATCGCGAACTTCCGTGGCTCCAACAGTGCGCCAGCTTGGGCGCCGGATGGCCGTACGCTGGCAGTCACGTTGAGCCGCGATGGCGGCTCGCAGCTGTACACCATTGATGCCAACGGCGGCGAGCCGCGCCGCCTGATGCAAAGCGCCGGCATCGATACCGAACCCGTGTTCTCGGGCGACGGCCGCAGCATTTTCTTTGTGAGCGACCGGGGCGGTGCCCCGCAAATCTACAAGGTGGGTGCGTCCGGTGGCAATGCGGAGCGCGTGACCTTTACCGGCACCTACAACATCTCGCCCAGCGTGAGTCCCGACGGTCGCTGGCTGGCCTACATCTCCCGCGTGGGTGGTGCATTCAAGCTGCACGTGATGGACCTGTCCACGGGCACTGTCAATGCAGTGACTGACACGACGGCCGACGAAAATCCCAGCTTTGCACCCAACAGCCGGCTCATTGTTTACGCCACCCAACAGCAGGGCCGTGAAGCCCTCATGACCACCACCCTGGACGGCAAGATCAAGGCGCGTCTCGCCGGTCAGGCGGGCGACATTCGCGAGCCGGACTGGGGCCCGTTCCAAAAGCAATGAACTTATCTGCACTTTCAGTTATCAAGCCTTCAGGAGAAATTTGGATGATGAAACGTATTACCCTTGCCCTCACCGTTGCCGCTCTCGTGGCGGGCTGCAGCTCTGGCGTGAAGCTGGATGATGTGCCGGTCGAAGACAAAAATGCCACCTCCACCATGGGTGGAGCCAACAACGGTGCCAACTCCGGCAATACCTCGCAAAGCGGCGTGGCGGGCGTGGACCTCGGCCAGTCCGGCCGCGACGGTGCCGGCCCCGTGGGGGTCGCGCGCGTCGTGTACTTTGATTACGACAGCTACGTGATCAAACCCGAGTTCCAGTCGCTGATTGAAGCGCATTCCCGCTTCATCAAAGCGGCCCCCAACCGCAAGGTCATGATCGAAGGCCACACGGATGACCGTGGTGGCCGCGAGTACAACCTGGCACTGGGCCAGAAGCGCGCAGAAGCAGTGCGCCGTTCGCTGGGCTTGCTGGGCGTGCCTGACAGCCAGGTCGAGGCCGTGAGTTTTGGCAAGGAAAAGCCTGCAGCCCAAGGCGCTACCGAAGATGCACGCGCCCAGAACCGCCGCGCTGAACTGTCGTACCGTTAATGACATCCGCTGCACCGGTTTTCTCGTTGCGGGCGCTGGCCACGGCGGCATTGCTCGCCGTGTCGCTGTCTTCTGCCCATGCCGCCATCTTCGAAGACGGCGAAGCGCGACGGGCTATCCTGGAGATGCGACAGCGCGTTGATGGTCTGCAGTTGTCTCAGCAGCGTTCTGCCGAAGAGGTGCGCAAGCTGGGCGAGGAAAACGCTCAGCTTCGCCGCAGTCTGCTGGATTTGCAGACGCAGATCGAGACCTTGCGTGCCGAGCAGGCCAAACTCAATGGCCAGAACGAGCAGCTGTTGCGCGATGTCGGTGAACTGCAGCGTCGGCAGAAAGACATCGCGCAGGGTGTGGATGAGCGATTGCGGCAGTTTGAGCCCATCAAGGTCAATGTGGATGGCCGCGATTTCCAGGCAGATCCTGCCGAAAAGCGGGATTTTGAGGCGGCTCTGGCTGTCTTTCGCTCCGGCAAATTCCCTGATGCAAGTGTCGCTTTCGCTGGCTTTGTGCGGCAGTATCCGCGCAGCGGCTACGTGCCCTCTGCGCGTTTCTGGTTGGGAAATGCCCAGTACGCTACGCGTGACTACAAGGAAGCCATCGGCAATTTCAAGCAAATGCTGACCGACGCCCCCACGCACGCCCGTGCGCCCGAGGCAGCGCTGTCCATCGCCAATTGCCAGATTGAGCTCAAAGACACACGCACCGCGCGCAAGACACTGGAAGACCTCATCCGGGCTTATCCGCAGTCTGAGGCCGCTGTGGCCGCTAAAGAACGCCTGTCGCGGCTCAAGTGATGGCGGGTGATGTGGCTTTTGCCTGGCAGGCTGTGCCAGATGGTGGTGCGGAGCACGCTTCGGAGCGCCGCTTTGGTGGGCTTCAGCGGCTCTACGGAGTGCAGGGCGCAGCCAGAATTCGCTCCGCGCACGTGGCCGTGGTTGGTATTGGTGGAGTCGGGTCGTGGGCCGCAGAGGCCCTGGCGCGCAGCGGCGTCGCGCAAATTACCCTGATCGACTTGGACCATGTGGCTGAATCCAACATCAACCGACAGATCCATGCGCTCACCGATACGGTGGGAGAGGCCAAGGTTCTGGCCATGCGTGATCGCATCGCACAAATCCACCCGGACTGCATCGTTCATTGCGTGGAGGAGTTTGTGGAGCCTGGAAACTGGCCGGCCTTGCTGCAAACGCCCGTAGACGCTCTCATTGATGCCTGTGACCAGATCAAAGCCAAAACTGCGCTGTCCATATGGGCGCAGGCCCATGGGGTGCTGCACATCACCGTGGGTGCAGCAGGGGGCAAGCGGCATGCGCACAAGGTGGATGTGGATGATCTCGCACTGACCACCCATGACCCGCTGTTGGCCCAAATGCGCTATCAGCTGCGCAAACACCACGGCGCACCGCGGGAGGGCAAGAAGATCGGGGTCACCTGCGTTTTCAGCCGTGAGGCCGTAGCCCCGCCAGATGCTTCCTGCAATATCGATGGCGATGGTTCTTTGAACTGCCACGGCTACGGCTCGGTGGTCGCTGTGACCGCGACCTTCGGCCAATGTGCCGCAGGCTGGGTGCTCGATAAACTTGCAACCAATTCCCAATCGGCTGGAAAAAAGACGCTATAATCCAAGGCTTTGCAGCAATCGACACGATAGCTGCAATCGGTCGGGACGTTAGCTCAGTTGGTAGAGCAGCGGACTTTTAATCCGTTGGTCACAAGTTCGAATCTTGTACGTCCTACCACCCATTCAAGGCCCTGTAGCAATACAGGGCCTTTTTTGTTTGCTGCAATTTTTGTAGCAGAAGGGCGCCAGAACTTGGCGCCAATGTTCCGCAATCTAGGTGGATGTTCCGCAAAAGGCGTTAAGCGGTTGCTGATGCATGCTGGGACGTAGTAGCAAAGAGCCTCCACAAAGCTGTCGTCGTTCAGCTTTTACTTACGGGATGATCCGGCCCGAAGTGGTAGAGCTCCCGATGTCTTGCAAGGTACGACTTCTGCTGCGAGTTGAGGCCCTTGATCCTTGCATTCGGAGCCACACCAAGGCACTGTAAATCGCGCTCGCTCACCGCATCGCTGTTGATCAGAAGCTCCCCACGGTCATTGAAGGACACGTACCCGCGGTCAAAGAGTTTGTCGAGAGCTGGCGATAAAGGGAACCCGTTGTTGGGATCGATTTTTTCGGTTTCGTTGGACAGAGACCACTTCACGATATGCGACGCCGTCAGCAGTTCCTTGTTGCTCAAGCCTGTTACAGGACAAGAATTCTTCCAGAGGGCCAATACTTCGTCGCGAAATTGCCCTTGGCCTACCCTGGCTTGGGCTGAAACTTCGCGTGTACCGCCTTGTGTGAGACGGCCTTTTTTCCGCTCGGTCACATGGTCGCACACGTCAGCCTCAGCGTCACCGATGAAGCTCAAGATTAAAGCGCCCGCACCCGGTGGAATTTGGACCATGTACTGTTGGGAGACCTTGCCGTTTCTATCGAACAGTGCGGGGGTGCAAGCCTTGTTGTGAATCGCAATCAGAGCGTCTCTGAATTCACTGATATGCACTGAAGGCGATACGAAGGTCAAATCCACATCGATTCGGAAGCCTTCTTCTTCCCACTCAACGAAGGCACGCGTTTCTGGACGCTTATCTGGATAGGCAGCTTTCCGCGCGACAGCTACATAAATGATGTTTTGGTCGCGATTGCAGAAGATGACGTCGCCAGCTTTGACTTCCTTTACTGGTTCCCAGCCAGCATTGATCTTTTTCTTGCCGTTTTTTCCGATCGCATACGCAGGGGCCCAAAGAAAGTTGAAATCCTTCACTTCCTTGTAGCTCTTCCCGATATTCACCCAATAAAAACTCATCGTAGACCCCAAAAGATGCTGGTGAAGCCGCTAGGCCAAAAAGGGGGCATCGTATCGACTGCGCCGTGGGTTTGCGAGAGAAATTCTGCACTCGGCTACGATCGAGAATCATCGACTTTTACGGCAAAGCGAGTCATATGTCCCCGTCAGTACCTATCCCTACCGACAACATCTACAAGTTTTGTTGCTTGTTCGGACTCGCTCTGATCGTGTCCTCGATCTTTGCATTCATCGCCGCTTACTCATCGGCCCTTGATCAAAAGGTCAAGTACGCTGAGAGGATCATCTTTCTGGAGGCAAAAGAACAGAGATCCAAAGTTGAGGAAGAGACTCTTGTTCTTACAAGAAAGCTGGTGGAGGTGACAGAGAAAAACAATTCAGCAGCAAACTCCGCCGTCGGGATTGTGCTTAGTGTGGGTCTTTTCTTGAGTGGGTTTGGTGCACTTCTTTGGTACACAAAAATTCAACCCCGCGACGACAAATTGGCAGAGCTGCAGATCGCAAAACTGCAAGCCGAGATCGCCAAGCTCAACGCACCGGCTTCACCTTCTTCCCCACCTTGTGCCTGATGTAGTGGGCCGTCATCCCCTCGGTGGTATGCCCCAGCAGCGCCTGGGCTGATCGGGTTCCCGATTCCTCATCCACGGCCGTGGCGGCGGTAGCCCGAAGGTCACGAAACTGAAAGTCGGCCTTGGCAATGCCCGCCGCGGCTCGGGCATCGTCGAAGCGGTCCCGCAACATGTGCTTTGACAGCGATTCGCC
>Ga0123388_1104718_pt1 | contig 12128 bp, 8 predicted proteins | sample T0HHNO3metaT_FD_89916 | JGI IMG/M metagenome (GOLD analysis project Ga0123388, IMG submission 89916) | Methane-oxidizing artificial microbial communities from Washington, USA to study methane cycling - T0-HHNO3 metaT (Metagenome... | ecosystem: Engineered > Modeled > Simulated communities...
GCCTGCAGGCATCGGCTGCAGAATCGAATATTTTAATCCGGGCTTGCGGCACGACTTCAAGAACCGTTTTTACCAGCTCGCTGGCTGGCGCACTGCGTATATGATCGACATCGGCTACATACCAGTAGTCGACCTCATCCTTGACTGCATTCACAACGCCTTTAATATCCTTGTCTGCCAGCATTGCGAATACGGCGATTGTTTTGCCTGCTTTTGCATGACCTTCATGACTGGTTTGCACCCTGTGCGCTTTCAGGTTTTTTGCCAGCACGCATGCAGCATGCGGGTTATGTGCAACATCCAGAATCAGCCGGGGTGATTCTGAAACCGTTTGAAAACGGCCGGCAAGTTTCACGGCGCTCATTGCAGCGGCTATTGCCTCGCCGCCTACAGGCAGCACAGGCTGCAGCGACTGAACAGCAGTAACGGCACATGATGCGTTCATCAACTGGTAGTCGCCTTCCAGCGCCGGTAGCGGCAAAGCGTACACTACCTGCTGATTCACCAGGTAGTGCCAGCCAGATGCCGATGTTTCGCAATCGAAGTCACGCCTGATGCATTTAAAATCCGCACCGACTTTATGTGCGTAGGAAACAAGGCTTTGAGGAGGATTTGCGTCACCGCAGATGGCAGGAATGGAAGCGCGGTACACGCCGGCCTTTTCAGCGCCGATGCTTTCGCGCGTGTTGCCCAAAAACTCCTGATGATCAATATCGATACTGGTTACAACAGCGCAATCAGGCTCGAATGCATTAACGGCATCCAGGCGCCCGCCAAGCCCGATCTCGAGTATTGCAATATCGATTCGCGACTGGACAAAATGCCAGACTGCCGCGAGCGTGCCGACTTCAAAATAGGTCAGGGCTATTTCTTCATCGCCACCAGCCAGCCCCAGCCTGGCTTGTTCTACAGCCGCAAATGCGGTACAAAGGTCCGCGTCACCGACTTCATCGCCATTGATACGCACCCTCTCGTTATATCGCAGCAAATGCGGTGAGGTATAACAGCCGACCCGATAGCCGGCCTGCTTGTAAATCTGCCCAAGCATGGCACAGGTAGAACCTTTGCCGTTAGTGCCGGCAACTGTGATAATTTTGAAGTTCGGCACCAATGCCAAACGCTCTATCACCAGCCTGACCCGCTCCAGTCCCATTGCGATCGCTTTGGGGTGGAGCTGCTCAATATGGCTTAACCATGCGGTCAGGTCTCTTTGTACGATGTTTACTGCCGGTTCTTCAGACATGCAAGTCAATCTCGGTCTTTGCAGACCCTTTCAAAATAGGCGTATGACACAATAAGCGCATAAAAAGTGAAGCCGACTGAGGAGTGCGAACCTTTATCAAGCCGCTGCCGGCAGGCGCATTAAGCTGGAAAGCAATGCAGCAAGCCTGTTACGCATTTCACGGCGGTCAATAATCAGGTCGATGGCACCATGCTCCAGCAGGAATTCAGCGCGCTGGAAACCATCAGGCAAGGTTTCGCGCACAGTCTGCTCAATGACGCGCGGCCCGGCAAAACCGATCAGCGCCTGGGGTTCAGCCACGATCACATCGCCCAGCATGGCAAAACTCGCTGAAACACCGCCCATGGTCGGGTCGGTCAGCACAGAAATGAAAGGCAGTCCCGCATTACTTAACTGAGTCAGTGCAGCACTTGTTTTTGCCATCTGCATCAGTGACAGCAAGCCTTCCTGCATACGCGCGCCGCCACTGGCCGAGATACATACGAATGCCATCTTGTTATCGATCGCCGTCTGCACACCGCGTGCAAAGCGCTCACCGACCACCGAGCCCATCGAGCCACCCATATACTTGAACTCAAAAGCGGCAGCCACCACAGGAACACCCTTGATTGCGCCCTGAATCACGATCAATGCATCTTTTTCGTTGACGGCTTTTTGTGACTCTTTAATACGGTCAGCATAGCTTTTACTGTCTTTGAATTTCAGCGGATCCGTCGGCTGCACGCTGGCACCGATTTCAAACTGCCCTTCAGCATCCAGCAACTGCACAAGGCGCGCACGGGCACCAATACGGTTATGGTAGCTGCATTTCGGGCAAACTTCGGCATTATCTTCAAGATCCTTACGGTAAAGCACTGATTGGCAGGATGGACATTTGATCCATAAGCCTTCAGGAACGGTTTTTTTATCAGCGCCAACAACACGCTTAATCTTTTGCGGTAATTTATTTAACCAGCCCATTGTGTATTCCCTTTATTTTTTAGCAGCATCAACTGCTGTTTTTAATTCAGTCATAAGCGCGGCGACGTTATCCAGCAGATTATCGTCATTGGACGCTTCAATCGCCTGTACCATGCGGCTGCCCACCACGACAGCATCCGCAATCGCAGCGGTCGCTTTCGCCGTAGCCGCATCACGAATGCCAAAGCCCACCCCTACCGGCAGGTCTGTCTGCTTGCGAATTGAGGCAACACGGCCTGAAACTTCTTCAATATTCAGGTTGGCGGCACCGGTAACCCCTTTGAGCGAAACATAGTAGACAAAACCGCTGGCCTGGTTCACGATCAGCTCAACGCGTTTAGGCTCGGTCGTCGGTGACAGCAAAAATACCGGATCAATGCCGCGTGCGCGCAATTCCTTAACAAAATCACCGCATTCTTCAGGCGGGTAATCCACAGTAATAACGCCGTCAACATCCGCAGCCTTGGCACGGTCAGCAAATACGGTTGCGCCTATTGCTTCAATCGGGTTGGCATAACCCATGAGGATAATCGGCGTTTTCTGGTCAGTCTGGCGAAAGGTTTTCACCATCTCAAGCACTGCTGTCAAACCCACTTTATGCACCAAAGCGCGCTCGCTGGCACGCTGGATCACCGGACCATCGGCCATAGGGTCAGAAAAAGGCACACCAAGCTCGATCATGTCCGCGCCGTGCTTAACCAGCGTGTGCATTAAATTGACTGTATGTTTCGGGTGCGGATCACCTGCAGTAATGTAAGGGATTAAAGCAGTTTTACCTTGCTGTTTCAAAGAAGCAAACGTTGATTGAATACGTGACATATGATGTTTTATTAATATTTAAAAAAATTAGGGGATGCAAAGTGCCCGGGCAGGCAAACCTCCATGCAGCAAAGCATGGCGGCACGCCGCATCACAGGCGGCTGAGTGCCTGCAAAGCCAGCGCGCCTGCGGTGCAGAGCCTGCATTTTACAGCGTGATATTAGCAAGCTTGGCAACCGTGTTGATATCCTTATCGCCACGGCCGGACAAGTTGACCAGCACGATCTGGTCTTTACTCATGGTTTTAGCCAGCTTTTCGCCATAAGCCAGCGCATGACTGGATTCGAGCGCAGGAATAATGCCTTCGGTACGGCACAGGTTATGGAAAGCGGCCATCGCCTCATCGTCCGTAATTGCCACATATTCAGCACGCTTGATGTCTTTCAGCCAGGCATGCTCAGGGCCGACGCCAGGATAATCCAGGCCGGCTGAAACCGAGTGCGTCTCGATAATCTGGCCATCGGCATCCTGCATCAGGTAAGTACGGTTACCATGCAAAACCCCTACCGGACTGTTCGCAGTCAGCGGTGCGGCATGCATACCGGATTCAAGGCCATGGCCGGCGGCTTCAACACCGATCAGGCGTACGCCAGGCACATCGATATAAGGGTAGAAAATGCCCATCGCATTGGAACCGCCGCCTACACAGGCAACGACGGCATCCGGCTGGCGACCTGCCATCTCCATCATCTGCACCTTGGCTTCATCGCCAATCACTGCCTGGAAATCACGCACCATCATCGGGTATGGGTGAGGTCCAGCCACGGTACCGATAATGTAAAAAGTATTATGCACATTGGTGACCCAATCGCGCATCGCTTCATTCAAAGCATCCTTCAGGGTTTTAGAGCCGCTTTCAACCGGAACCACGGTTGCACCCAGCAATTTCATCCTGAACACGTTCGGCGCCTGACGCTTGACGTCTTCGCTACCCATGTAAACGACGCATTCCAGACCCAGGCGCGCTGCAATGGTTGCAGTTGCCACACCATGCTGGCCGGCACCGGTTTCTGCAATCACGCGCGGCTTACCCATGCGCTTGGCCAGCAATGCCTGGCCAATAGTATTATTGATTTTATGCGCGCCGGTGTGGTTCAGGTCTTCGCGTTTGAGATAGATTTGGGCGCCGCCTACTTTTTCCGATAAACGCCTCGCGTGGTAAATCGGGCTTGGCCGGCCAACAAAATGCTTCAAATCATAATGATACTCGGCCAGAAACTCTGGATCATGGCGGTATTTCTCATACATCACGCGCAGTTCTTCCAGCGCTTCCACCAAAGTTTCCGCTACAAACGTACCACCATATTGTCCAAAATGCCCACGTGCATCCGGCATGTCATATAACTGCATTATTCACTCTCCAAAAAACCTGTGCGTTTAGACCTAAGGAAACGCGGAACAAGTGCCTGCAGGAACAAAATTCTGCACTACTTGCCCCTTGTTATATACCAGGTACTGGTACAGCGCATCACTCTACGGACATGCCATTGACGGCTACGCTTTATCCCGCCCGGCGATTTATTCCGTGTTTCCCTGTTTTATATAAACCTGCTGCATGAATGAGGCAATTTTTGCCGCATCTTTGATGCCTTTTGATATTTCCACACCGCCACTCACATCTACCGCGTATGGCTTGACCTGGCTGATTGCCTGCGCCACGTTCTGCGCATTGAGGCCGCCTGCCAATATGACTGGCTTGCCCAGCGATTCAGGAATCAGGTTCCAATCGAACACATGACCGGTGCCGCCTGCAACGCCTTCGGTGAAGGTATCGAGCAGCAATGCTTTCGATGCGGAAAAATCTTTCGCACATTGTACCAAATTTGTGTCCGACTTAACGCGTATCGCCTTGATAAATGGCAAACCATAACTTGCGCACTGCTGCGGCGTTTCATCACCATGGAATTGCAGCAAATCGAGCTTCACGCGTGCGATGACTTCACGCACAAAATCTGGCTCGGCGTTCACAAACAAGCCGACCACCGTCACAAAAGCCGGGATCCTGTCCGCTATTTCAGCAGCCTGCTCAATCGCAACTTTACGCGGGCTTGGCGCATAAAAAACCAGGCCGATTGCATCAGCCCCGTTATCCACTGCGCTGATGGCATCTTCAACGCGTGTAATGCCGCAAATTTTAGCTCTGACTCTCAATCGATCATCCCTGTTGCCGATACAAAACCGGAAAACGCCATTGTAACGCTAAATCAGCACATGCAAGCCATCTGACGCACTGCCTGCTGGCAAGCCCCATTTGCCGTCGTAGCCTACCCCGGTCAGGTAAAGCCCGCAAGGTGCGAATGTTGGCGGCGACAAAGTCCGGTCTCGCTGCTGCAACAGCTCCTTGATATAAGCTGGCGGATGCGCACCCTTACCGACATAGATAAGCGCACCGATCATATTCCTTACCTGATGCTGCAAAAAAGCATTAGCTGAAAAAGAAAATACAAAATAACGCCCGCACACCTGGATTTCAGCTTGCGTGATCGTCCTGACCGGAGACTTTGCCTGGCACTCGGAAGCGCGGAAAGCACTAAAATCATGCTCGCCGAGCAAATACGCAGCGCCCTCCTGCATTGCGGCAAAATCAAGCGGCAGATGAAACCAGCCAGCTTTGCCCGCCATCAAGGCAGAAGCCACCGGTGCGTTATATAGCAGATATTGGTAACTGCGGCTGAATGCTGAAAAGCGCGCATGGAATTCATCAGCAACAAGATGCGCCCAGGTCACCCTGACCGTATCCGGCAGATGGGCATTCACGCCACGCACCCATGCAGATAGCGGGCGCTGCGCATGCGTTTCAAAATGCACAACCTGGCCTAGCGCATGCACGCCGGTATCCGTGCGGCCGGCAGCATGGATCCTGACCGCATGCTGGGCAACCGCCGCAATTGCGGCTTCCAGTGTATCCTGCACACCACAGGCCGATGGCTGGCTCTGCCAGCCGCAGAACTGCGCCCCATCATAAGAAACACCTAATGCAACCCTCATGCAAAACCTCGGTAAATCATAAAAACAAATATCGCCGTCAGCAAAAACATCATCACTTTGTCAACAAAGCCAAATGGCAGCTTCTGAAACGAAACCATGCCCACCTGCGGCAGGCTGCCTATTGATGCGTCAATTTCGTCCAACTGACTGAAACTGAAATTATTTTTATCTTCTGCAGCAAGCTGCTCCACATAATCCAGCGTCAGCATCAGCCGCGCAGAAAAGCGTTCTATATTTAAGCCTGCAAACTTAAGCGGCGTCAGCAGCATATACAAGCCCAGCATCATTTGTCCCCTTGGCGTTCCAGTCAATAGCAGGCTCAAGGCAGCCAATGCGATCAACAGTTTTTCTATTTGCACAAACCCCGACCATAGCCCTTCGTAAGTAGGCGCGAAGTAAACAGGGAAAGTGGGGATCAGTTCCCCGGGGGTGCCAAACGCATAAATCATGAATATGGATAAAAATAACCAGCGCATACGCTTAACCGCGTGCAGGAAAGCAGGCACTTTCAGGCTGGAAACCAGCACCAGACAAAGCATCATGAGGGCAAAAAGCATGAGCGTGCTGACCATGCCCATGAGCAATAACAGCGCGATAAAACACAGAATTTTTATGAATGGATGCATGTATTTCCATCAGTCATTGTAATTGGATGCATTAATTGCTGAATCATACTATCGTTGGCCTGAACAGCTAATGGATATTGAACAAAAAAGCCGAGCTATCGCTCGGCTTTTTTATTGCCAAATAGATCTAGGCCAGGCTTGCCAACAGTTTTTCAGCTGTTAAACGCTGCTGAGGCCCACCCTCTTTAAGCACTTCATCCAGCAGGTCGCGGGCACCTTCTACATCTTCCATATCGATATATACTTTAACGAGGTCCAGTTTGATATCAATATCCGGATTCTCAGCAGCAACTGCTGCCAGTTCAGGCACAGCAACATCAGCAGCAACCTGCGGCGCTTCCTCCACAACAGGCTCACCACCGCTTAAATCAAGGCTGATTGCCGAGAAATCAAAGTTATTAGCCTCACTCTGCATTAAATCGCCAGACTCCTGCTCATCCACCAACGGGAAATCAAATGAAATTTCTTCAGGTTTATCCTCAGCAATCGACATACCAGAAGCAGCCCCGGAAACGACTTCAGTTTCAAAGTTAAGGTTGATACCTTCAAATGCACTGGTATCTGCCTTGCTCCCATTGACCTCAGTCGGCTCGGCAAAGCCTTCAAAACTAAAATCCATAGAGTCAAGCGCACTGGATCCTGTTTTGTCTTCTTCGTCAGCCGGCGTAACGGTGTCAGTAAATGCTTCAAAATTAAAGTCAGATGTCTCTGCCATGGCTACCGGGGCTTCTGCGGGTTCCGCCTGGGCGAAATTAAAATCCAGCCCGGCAACAGCACTTGAATCCTCAGCGACTGATGCTGCCGTCAATGCAGCGCTCTGCTGGTCAGCCGGAGCAAACGAAGGTTCGTCGCTTATCGTGGCAGCACCTTCTGTTGCGGAAGCAAATGTTCCAAAATCGGGGAAGTTGAAATCCATGGAATTATCCGCGGCCGGTTTGTTTTCCGCTGCCGCACTTTCAATGGTATCTACAGCAATGGTATCTGCAGCAATGGCATCTGCTGCAACAACATCCTGGGCATTCGCATTATCACCCAGTCCGCCTAGATCAAAAGACTCAACCTGGGCTGATGCTGAGTCCAATGCAGGCTGGGCTGCACTCTCCAGTTTTGGCTGATCGAAGGAAAATTCCAGGTCATTGCCAAGCCCCGCATCAGCCGTATCAGAAACTACATTCGTTTCCACGGACTTGGCTGCCGGTACTGAAGGTACAATCTGGCTGACGTCATAAAGCGGATTATCAGGCTCAACGGTAATGCCCAACTCAGCAACCTTAGCCCAGGTAGGGTCGTCCGAGCCTAATGTCGTATAAAGCTCACCGGCGATAGCCTCAAATGCAGAAGCATCTTTCCGGGCTGCGTACATTTCCAGCAATTTCAAATGCAGTTCGTAGCGTTTAGGCTCTTTTGAGATGGCATCCTTGAGTATTTCTTCAGCCTGCGCATCACGTCCGTAAGCCATATACACTTCTGCTTCTGCTATCGGGTCGACATCATTGGTATCAATCATGCCGCCGTCAGCACTCTGCGCAAAGTCAGTCAGGAATGAGGTATCCGCTGAGCTCGTGGCATTACCGGTAGTATTACCGAATACCGTATTTGCACGAAGACCGCCAGAAGTCAGGATACCGCGCTCGAAGCTATCAAGCTCTTTTCTGCGCTTATTCCGCAAGTAAACCCAGCCGGCACCCAGCAGCGCCACGCCGCCGGCACCACCCAGCATGAACAGGTTGACACTTTCCAGCAGGCTGGCAAGGAATGATGGTTCTTCTTCCGGTGGAGCCTGCACCGGAGCTTTCACAACGGCAGGCTTTTTGGCTTCTGCAGCAGGAGCCACCTGCTTGGCAGGCTCTGCTGCCGGCTGATCGGCATTAGCAACCTCAGGCGCTGCCGGAGCTGCATCAGGAAGCGCGGCCGCTTGTGCAGGCTGCGCCTGCTCAACAGGCTTGGCATCGGCAGGTTTGGCAGCAGCATCCGCAGTCTTTTGCATATCTGCCATCGTCTGACTCTTTAAAGCCAGCAGTTTCTGCATGTCAGCAATCTGGCTTTCCAGCGCCGTGGTTCGTTCGTGTGCCTCTTTCAGCGCTTTTTCACGCGCAGTCGCTTCTTCCTGCAAGGCCAGCACTTTTGCATCTGCTTCCGCACTGGATTTACCGCCTTGCTCTGCGGTTTTACCGCCGGCTGACAGTTTCACGACATCCTGAGGGCCGGACTTGACTGGTGCCGCCTTATCTTCAGCGGATGCGATCTTGCCCGAGGCTGACTGCTTGCGCTCTGACTCTTCAGTGGCAGGTGCAGCCATCACATTGCCAGCAAGGCTGTTACGGTATGCATTCCAGTTTTCGGAATGTACTTTAACCTCTTGTGCAGCCTGCTTGGGGCTGATAGCAGACAACGTTTCTTTAGATGGGATCTTGACAATCTGGCCGACTTTCAAGCGGTTCATATTGCCATCAACGAAAGCATTTTTATTGGCTTCAAACAGCCCGACCAGCATCTGGTCAAGACTGATGCCATCTACCTGCATTCCTTTTGCAATCGTATTCAACGTGTCGCCACGCTGCGTTGTCAGCTCATAGGATTCTGTCGCGCCGATAGAAGACTCAGTCGGCTCACTGTCTTTAGTATTTTTGGTACCCGACTTTTTAGATGATTTGGCTTTAGCCGGAGCAGGCTGGGATGCGGTTGCCGCGTACGCGCCGGACTGTGTGCTTATATTGCCTGTTGCAGCGGAACCAGGCTTGTTAATAACGGATGTTGCACGCTCTTCATTGATGGATTGCTTGTATCCCGGGGGGTCAAGCAATATCGTGTATTCGCGCAGCAGGCGTCCCGATGCCCAGTCGACCTGTATCAGCATGTCAAGGTACGGATCATCGATAGGCTGCAGTGAACGCAGCCTTAACACCGGTGACCCATCCGGGTTTTTGGCAAGTTCCACTTTGATATTGCCATGCACGCCAAGACGAGGAATGCCTTGCAGGGCATAAGCCTCTTCAGAGGCAATCACTGCCGTCAGCGATGAAAGCTCATCTGGCGTGACCGACAACAGATCGATTTCAGCTTTTAGCGGCTCTCCCAAGCCTGAATTAACGCTGAGCTTCCCCAAGCCCGCTGCTAATCCGTAAATCGGCATAAATGCCAGGCAGACCGCTAATGATATTTTATTTATTTTAGACTTATGCACATTGCTACCTTTAATCAAACTGATTTCTGCGATATGAAAATAACATCAAATAGTTAGCTATGCAAGCTCATAATGCACATTATATTCATGAGCTATCTACTTGCAGACCATCACAGTTATAACATCACAACGGGCTTAAGTTAACAATTATTTACTTTTCTATTAAAATCCGCAACATACGGCGCAGAGGCTCCGCCGCACCCCACAGCAACTGATCGCCTACCGTAAAGGCAGATAAATAATCATTACCCATATTCAGTTTGCGCAAACGGCCTACCGGGGTAGTCAGCGTGCCGGTAACTGCTGTCGGCGTAAGCTCCCTCATACTGGCCTCACGCTCGTTTGGCACAACTTTCGCCCACTGGTTAGCTTCAGCCAGCATCTGGCTAATCTCATCCAGCGGCACATCTTTTTTGAGTTTGATTGTCAAAGCCTGGCTATGACAGCGCATTGCGCCGATACGCACGCATAAACCGTCGATCAGAACCGGGTTGGTTTCACGACCGAGGATCTTGTTGGTTTCAACACCGCCCTTCCACTCCTCTTTGCTTTGGCCATTGCCCAGGTCTTTATCGATCCAGGGAATCAGGCTGCCAGCCAGCGGCACGCCAAAATGCGCTGTCGGAAACTCTTTATCGCGCAGTGTGCCGGCAACCTCACGATCGATGTCGAGGATCGCTGACGCCGGGTCTTTAAGAAAGTCACTCGCCACACGGTGCGCTTCGCCCATCTGCTTCAGCAACTCACGCATGTTCTGCGCACCGGCGCCGGATGCAGCCTGATAAGTCATCGAAGTTGCCCACTCGACCAGGTCTGCTTTAAACAGGCCATTCAAAGCCATCAGCATCAATGATACGGTACAGTTGCCGCCCACCCAGTTTCTAGTGCCTTGCTGCATCGCATCTTTGATGACATGCATATTGACCGGATCAAGGATAATGACGGCGTCTTTTTCCATACGCAGGGTAGAAGCCGCGTCGATCCAATGACCGTTCCAGCCGCTATTCCTTAATTGCGGGAATATCTCAGTCGTGTAGTCGCCGCCTTGGCAGGATACGATTGCATCCATCGCCTTAAGCGCGTTGATATCTTTGGCATCCAGCAAAGCCGGCGTTTCTTTACCTACATTCGGGCCTTTGCCGCCGACTTGTGAAGTAGTGAAAAACTGTGGTTCAATCAACGCAAAATCATTCTCTTCCATCATGCGTTGCATGAGTACGGAACCAACCATACCGCGCCAACCAACAAAACCGACCTTTAACATTTTAATTATCCAAATTTAAAATTACTGAAATGCTGATTTTCATTCAGCAAACTACGTCCAAGCCAGCACAATTCCTGGCAATTCTGTTATTACAGCGCCGCAACCACTGCATCACCCATGGCAGCACAGCCAACCTTATTGGTACCCTCAGTCCAGATATCTGCCGTCCTGTAGCCTTGGGCCAAGGCTTTTTTCACGGCATTTTCAATGCGCTGCGCATTCGCTTCATCGTTAAATGTATAACGCAGCATCATGGCCGCAGATAAAATCGTCGCCAGCGGATTAGCCACATCTTTACCGGCAATGTCCGGCGCAGAACCATGGCTAGGCTCATACATGCCTTTGTTATTGGCATCCAGCGATGCTGAAGGCAGCATACCGATTGAACCGGTGAGCATGGAAGCCTCATCAGACAGGATGTCGCCGAAGATATTGCCAGTCACCATCACGTCAAACTGTTTAGGCGCGCGAATCAGCTGCATGGCGGCATTGTCTACATACATATGGCTCAATTCGACTTCCGGGTATTCTTTTGAAAGCTCAATCATGACCTGGCGCCAAAGTTCGGTACATTCCAGCACATTGGCCTTATCGACCGAACATACTTTTTTATTGCGCTTCATGGCAATATCAAACGCAACCCGGCCAATACGGCGGATTTCGGATTCTGAATAACGCATGGTGTTCACGCCTTCACGCTCACCGTTTTCCAGCGTGCTGATTCCGCGCGGCTGGCCGAAATAAATATCGCCGGTCAATTCACGCACGATCATGATGTCCAGGCCGGAAACCACTTCAGGCTTCAGTGTAGATGCAGATGCAAGCTCAGGATATAGCAACGCAGGACGCAGGTTTGCAAACAGATTAAGTTCCTTGCGGATACGCAGCAAACCGCGCTCCGGGCGCAGGTGACGCTCCAGCTTGTCATATTTCCAGTCACCGACCGCGCCCAGCAGCACCGCGTCTGCGCCTTTTGCGAGCTTAAGGGTCGCGTCCGGCAGCGGATCACCCGCAGCCTCGTAGCCCGCGCCGCCAATCGGCGCC
>Ga0123388_1032619_pt1 | contig 12063 bp, 6 predicted proteins | sample T0HHNO3metaT_FD_89916 | JGI IMG/M metagenome (GOLD analysis project Ga0123388, IMG submission 89916) | Methane-oxidizing artificial microbial communities from Washington, USA to study methane cycling - T0-HHNO3 metaT (Metagenome... | ecosystem: Engineered > Modeled > Simulated communities...
AGGCATTCGAACTGGTCAAGTTCCGCAGCATGCGCGTGGATGCGGAGAAGAATGGCGTCTGCTGGGCGCAGAAGGACGATGACCGCGCCACTCGAGTGGGGGCCTTCATACGCAAGGTGCGCCTGGATGAACTGCCGCAGTTGTTCAATGTGCTGCGCGGTGACATGAGCTTCGTCGGCCCGCGCCCGGAACGGCCACATTTCGTGGACCAGTTCAATCGCCAGATACGCTATTACGGAGTCCGCCATTCGGTTAAGCCCGGACTGACGGGTTGGGCGCAATTGCGCTATCCCTACGGTGCCTCGGTGCACGACACCGAAGAGAAGCTGAAGTTCGACCTGTTCTATGTGAAGAACCAGGGCCTGACCTTCGATTTGATGATCCTGTTGCAGACCGTGGAAGTGGTGCTGTTCGGACGCGGTGCGCGTTGACCAGAGCGATGATCGTCGCCATGAGATTGCAGTTCCTGGCTTGCCGGTCCTGCCTGCATGAGGACGAGCGGCGGTTCTGAGAAAGCCAGCAACTCCGATACGTTGCCCAACATGGTGGACGGCGTCTGCGGCCCGTCTTCAGGCCTGATCAAGGGCGCCACCCAGCCGTGCGCGGCGCGGCTGCTACGGTGAAGTTGTCTTGGTCTTCAGCTGATGCAACGGCGAGCTGTACCAGTCAATCACGCGTTCGTCTTCGAAGCGTATCCATGAGGGACCATACGTCCATTCCGATCCTTCGGTCTGCATTGGATCTCCCTGCAGCGCGCGCACTGTTACGGCATCCATCCCGATCTCGATGAGTCTGGGTGGCGCAATGGCGGGTGGTTCCTCTGCCTGCGTGGTAGTGGCGTAGGCCGGTGCTGCAGCCAACGTCACCGGTTGCGACACGGGGGGCGGCAGAACATTCACGGTTACAGTGGCTGGGTCGCCGCCCTTGCTCTCGTTCCAGGCAATGAATGCGGTGAATGCGGCGATTGCCGCTGCCAACATCAGCGCCGGATGGCGCACGGTCAGTGATCGGGGTGCCAGTGCCGGGGGTACCGCGGGCGGATTGGCAACGGGTTCGCGCGGGATGAGCGCCCGGGGCTGGACTGGCGCTGCCGGGTGCAAGCCGTTCCTGCCTGCCAGGGGCGGGAAAGACGACCCGGCAATGGAACCAGGCAAGCGCCCGTGCCTGCGGTGGAAACGCAGCGCCTTGGCATAAAGGCCAAGCAGTTCGGCCAGTGCGGCCTGGGTGGCTTCCGGGCTGCCGCTGTCTTCGTTGCGGTCGGGGTGCTGTTGCCTGATGCGGCGCCGGCACGCCTGCTTGAATTCCTCAAGACTGCAGTCGTTGCGGATTCCGAGTTGCAGGTACAGCTGTGCGAAATCTGATGTCATGACCGCCCCCTCGGCGCTGCGGGAAGTGCATCTGGGTTCAAGTGGCGAATGGCGTGACCATGGAGACGAACTCCAGCCGTGACCGCAGGTGCTCTGCAAGACGCAGGCTCAGCGCAACGATTGTGAAGGTGGGAAACGCCCAGCCCCCCGTCGGGAAGACGGAGCTGCCGGCTACGTAGAGGTTGTCGACGCCATGTACGCGGCATTCCCGGTCCACGACACCTTGTTGCGGATCGTCGGCCATGCGGGTAGTGCCAAGGTGGTGCGAAGTACCGAAGACCCGGGGCGCCGATTGCTCGTCTTCGAGCCACGGTTCGGGCTGGAAGCGTCCCCTGCTGGCACGCGCAAGCTCGTTGCCGAACAGCATCGCGGCAGTCCGGTAGGTGTGGTGGTCTATGGGAAGCAGGCGCCAGTCCACGCAGACCCGGCGCTGCCCGAGCATGTCGGTATCGGCGCCCAGCATGATGCGGCTGTCGGCATGCGGCGCCTGCTCGAAATAGCCGACCACGTCGATGTGGTCAACCTCGACCGTGGGCTGCTTGCGCAGTTTGCGCACGAAAGCCTTGGCAATGTCGCCAATGCCAAGGGTCAGCCGCAGCAACAGATAGGCCATGCTCTGGTCCGGTGGAGGCGGCCGGCCGCCATTTACCGGTTCGCCATTCTTGCGCAGGGAAAGCCTCTCCGAGAGCAGTTCATTCTCGTCTCGCCTGCGGGCACGCAGCGCCGACTTGAACTCGCGCAGCGCCTGGATGCCCCTTGGAACGCGGCCCTCCACTGCGAACAGGCGTACCCGCGCGTTGAGGGTCTGGTAGGCACGTTGGGCCTCGTCCGACAGGCAGATTTCCGGATGCACGGATGTCGGAGTCTTGTGCAAGTCCCGGTTGTAGGGGTGCGCTATCCGATCCGCTTCCGGGGTGTAGAGCGTGCCCAGTTTTCCACTGGGGTGATCCATGAAGAAACGACCCACCAGGTCATGCTGGTTGCCCAGTCCCCGCGGAGACTCGGAGTTGGAGGCAAGCAGCAGCCGGGCATTCTCGATGCCCCCGCAGGCCAGTACGTACTGCCTGGCGCGGACGGCCCCCGTGCGACCCTCCAGGGTGGTGATCCGTGCCTGGCGGACGCTGCTTCCGCCTGTTGTGGCTTCCAGTTCCACCAGGTTGGCGTACAGCAGGATGGTTATGTTGGGTGCCTGCTCCAGGTCGGAACGATAGTCGTCCCCGAACATGACCGGACTGAATGCGAAGGTCTTGTTGACCACGCTGTCGGGATCGAACTCCAGCGGGGCAACGCCGGGCGGAGTGAGGAAGGAGTCCTCGACGAAATCATGGGTTTCGATGCGGCAGAACCCGCGGGCGTCGCGGTAGTAGGGTTCCAGGTCGGCGTAGGAGATGGGCCAGCTGCTATTGGGCACCCACTCCCTGGCTTCGAGCTTGCCGATGGGGATGCATCCGCCGCCCCACAGATTGCAGCTGCCGCCGAATACCCGCATGCGCGAGGTGCCGGGGTCGAAGTCGGGGGTGCCGATCGACGTGCCCTGGTACAGGGCCTGGTTCGCCTCCTCTCCGCTGAAGCCGCCACTTTCAACCAGGCAGACCCGGGTGTCGGTGCCGATGAAGGTCCGGGCAATCGCGAGGCCGGCGGCACCGGCCCCGACGATGCAGAGGTCAGCATCGATTTCTGCCGGTGTGGACAGGTTCCGGTAATCGTTGATCAACGCGCTCGCTCCAGTAGTCCGTTGCTTGGGCCTGCCCCTCGAGGGGCTCCAATTCACAACAACGACAAATGCGGCGGGCTCGGGACATCGTTCAGGAGGGGACCTGGCAGGCCCGCGGCGTTGGGCCCCCGGCATGACCCTCCCTGCCATGACCGGAATGGCCCACGACTGACGTTGGTAACCGGCAGAGGATGTTTACGGAAGGAAGCAAACATGGGGGGCAGCGAAAGTATGCGCACAGATAGACGTGCCGTCATGCTGGAAGAAATCGAAGTGTGCCTGGCAGGACATCCGCGCGTGCAAGATGCCTCCGTGGTGGAACAGGGTGATCGGCTTGTCGCTTATGCGGTGCCGACTGCCGGCGCCGCCCTGGACGATGAGCAGCTTCGCGATTTCCTGAAGGGTCGCCTGCCGGCCTACAAGATGCCGCGCTATTTCATGGTCCTGGATTGCATGCCCCTGGGTCCGGATGGACAGGTGGATCACGCCGCATTGCCCGACCCCCAGGCCGTTGCTACTGCGACCCAGGCTTCTTCGGCGGGAGGGGCGGGGCAACCTTCCGAACGCGCGCGCTACCTGGCCGACCTCTGGGCAGAGCTGCTGCATTGCCCGGTCCTGGCCAGCGACAATTTCTTCGATCTCGGCGGTCATTCCATGCTCGCCGTGCAGATGGCGAACCGGGTACATCGTGACACCGGCGTGCGGATCCAGCTCATGACCCTGGCTACGCAATCACTCGCCCAGATCGCCGCGACACTCCCCGTTGTCGAGAGTGGAAGTGCGACTGGCCCGGGCCTGCGCTCGCGCCTGCTGGGGAAGTTCAAGGGCATGCTGCAGGGTTAGGAATTGCAGGGTTAGGGCAGGCCCGCAAGATGAAAAAGCGAATTGCAATCGTCATCGCGATCCATTGGCATCCGGCAGGCAGGTAGGCAGATGCCGGAGCCATTCTATTTCGGTGATCAGCCACGCGTGCTGTTTGGGCTGCGGCACCCCGCCGGGACAACATCGAAAGGCGCCGTACTGGTGTGCGCCCCGTTGTTGCAGGAAGGGATCCGCTGCCAGCGCGCCCTGTGGTCCCTGGCCCAGGCGATGGCGGCGCAGGGACTGGACGCGCTGCGTTTCGACTGGTACGGAAGCGGTGATTCGCGCGGCGGCAGCCTCGCGATGAGCCTGCCTGGCCTGGCATCGGACATCCAGGCGGCCCGCGAATGTCTGCCGCCCGTGGATGCCGGGCTGTCCGTGCGTCTGTCGGGCCCGCGCTTGCCGGGCACCCGTCTGTTGGGCTTGCGCAGCGCGGCCTTGCCCCTGCTGTTGCATGCCGGCGCCAGCAGTACGCCGGTAGACCTGGTGCTGTGGGCGCCGGCCCTTGACGGAGAATCGCTGGTCTCGGCCTGGCGCGAGCAGCACCGCCGGCAACTCCATGTCACGGGCCGGTTTCCCAAGCCTCCACTTCCGGCAGGGGACAACGAGCTGCTGGGGTTCGTGCTCGATGCGGGATTGCTGCAGGCCCTGCAGGCATGGAAATGCGATCAGGTCACCCTGCCAGCGGGCAGCAGGATAATGCTGGTGCAGTGGCGCGCCACGGCATCCACCGAGGAGTTCGTGCACAGGCAACGTGCTGCCGGCGTCACCGTGGAGTACCTCCAGCTTGACGCAGGCGATGAACCCGATTGGGACAACCCCGACCATTTCGAGACCCAGATTTTTCCGCGGCGTGCCGTCAACCGGCTGGCGTCTCATCTGGCGGAAATGGCATGAGCGCGCAGCCCTCGCAATTCGAGTTGCCAAGGCCACTGGAATCCGACCAGGCGGTCGATCCACGCGAGACTGCTCACCTGTTCGGCGCAGGCCTGGTGGGAATCCTTCACGCCGCTGCCGGACCTGCGCACCCTGATGTAGCGGTGATCCTGCTCAATGCCGGAATGGTCCATCGCATCGGGCCGCATAGGGGCAGCGTAGAGCTGGCGCGAGCGGTGGCAGGGGCAGGGTATCCGGTCTTCCGTTACGACCAGTCCGGCCTGGGCGACAGTCCGGTATCCGCGCATGTGTCAGCGGAGCGCAGGCACCTGGAAATCACCTCAGCCATGGCGCTGGTGACGGCGCGCACCGGGGCGACCCGCTTCGTGGTCGGGGGCATCTGCTCGGCGGCGGATGATGCGTTCCATCTGGCCTCCATCGAACCGCGCATCCACGGCCTGCTGCTGCTGGATGGCCTTGCCTATCGCACGGCAGGCTACTGGTGGCGCCACCTGGCTCCGCGGGTATTCAGTCCGGTGAAGTGGGCGAACTGGTGGCGTAGCCGCAGCGATGGCAGCCCTGGCATGGAGAACTTTCGCGACTGGCCGTCGCGCCAGCAGGCGGTGGCTACGATGCAAGCCATGGTTGCCCGCGACGTGCGTTTCCTGTTCGTGTTCACCGGTGGCGCGTATCGCTATTTCAACCATGCCGGACAGCTCGTCGCCTGCCTGGGCAGGGCCGCGCGCTCGACGCAGACCTCTCTTGCGTACTGGCGCGATTGCGACCACACGTTCTACCTGCAGCGCGACCGTGCGCGGTTGCAAGCGCTGGTCACGGCCTGGATGGAGCGCGAGTTTCCGACGGAATGGGACCGGGGCGCGGCAGCCGATTGAAAGTGGGTGCAGCGGTATTCCGCGTGCGCTGATTCTTCACAACGTGGACGCGCGCGGCTCGGGATTTCGCCTTCCCTACAGCCGCTGTATTGGTGGTCGAGCCGTGGCCGAAACGCGTGCGGCGATACGTTCCTTGGTTGAACGGAAGGCATTTTCGGATCGACAGGAACAGGGGATTAGAAAAGTGCAAAACCAGGGGCGGATTGAAAAGGTGCGAAACCAGGGGCAGATGACAGAAGCCCGAACGGAAGCTCTGGACGAGACCGATGCGAGGGCCAGCCAGCTGCCCGAATTCGGGAGATCCGGGATGCTTGTGAACCTTGGAGCGGACCAGTCAAGGACGGGCGAAGGCACCACGCAATTGATCGAGATCAACGAGGCCTCGTTCGACCCTTGGCGCGTCCAGCCGGTCCGGCATCGCCTGCCCGACCCTCCGCTGCTGCAGACTGCCGCAGTGGTGCGCCTGGGCGAGCTGCAGGAAGGCGAGGGCACGACCCTTACCCGCGGCGCCACTCGCCGCCAGCCACTCCCGCACGCTGCGGATTGGACGACGCGCGATGCGGGCATCACCCCGCCGCCGGTCTGGCAGAAGCCGCTGCTGGACGCCATGAGGCACGCCGGCATCGCGGCGATGCTCGGCTGCGGTCGCATGGCCACCGCGTTCACCGGCAACCGCGAGCAGAGCCGCCGCGCGCGTCCTACCCTGGTTGAGTCATGAACACACTGACGCTGATTGATGTCCTGCCCTGCCGCGCCGATATCGGTGCTGGCCAATCCCAGCGCATGGATCTCGGGCTGGATACGTCGCTCGTCGCCTGCCTGCTGGCGCGCGACGAGGCGCCGGACGAGATCCTGCGCACGGCACTGGCAATGGTGGAAACGGGCCTCACCGGCACCGAGCCGGATGCAGCGGCATGCAATTCCCAAAGCTGGACCGTCGCCACAGACCAGATCGCTCTGTCTCCATCCGCACTGTCTGCGTGGCACTTTCTGCTGCCGGCCGGGCGGCTGGAAATCGAATTCCGCGCGCCGCTCACCGAGCAAGCCATCCACATCATGGCCGCCGGCGTGCAACGCGTACTGGCGGCAATGGCATCGGGGAATGCCGTACAGCCCGACGCGATTGATCTCCTGGATCCAGCCGAGCGGCTGCGCATGCTCGTCGACTGGAACAGAACCACGGCGGAAAGGCCGACCTTCGACACCGTACATGCCTGTTTCGCCGCCATGCGCGACGCAAGACCGGATGCATTGGCGGTGGTCGACGCGACTTCCACGCTGACCTATGCGGAACTGGACAGGCGTGCGGCGGCCCTGGCTGGGCAGTTGCGCAGGGAAGGCGTGTCAACGGGTGAAATCGTGGCCGTGGCCATGGATCGCTCGGTCGATGCGGTGGTGGCCGTGCTCGGCGTGCTCAAGGCCGGCGCGGCCTACCTGCCGCTCGACGCGACCCACCCGGCCGATCGCCTGGCCTACATGCTCGAGGATGCCGGCGTGCGGCTGGTGGTCGTCGACGAGGCGCGCGCGTCGCTGGCGCTGCCCGATTCGATCCGGCGGGTGCCCATCGCTGACCTGGCTCCGCGCGATGAAACGCCTGCCGACGACGATGTCGCCGTCGATGCCGGGTCGCTTGCCTACGTGATGTACACGTCCGGATCGACCGGCATGCCCAAGGGCGTCGAGATCCCGCACCGCGCCATCCTGCGCCTGGTAGTGGGTGTCGACTACGTCGACCTCGGCCCCGACACGTGCATGCTGCATTGTGCTCCGCTGGGTTTCGATGCTTCCACGCTGGAGATCTGGGGGCCGCTGCTGAATGGCGGCCGCGTGGTGATCCACGATGAAACCCTGCCCACCGGCGCCGGCCTGGCCAGATCGATCAGGGGGCATGGAGTCACCACCCTCTGGCTGACCTCGGCATTGTTCAACGCCGTGGTCGACGAGGATCCGCAGCAGCTCGCCGAAGTACGGGAACTGTTCACCGGTGGCGAGGCGTTGTCTGTCGACCATGTGCGGCGCATGCGGGTTGCGGTTCCGGGCATGCGCTTGAACAACGCCTACGGTCCCACCGAGTGCACGACCTTTACCACCACCTATCCGGTGCCGGCCACGCTGGCGGAGGACCTGGGCTCGATCCCGATAGGTCGCCCAATCGCCGACACCCAGCTCTACATCTTGAACGCACGTCGCGAGCTGGTGCCGCAGGGCGTGATTGGCGAGCTCTATATCGGTGGCGCCGGCGTGGCGCGCGGTTACCTCAACCGGCCTGACCTTACCGAAGAACGCTTCGTGCCTAACCCTTTTGCTGGTGCAGCAGGCGCTGGCGGAAGGCCGGAAGGCCGCCTGTATCGCACCGGCGACCACGTGCGTTACAGCGCAGATGGGATGGTGGAATTCGTCGGACGCAGCGACACCCAGGTCAAGATCCGTGGCTTCAGGATAGAGCTGTCCGAAATCGAGCATGCGCTTTCCAGGCATCCGGGCGTGCGCACGTGCGCCGTGCTGGCGCGCGCCGACCGGCCCGGCGACAAGCAACTGGTCGCCTATTTCGTCACCGATCCCGCCGGAGGAAGTGCCCCATCGATGGCAGTGCTGCGCGCGCATCTGGCCGCGACGCTTCCCGAATTCATGGTGCCGGCGCGTTACCTCCAGCTGGATGCAATGCCGGTGACGGCCAATGGCAAGCTCGACCGCCGTGCCTTGCCGGCACCGGATCGTTCGCGTCCCGAACTGGCCACGGCCTACGAGCCGCCCGTGGACGCGGCGGAAACGCTGGTGTGCGATGCGTTCGGCGCCATGCTCGATATCGACCGGATCGGTCGCCACGACAATTTCTTTGCGCTGGGCGGCAATTCGCTGCTGGCCCTGCGCCTGCTCGAGCGCATCCGCAAGGACCGGGCCGGCGCGGAGCATGCCAGCGCGCAGCCGCCGGCCATCCCGGCGACACTGCTGTTCCAGCATCCCACGCCGGCCACCTTGTGCGCCGCGCTCGCCGGGCGGGTCGATGCCTCCATCGAATCGACGCGGCTGTCGCGCAGCCACCGCGCACAGGACGGCGGCGTTTCCACCAGCGCGGATAGCCAGCACGACATCGATGATCCGATTGCGATCGTCGCGATGGCCGGGCGCTTTCCTGGAGCTGCCGACGTGGAGGCGTTCTGGAGCAACCTGTGCGAGGGGCGTGATTCGATCACCTTCTTCAATCCAGATGAACTCGACCCTGGCGTGTCCGCCGCCGAACGCGACGACCCGATGTACGTGTCGGCGCGCGGCGTGATCGACGGCGTGGAGCTGTTCGATGCCGCGTTCTTCGGGATCAGCCCGAAGGAAGCGGAATTGATGGATCCGCAGCAACGCATCTTCCTGGAGTTGTGTTGGGAATGCCTTGAGCGCGGAGGCCACGTGCCGGATACGGCCACCGGGCCGATCGGCATATTCGCGGGCATGTACAACGCCATGTACTTCCAGCGCCACGTTGCCGCCCATCCGGAACTGGTCGAGAAGGTTGGCGAGTTCCAGGTCATGCTGGGCAACGAAAAGGACTACATCGCCACCCGCGTCGCGCACAAGCTCAACCTGACCGGCCCTGCGATCAGCGTGCACACTGCGTGTTCGACGTCGCTGGTGGCGATTTGCCAGGCCGCCGACAGCCTGCGCGCGGGCCATTGCGACATGGCCCTGGCGGGCGGCGCCTCGATCAACTGCCCACCGCGCAAGGGCTATCTTTACCAGGAAGGCTCGATGCTGTCGCCGGACGGCCACACGCGCACGTTCGACGCGAACGCGCAGGGCACGGTGTTCAGCGATGGTGCGGCAGTCGTGCTGCTCAAGCGCCTGTCCGACGCGCGCGCCGACGGCAATACCGTGTACGCGGTGCTGCGCGGCGGCGCGGTCAACAACGACGGCGGCGCCAAGGCCAGCTTCACGGCCCCGAGCAGCGAGGGTCAAGCCGCGGTGATTGCGATGGCGCAGGCCAATGCGCGCGTCGATCCACGCAGCATCTCCTACGTCGAGGCCCACGGCACCGCGACGCCGCTCGGCGATCCGATCGAGATCGAGGGATTGACCAAGGCTTTCCGGCGCGGCACCGCCGACAACGGCTTCTGCCGGATCGGCTCGCTGAAGAGCAACGTCGGACACCTGGTGATCGCCGCGGGCGCGGCGGGTGTCATCAAGACCGCGCTGGCGCTCAAGCAGCGCCGTATTCCGGCGAGCCTGCATTTCGAATCGCCCAATCCGACCCTGGACCTGGCCGGTTCGCCGTTTACCGTCAACACCGCGTTGTCCGACTGGCCCGCTGGCGATGGTCCGCGCCGTGCGGGCGTGAGTTCGTTCGGCGTGGGCGGCACCAATGCGCACGTGGTGATGGAGGAAGTGCCCGAGTGGCCCGACTCCGAACCGGCCAGCGGCGCGCAGTTGCTGGTGCTTTCGGCACGCACGCCCGCCGCGCTCGGACACGCCGCAACGCGACTGGCCGAACACCTCGAAGCGGAGGTCGGGGCCAACCTGGCCGATGCCGCCTGGACGCTCGCGGTCGGCCGCAAGGCGTTTGCGCACCGGGTGGCCCTGTGTGCAGACGATGTAGCCGATGCCGTCGCGAAGTTGAGAAGCCCCGAGACCGACGCCGCCATCGCGCGCAGTCGGCCGGCGCGGCAGAGCGACGTGGTGTTCCTGTTCCCGGGGCAGGGCGCGCAGTACGCCGGCATGGGTCGCGCCTTGTACGAGGCCGAACCGGCCTTCCGCGCGGCATTCGATGCTTGCGCTGATACGTTGCGTGACGAACTCGGCCTTGATTTGCGCGAAGTGGTATTCGGTGACGACGCCGACGCGCTGCTGCCTACCGCGGTGATGCAGCCGTCGATCTTCGCGATCGAATATTCGCTGGCACGCATGTGGATGGCATTCGGCCTGGTGCCGACGGCGATGATCGGCCACAGCGTCGGCGAGTTCGTCGCCGCGACCCTGGCCGGCGTCTTCGCCCTTCCCGACGCATTGCGCCTGGTGGCGCGGCGCGGGCGCCTGATGCAGGCCCAGCCTGCTGGCGCCATGCTTTCGGTGCGCCTGCCGCTGGAGGCCGTGCTGGCGCGATTGCCCGCCGACCTGTCGCTGGCGGCAGAGAACGCTCCCGGTACCTGCGTGGTGGCCGGTTCGCACGACGCGGTGGCGCGGTTCCAGTCCGGACTCGAGGCCGACACCATCGCTTGCCGCATGCTGCGCACCTCGCACGCCTTCCACTCGGCGATGATGGATGCGGTGGTCGCACCGTTCCGCGCCGAGGTCGATGCGGTGCCGCGGGCCGCACCGACGCTGCCCATCGTGTCGACCGTCAGCGGTGACTGGCTCGACGCGGACATCGCCATGTCTCCCGACTACTGGGCCAGCCACCTGCGCGAGCCGGTGCGTTACGCGAGCGCACTTGCCCGTGTGCTGGATTCACCGACGCGGGTTTTGCTTGAAGTGGGGCCACGCGCCACGCTGAGCACACTGGCCCGCCAGCATCCGGCGCTGCAACGCCAGCATGCGGCGGCCATCGCCTCGCTCACGGATGCGCCTGCTGCGGAGATCGCCAACATCCGTCTCGCAGCCGGGCAGTTGTGGAGCCGCGGTGTCGCCATCGATCCTGCGCTTTTCGATCGCCGCGACCTGCGCCGCCGCGTGCGCCTGCCCACCTATCCCTTCGAACGCCAGCGCCATTGGGTGGAAGCCGCCAGCGCGCCTGCGTCGAACATCGTTTCCTTTCCCATCATCGCCGCCAGCACGGCCCTGGAGACCGTCATGCCCATGCCACAGCCCCTCCCGACAGCGCCCGCTGCCCCTGTGCAACCGGCGCCGAGTCGCCGTCCACGCCTGATCGCGCAGTTGAAGGACGTGTTCGAGGACACTGCCGGCTTCGACCTGGCCGACGCCGATGCCAGCGCCAACTTCATCGAACTGGGGCTCGACAGCCTGATGCTGACCCAGGTCGCACTGCAGTTGCAGAAGAACTTCGGTGTAAAGGTCAGCTTCCGCCAGCTGATGGGCGAATGCGGCAGCATGGACAAGCTCGCCGCGATGCTCGACGCCGAGTTGCCCGCCGAGGTGGTGGCGGAGGCCCCTCCAGCGCAACTACCCGCGGCCGCAGCACCTGCCGCATTGCCGCAGGCTGCAATGGCGATGCCGGCCTTCGCGGCGCCGGTCGCCATGGCGGCAGGTGGAGACTACGTACGTGGCGTGATCGAGCAGCAGATGCAGTTGATGTCCCAGCAGCTGGCGTTGCTGGCCGGTGGAAGTGCTGGCGTGGCCGTGCCCGCGGCCGCGCCGTCTGCAGTGGCCCAGGCGGCTCCCGCCGCGGCCACCTCGGTGCCGACTGCCG
>Ga0123388_1102387_pt1 | contig 12034 bp, 8 predicted proteins | sample T0HHNO3metaT_FD_89916 | JGI IMG/M metagenome (GOLD analysis project Ga0123388, IMG submission 89916) | Methane-oxidizing artificial microbial communities from Washington, USA to study methane cycling - T0-HHNO3 metaT (Metagenome... | ecosystem: Engineered > Modeled > Simulated communities...
ACCGACAAAATCTTCGCCGGCATCATTCTGATTGGGTTATTCGGCCTGGCTACCGACCAATGCTTCCGCTGGGCGCATCGCCGCAGCTTCCCTTGGCTGTACCGGAGATAGCGCCGATGACGACTCCCATCATTCAAATCCGCGACTTGCAAAAACGCTTTGCCGCCAACGGCGCGGACATCGTCGCCTTGCAGGATGCCGATCTCGACATTGCGCCCGGCGAGTTCGTCACGCTGGTCGGTGCGTCCGGCTGCGGCAAATCGACCTTGCTGCGCATCGTTGGCGGCCTGGAGCCAGCCAGCGGCGGTAGCGTCAACGTCGACGGTTTGCCTATCGCCGGCCCCGGCATTGACCGGGCCATGGTATTCCAGCATTACAGCCTGTATCCGTGGTTGAGCGTGACCGACAACATCAAGTTCTGTCGGCAATTAAAAGTGCATCGGGACGTATCGACGCTGGGCGATGTTGAATCAGCCGAAGGCCGGGCCGACGCCTTGATCCGCTTGATGGGTCTGAGCCACGTCGCCGACGCCTATCCGAATCAACTGTCCGGCGGCATGCAGCAGCGGGTGGCCATCGCCAGGGCCTTGATGGCTCGGCCGCGCATCTTGTTGATGGACGAGCCGTTCGGCGCATTGGACGCCCAGACCCGCGAAGTGATGCACGATCTGATTTTGCATGTATCCATCCTGGAAAAAACCACGGTGCTGTTCGTCACCCACGACGTGGAAGAAGCGATATATCTGGCACACCGGGTGGTGTTGATGGCCCCCCGGCCGGGACGCATCGCCGCAGTGCACACGGTACCGTTGCCGGACCACCGCGACCAGGACATGAAACAGAATCCGGACTTCATTGCCTTGAAAAAACAGATATTGGCCGGTATTCGCGAGACTTCCGGCATGCAAACCAATTACGAACTACTCGAGCGTCTGGGGCAGAGCCCGGCGCTATAACCGATTCAGGAGACCACGATGAGCTTAGCCTCTATAAATAACGAAGACCTGCTGTGGAGCGAAAATCTGCCGGCCGGCGCCCATACCTCGTTCCGGATGCGGCGCGGCAACCGCTTGCGCCTGACCGATTGCGAAGGCGGCGCCAATCTGGCGGCCTTGTTTATCAATGACGACGAACGCACTGAGCGCTACAACATGGCCGACACGCTGAAGGCCCAACATACCTTTCATCTGAGCGAAGGCTTTGTCTGCTATTCGGACATGGGCCGGGTGTTGTGCTCGATTACCGCCGATACGCTGGGCTGGCACGACACGGTGTGCGGTGTATCCGACGCCGCACACGTGCTGGCCAAATACGGCACGGCCAGTTACCAAAGCCATCGCAATGCCATGTATCGCAACGGCCGCGACAGCTTATTGATCGAATTGGAAAAGTGGGGCTTGGGCAAGCGCGACCTGGTCGCCAACGTCAACTTCTTCAGCAAGATCGCGGCCGACGACGATGGCAATCTGCAATATCAAGTTGGACATTCCACCCCCGGCAACCAAGTAGAGCTGCGCTTTGAACTGAACACGCTGGTGCTGCTCAGCACCTGCCCGCATCCACTGGACCCGAATCCGCATTACCAGCCCAAATCGGTAAAGCTCGAGGCTTACCGTGGCGATTTGCCGGACCAGGACGATAAATGTCGCAATTTCCGCCCGGAAAACAGCCGCGGCTTTACCAATACCGAACGCTATTTCCTGTAATCACCGATTTTACGAGAACCAACCTATGCCCATCGTCGAAAGCACGCTCGACCCGAGCACCGCACTTTACGATTACACCTTGCCGGCCGGCGAACCCTGGCTATATACCATCAAACAAGGCCAGACCTTCCGCATCTTGGATCTGGAAGGCAACCAAGCCGTCGACACCTTGTTTTACAGCGCCGCCGACCATGAAGAACGCTACAGCGCCACCGACACGATACGCCACCAAGGTAATTTGTACCTGAGTGCCGGCACCAAGCTGATGTCCGGCGAGGGTAACGTGCTGCTGACCATCGTGGCCGACACCTGTGGTCGCCACGATACCTTGGGCGGCGCTTGTGCCGCCGAGAGCAACAGCGTGCGCTATGCCCTGGATAAGAAGCACATGCACAGTTGCCGCGACAGCTTTTTGTTGGCCATCGGCCACGCCGACTGCGGGCTGGCCAAGCGCGACATCGCCAGCAATATCAATTTTTTCATGAACGTGCCGGTCACGGCAGACGGTCAATTGACCTTTGCCGACGGCATTTCCGCGCCGGGTAAATACGTGGAAATGCGGGCCGAGATGGACGTCATCGCGCTGATTTCCAACTGCCCGCAACTGAATAATCCGTGCAACGCCTACAACCCGACGCCGGTGCGCCTGCTGATCTGGGATTGACCCGTAATCCGCGCCGGGACGACCCGGCGTTGGCAAAGCAAGGCGGGACGGCCCGCCAGAAGAGGATTCATGTTTAACAAGGTATTGATCGCCAATCGCGGCGAAATCGCCTGCCGCATCATTCGGACCTTAAAGCAATTGGGGGTCGCCAGCGTCGCGGTGTATTCCGAAGCCGACGCCCACGCCCGCCACGTGCAGGATGCCGACGAAGCGGTTTGCGTCGGCGGCGCGGCGGCGGCCGACAGCTATTTGCGCAGCGAGCGGATTTTGGCAGCGGCGAAGGCCACCGGCGCCCAGGCCATCCATCCCGGCTACGGCTTTCTGAGCGAAAATGCCGAATTTGCCGAACAATGCGCGGCGGCCGGTATCGTCTTTATCGGCCCGACCCCGGAGCAATTGCGGCGTTTCGGCTTGAAACATACTGCCCGCGAGATTGCCAAAACCTGCGGAGTACCGTTACTACCGGGCACAGGCTTGCTGGCGGATATCGCCCAGGCCTTGCAAGCGGCGGCCGACATCGGCTATCCGTTGATGCTGAAAAGCACTGCCGGCGGCGGCGGTATCGGCATGCGCTTGTGCCGCAACGATACCGAACTGAGCGAGGCGTTTGCCGTGGTGCAGCGCTTGAGCGCGGCCAATTTCAAGGACAGCGGCCTGTATCTGGAAAAATTCATCGAACGCGCCCGCCATATCGAGGTGCAGATATTCGGCGACGGCGCGGGCCGGGTGATCCATTTAGGCGAGCGCGATTGTTCGGTACAGCGTCGCAACCAGAAAGTGATCGAGGAAACCCCGGCGCCAGGCATCAGCGAGGCGACGCGCGCTGCGCTTTACAACCATGCCTTGGCACTGGGCGAGGCGGTGGCTTACCGTTCGGCCGGCACGGTCGAATTCGTCTACGACCAGGACAGCGGCGAGTTTTATTTTCTGGAGGTCAACACCCGGCTGCAAGTCGAACACGGTGTCACTGAACAAGTCACCGGCACCGATCTGGTCGAGTGGATGGTGCGGCTGGCGGCCGGCGATAGCGGGTTTCTGGATCGATACCGGCACGCGCCGCGGGGCTGGTCGATGCAGGTTCGGGTCTACGCCGAAGACCCGAACAAAAACTTCCAACCCTCGGCCGGCCTGTTGACCGATTGCCGGTTTCCGGCCGCAGTCAGGATCGACCATTGGCTGGAAAACGGCTTGGAAGTCACGCCGCATTACGATCCGTTGCTGGCCAAGGTCATCGTCCACGCCGCCGACCGCGAACAGGCGTTGGCGGAGATGCACGCCGCACTGGCCAACACCCGTTTGGCCGGTATAGAAACCAATCTGGCCTATTTACGGCAGATCGTCGCCGACGACGTGTTTCGCAGCGGCCGGCAGATCACCGCTTATCTAGCCGGACTGACTTATCGTCCGCGCACCTTGGATGTGCTGGAAGCCGGCACCCAAAGCATGATCCAGGACTATCCGGGCCGCCTGGGTTATTGGGACGTAGGCGTACCGCCGTCCGGGCCGATGGATATGCTGGCCTTTCGTTTAGGGAACCGGATTTTGGGCAACCCGGAACACGCGGCCGGTCTGGAAATGGCGATCAACGGTCCCTGCCTGCGCTTCAATTTCGCCACCCGCATCGTTTTGACCGGCGCGGCGATGCAAGCCGAGTTGAACGGCGAATCGGTGGCATTCTGGCAAGCCATTCAAGTGTCCGCCGGCGACGTATTGAAACTGGGTACTATTGCCGGCCAGGGTTGCCGAACTTATCTGGCGATCCAAGGCGGCTTCGACGTGCCGGAATATCTGGGCAGCCGCGCCACGTTTACCTTGGGCCAGTTCGGCGGCCACGGCGGCCGGGTGCTGCGGGTCGGCGACGTGTTGCCGATTGCGGTGGAAATCGCCATGACCGAGGAAGTCGTGCCGAATTCGGCCGCGCTACCTGTCTACGCCGAGCATTGGCACATCGGTGTGCTTTACGGGCCGCACGGCGCGCCGGATTTTTTTACCGATGCGGACATCGCCGAATTCTTCGCGACCGATTGGGAAGTGCATTACAACTCCAACCGTACCGGCATTCGCCTGATCGGCCCGAAACCGCGTTGGGCGCGTAGCGACGGTGGCGAGGCCGGCCTGCACCCGTCCAACATCCACGACAACGCCTATGCGATAGGCGCCGTGGATTTTACCGGCGATATGCCGGTGATACTCGGTCCGGACGGTCCCAGTCTGGGCGGCTTTGTCTGTCCGGCTACGGTGGTCGCTGCGGAATTGTGGAAACTGGGCCAACTGAAGCCAGGTAATACCGTGCGCTTTATCCGCTTGAACCGCGAACAGGCTGCACATCTGGATGCCGAGGTCGAACGGGTCATAGCCAATCCTGCCGATGCGGCTTTGCCCGAATTGCCAGCGGAAACGGATGCCCAGGAAAGCTGTATCGTCACCGCAACGCCGGCCAGAGAAGATCAGGTAGCCGTCACCTACCGCCAGGCCGGCGACCGCAACCTACTGGTCGAATACGGGCCATTGATTTTGGACCTGAATCTGCGCTTTCGGGTGCACGCCTTGATGACTTGCCTGCAACAGCGCGGCATTCCCGGCATTGTTGACCTGACGCCGGGCATACGTTCCTTGCAAGTGCATTATGATCGAAGCTTGGAGCTGGACGAACTGATGCGGATTCTGGCGCAGGCCGAAGCCGAATTGCCCGGCATCGAAGACATGGAAGTGCCGACCCGCATCGTCCATCTGCCGCTGTCCTGGGACGACCCGTCCACCCAATTGGCCATCGAAAAATACATGCAGTCGGTGCGCAAGGATGCGCCGTGGTGTCCGAGCAATATCGAATTCATCCGCCGCATCAACGGCCTGGACAGCATCGAACAGGTCAAGGAGATCCTGTTCAACGCCAGTTATCTGGTGATGGGCTTGGGCGACGTCTATCTCGGCGCACCGGTGGCAACCCCGATCGATCCGCGCCACCGACTGGTGACGACCAAATACAACCCGGCTCGAACCTGGACCCCGGAGAATGCAGTCGGCATCGGCGGCGCTTACCTGTGCGTCTACGGCATGGAAGGCCCGGGCGGCTATCAGTTCGTCGGCCGCACCGTGCCGATGTGGAATCGCTACCGGCAAACCGCCGATTTTCGCGACGGCAAGCCTTGGCTGCTGCGCTTTTTCGACCAAATTCGGTTTTATCCGGTATCCGCCGAGGAATTGCTGCGTTACCGACAAGATGTGCTCAGCGGCAAGCTCAAGCTGGATATTCGCGAGGAAACCTTCAGCCTGCGCCAATACAACGACTTTCTGCGCGAACACGCCGACGAGATTGCCGAATGCAAAAGCCGCCAACAAGCGGCCTTCGACGCAGAACGCGAACGCTGGGAGCAAGCCGGCCAGGTTTATGCCGACGACCAGACCGTCGCGGCGGCGGCCATCGATACCGAATTAGACTTGCCGCCCGGCGCCCGGGCCGTGGCCAGCCATATCGCCGGCAATGTCTGGCAGGTATTGGTTCAGGCCGGCGATAGCGTCAGGAAAGGCGACGCCTTGGTGGTGGTCGAATCGATGAAAATGGAGTTTCCGGTGCCGGCGCCGGAAGACGGCACGGTCTGGAAAGTATTTTGCAACGAAGGCGCCCAGATCAGCGCCGGCCAAGATTTGCTGGTGCTGCAGGCCGGGGAGGACGCATGACGGCTTGGACCGAATTGCCCGAGGTACTGAGCATCGCTAGCCTCAGCCAAGCTTACCGGGATGGAGAATTGACGCCGGCGTCGTTGGTGGACATGCTCTGGCAACGCCTGGAATCCGCGCCGGCGCGCGGCGTCTGGATCAGCCGTTTATCGCTGCCGCAGATGCGGGCTTATGCTGCGGCGTTGGCGGACAAATCGCCGGACGACTTGCCCTTGTACGGCATTCCGTTTGCGATCAAGGACAACATCGATCTGGCCAGTCTACCCACTACCGCAGGCTGTCCGGCTTACGCCTACCAGCCGCAGCAATCGGCTTTTGTGGTGCGGCAATTGATCGCCGCCGGGGCGATTCCGGTCGGCAAGACCAATCTGGACCAGTTCGCGACCGGTTTGGTCGGAACCCGCTCGCCGTATGGTGTGTGCCAAAACAGTTTCGATTCGGCTTACATCGCCGGCGGTTCCAGCTCGGGTTCGGCGGTCGCGGTAGCGACGGGGTTGGCCAGCTTTGCACTGGGCACCGACACCGCCGGTTCCGGCCGGGTACCGGCGGCGTTCAATAATCTGGTCGGCGTCAAGCCGACGCAGGGCTTGTTAAGCACTTCCGGCGTGGTGCCGGCTTGCCGCAGCCTGGATTGCGTATCGATCTTCACGTTGACGGCCGCCGACGCGGAACGGGTAATACGGGTCGCCAACGTTTACGACGATGCGGATGCTTACAACCGTCCCGACCAACCCTTGCCTGTGCCGCCAGGCTTCGCCGGCTGCTTCCGTTTCGGTGTACCTAAGCCGGAGCAACTGCAATTTTTCGGCGATGCTGCCGCCAGCGAATTATTCGCCGAGGCGGTTGCGGAACTAGTCCGGCAAGGCGGCAGCGCCGTCGAAGTGGACATCCAGCCCTTGCTGGACGCCGCCAGCCTGCTTTACGCCGGGCCTTGGCTGGCCGAGCGCTATTTGGTTGCCGGCGAGCTGTTGCAAAACTCCCCGGAAGCGCTATTCCCGGTTACCCGCGCCATTTTGGCCAACGGCGCGGACTTGTCGGCGGCCGATGCCTGGCAAGCATTTTACCGGTTGCAGGAATTGAAGGTGCGAAGCGATGCGATCTGGCGGCAAATTGATGTACTGGTCACGCCGACCACCGGCACCATCTACCGGATCGCGGCAGTCGAAGACAATCCGCTCGAATTGAACAGTCGATTAGGTTATTACACCAATTTCATGAACCTGCTCGACCTAAGCGCCATTGCGCTGCCGGCTGGTTTTCGCGCCAATGGCCTGCCGTTCGGCATCACCTTGTGCGCGCCGGCCTTTGCCGACCGGGCCTTGCTGGCTTTGGCGAAACGGCGCGAGCAATTGGCGCCGCATGCGCTGGGCGTCTCCGCAACCTTAAGCTCCGAATTACCCGACGCGAGCACTGAAGACACCTTCGGCTTCATCCGGGTCGCGGTGTGCGGCGCGCATCTGTCCGGCCTGCCGCTAAACCATCTTTTGACCGGCCGCGGCGGCGTCTTACTGCAACGCACGCACACCGCCTCGACCTACCGGCTATATGCGTTGCCGGACGGCAAGCGGCCCGGTATGGTCCGCGCCGAACCCGGCGCGGCAATTGCCGTCGAGGTCTGGGCCTTACCGGTCAGCCGTTACGGCGAATTCGTCGCCGAAATACCGCCGCCGTTGGGTATAGGCAGCGTGCAATTGCAGGACGGCACTAGCGTGCAGGGCTTCGTCTGCGAAACGGCCGCCGTGGGTGAGGCACTGGACATTACCGATTACGGCGGCTGGCGCGCCTATCTTGCCCGTCCCGACTAAACGGCTGCCGGCCGCGCTTGCGTCCGAAAAACTTCGACGATTCATTTTTCGACAGGAGAACACCATGCCACACTCATCTTTACGAATCCGCGAATGGCTGTACGCCGCACCGTTATTGTTGGCGATGTCGCCATTGCCGGCCGAGGAACGCGCCGGTTTGTTAAATGGCTTATCCATGATCAACGATTTGCCCTGGATGAAAGCAGCCGGCTTGCGCGTCCATAGTTGGGCCGATGCCGGTATTGTTTACAACGCCAACGACCCCGGCGACGGTTACAACGGCACCGTGGTGTTTGCCGACCGGGCCAACGAATTCAATTTGCACCAGTTCGGCGGCGAATTGATCCGCGACGTCGATACCGGCGGCGACCATTGGGACGTCGGCGGCAAACTGACGCTGATGTACGGCAGCGACGCCCGTTTTAATACTATCAATCCCTACGGCGGCGGCCATTGGGATAACCGATTAATTGGTTCCGACGAGCGCTTTTACAAACTGGCGATCCCAAATGCCTATTTGGATATTTTTACGCCGATAGGCAAGGGCCTGACCACGCGTATTGGCCGGTTTTATACGATCATGGGTTACGAGACCGGCTTGTCGCCGGACAATTTTTTCTACACTCACCCCTATACCTTCCAGTACGGCGAGCCGTTTACCCATTTCGGCATGACCACGACTTATCCGGTCCATAAAAATCTCAGCGTGACACTGGGCGCGGTGACCGGTGGCCACACCAAACTAAACGGTGTACTGGACGGCAACGGCGCCTGGGACGGTTTCGACAAAAACATGGAAAACTGGAATTTTCTGGGCGGCGCAACCTGGACCAGCGACGATGCAGCAACCTCGTTTACCGCGACGCTGATTACCGGCGACGTCAACAGCAACAACAATCTACGCGAATTTCAGCGCCAGACCGGCATCAACAAGCGCGATAACCGCACCTTTTACAGTCTGGTATTCCAGCATAACTTTGCCGAACGCTGGCATTACGTGTTGCAGCACGACCACGGTATCGAACAACAACACCCGCTGAACAACTTCGCCGACGCCGAATGGTACGGCATCCATTCCCAATTGAAATACGACCTGTCGGATACGGTGGGCGTGGGCCTGCGCGGCGAATGGTTTAGGGATGACGACGGCGTCCGGGTGGGCCAAATGTGCCCGAGTTGTGCGGTACTGGCGACTGGGCCTGCCAATTACTATGCGGCGACAGTCGGCCTAAACTGGAAACCGGCGAAATGGTTGATGTTTAGACCTGAAGCCCGCTACGACTGGTCGCAAGGCGTCGATGCTTACGACGAACGCAATAAGGACAGCCAATTTATCTTTGGTGCCGATGTGGTTGTTACCTTTTAGGGGCTGTTGCCGTTTTTCAATCAACAGCTAATCAAATCATGCCGCGACGGTTGTTTACGGACGAATACCGGAATAAATTCAAAGCCATCCTGTTATTAACCCGGCCCTTAAATACCGTTCGCCCTGGGCTTAGGCGAGCTCAGTCCGAACGGAATGCCCGAGATAAATAGGGCCGGTCAATAGTTTGGCAAAGGCTTGTCGGCCGTTTTTCTAGGTCTAAAACGGCAGTAAACGATAGCCCCCAGCGCACCCAGGGCATGACCGTAATGATCGATTTTAAATTGCAGTTGACCGTTTGCTTTATATTCCATGCTGTTTCCGAAGGACAAAACCACCAAAAACACGCCACAGATAAGTACCGCATACAGCCACTCTTTGATGCTCAGACCCTCCTGGTCGGTGAAGTAAGCGGCAGCTAAACCGAATACGCCGCCGGAAATACCGCAGATCGCAATAGGCTCGGCATAGAACAGGATTGAGGGGATAGAGGACAAGCCGGCTACCAGCAACACCATTAAAAATCGGCCCGAGCCGACTTGCCGTTCGTACGCCGCAGCGATGCCCAGGCCGGCTACATTGGTCAGCACATGCGGAAAGTTAATGTGGATAAATAAATGCGTGATGGCTTGCAGCGGCCATAAAATCGCCGCTGCCGAAATATTGTTCAATGCAAATAAACGATAAAGCCGCTGATCGATCTCATTAAAGCCAAAGTCGCTGGTAACTAGAAAAATACTAAAAAGCAACAAACCGGAAAACAACGCCGCTTTAATTTGCTTAAAGTTTTCCAAGAAAGTCAGCGGGGCGTCTTTCAGGCTGCTCGGCGATGGTCTGTAAAACAGCAGCAGCGCGGTATAGGCTGCCGTCACAATAAAAAACAAGATCATTTAACGACGGCAATGTGTTGTTGAATATGTTTTTGCGTGGCTTCGTCAAGCTTGGCTACTTTTTCCACGCCTTTTAGCTGCGCTTTAATGTAGATATTTCGGCCGTTATTAAATGTAAATTTCATCGGCCTTTGCAGCATGCCCTTGCCGATTTTCACGGTGGCAATTTCATTGAAGGCAAAAAAGTCGTCGCTTGCAAATTTCCCCAATAAGTTTAAACGGTGAAAATGGATGCCTTTTTGAGTAACGGCAATGAAATATTGCTTCATGCTCAATACAGCCAGAGGGCCGATGATAAAAAACAACCAAAGTTTGAAAGGTTGCTGGGCGATGAAAAATCCGACTAGAGAATCTCCCGGCATTAAATTTTTCAGAATATGCGCCTTCGCCGCTTCTTTGTTCATTAAGATTCCTTATGCTCAATTATTTAATAGTGGCGTGAATTCAATTGATGTCCGCCTTGGCCGGTTGTTGAAAGCTTAACGGCTAAACCGAACTGCCGATAAATGTAGACCAACCACGAAGGGTGTCAACGGATGGGGGGTGTTTGGATTAGGGTGGTGCGGGGGATAAGCAGGTTTTTATCCCCTTTAGAATTAATTTCTTGAGTCGGCAGGCAGAGATTTACCAAGCAAAACAGCCTTTGTAGGTTTACCCCGCCATTGTTGCAACTGCAAGTAGTGTGCAATGGTGGTCTTGCGTCTGATCTTCCCTGCGATTATTCCACCAGCGGCAAAATCAAATAATCCGTCCATTTTCGGTCGCCGTCGGCTTCGTCTTCGGTGGGCACCAGGGTTTCGTTCCAGCCGCCACCGAGAGCTTTTACCAGCATCACAGAAGCCGACAAACGTTGCCCCAACAATTGCGTAGCAGTTTGTTGATTGGCTAGAGCGGCGGTTTGTGCAGTCATCACGTTTATATAACTCACGGTACCAGCCTGGTACTGGTTATTGGTTAGCGCCAAGGCCTGTTTGGCCGCCGCCACGGCTTTGTCCTGCACCTGAGTTTCTTCCTCCAGTATCCGCAATGCGGCCAGGTTGTCTTCCACTTCCTGAAAGCCGGTAAGTACCGTTTGTCGATATCCGGCGACAGTAGCGTCGTAGGCGTCTATCGCCTGTTTATACTGGGCATTTTTGGCCCCGCCATCGAACAAGGTCAACGCCAGTCCGGCCGGCCCCAAGGACCAATAACGCCGTGCCATCGTAAACAAGGTGTCGGCGGTCGGCGACTGAAAACCGTTGGTCGAGGCCAGATTCAGCGTCGGAAAATAAGCGGCTTTGGCGACGCCGATCTGCGCATTCGCAGCGGCAATTTTGCGTTCGGCGGCGGCGATGTCCGGGCGGCGCTCCAGCAGTTCAGACGGTAGGCTGACCGGAATGCCCGGCGGCTGTGCGTCCAGAGGCGCGGGTGCCAACGCCAGTTCCGCCGGCGATTTGCCTATCAGTACCGCGATGGCATGTTCTAGCTTGGCACGCTGCACGCCCAGATCGATAGATTGGGCACGCACGGTTTCCAATTGAGTTTCCGCTTGCACCACATCGGCCTTGGCTACCACGCCGACGGCATAGCGGTTTTTGGTAATTTCCAGGGTTTTTGTAAAAGCCGTCACTGTTTCATCCAATAAGGCTTTTTGGGCGTCCAGTGTTTTCATTTGAAAATAACTGTCCGCCAATGCCGATTGGCTGGACAGTATCAAAGCATGCAAAGTCGCGGCGCTGGCCTGGGCATTGCTGGTATTGGTTTCCACCTGGCGGCGTACGCTGCCCCATAAATCCGGCTCCCAGGCCACGCCGACCGCCTGGCCGAACAGGTTGCGCACCCCGCCCACCGCGACGTTCTGGCCGGTGGCGGCGCGGAAGCGGTTGAAGGTGCCGGTCAATGTCGCCACCGGCAGCAAGGACGATTGCACCGATTGCACCAGATGCTGG
>Ga0123388_1046593_pt1 | contig 12024 bp, 8 predicted proteins | sample T0HHNO3metaT_FD_89916 | JGI IMG/M metagenome (GOLD analysis project Ga0123388, IMG submission 89916) | Methane-oxidizing artificial microbial communities from Washington, USA to study methane cycling - T0-HHNO3 metaT (Metagenome... | ecosystem: Engineered > Modeled > Simulated communities...
GTTTAATTTCACAACATTTCGCTTCTAGATTGATGGTATCTTCAACATGTGCAATCACTTCAAACCCATTATCAATCAAAGATTGTTTTAATGGTTTGACACGCATTAAGTCATTATCAACAATCATCACCTTCAACATGATTGGTACATAGCAAAGGCTATGCCAATTGTATTTTTTTATATTAACTGATTGAATTTGTTGATTAATCTAATTGCAGATATGGCTGTGAGTGTGCACTAACTCACGCATTTCATGCACAAATTAAGTGCGAACGCACCGAACTTAACTGAATAACTAGGGGGAAATTCCTGAAAATGGCTGAAATTTAAGCGTTAACTCAGAATAATGCGCGCATTTAATCGGGCATTAAATCAGCGATATTCATATCGATTAATTAAAGCAATTAGATACGTTATGCTAGTTGTAGTTTAGCCAAGCGTGCATATAAGCCTGCTTGCTCGCGTAATTCTGCCGGGCTGCCTGTTTCAACGATATGCCCGTTTTCTAATACGATAATACGATCCGCTTTTTGTACCGTGCTTAATCGGTGCGCGATCATTAAAGTGGTGCGGCCTTGCATCGCGGCTTGCAAACCTTGCTGAACCAGAATCTCGCTTTCTGCATCCAGCGCGCTAGTGGCTTCATCTAATAATAAAATCGGCGCGTCTTTTAATATCGCGCGCGCAATCGCAATACGTTGACGCTGGCCGCCAGATAAACGCGTGCCGCGTTCGCCCAAAAATGTTTGATAAGCATCTGGCAGTTTCTGGATAAATTCATCGACTTGTGCCGCTTTAGCCGCCGCCAGCACTTCTGCATCCGTCGCGCTGGGTTTACCGTAACGAATATTTTCTAGCGCGTTGGCAGAAAAAATCACCGCATCTTGCGGGACGATTGCGATATTGCCGCGCAAACTGGTTAAGCTGAGCGAATTGATTGCTTGGCCGTTAATGGTGATTTCGCCCGAAGTTGGCTCATAAAAACGCAATAAACATTGGAATAAAGTGGTCTTTCCTGCGCCAGATGGGCCGACTAACGCGACTGTTTCACCTGCTGCAATCGTTAAGTTAATGCCATCTAAAGCCGCAATTTGTGGACGTGATGGATAATGGAAAACGACGCTTTTAAACTCGATTTTTGCTTGCGTTGGGTTGATTAAAGTTTGTGCGTTCTCAGGTTCTGTAATCGCGGCATCGGCATGTAGCAATTCTAATAAACGCTCTGTCGCACCCGCCGCGCGCATCACTTCTCCCCACACTTCCGCCATTGTGCCGACTGCGCCAGCCACCATTAATGCGTAGAGCACGAATGAAGCCAGTTCACCGCCTGTCATGCTGCCAGCGCTTACTTGTCTTGCGCCAATCCATAGCACAAAAATAATCGTGCCCAGTATCGCCGTCACCATTAATAGCGTTAATCCAGCGCGCACTTTTACGCGTTTTAATGCGGTGTTAAAACTGATATTTGCGCTTTTGCTAAAACGTGAAATCTCCGCTTGCTCTTGCGTGTACGATTGTACAGTCGGCATGGCATTCAATATTTCACCTGCCATTGCGGAGCTGTCTGCAATACGATCTTGCGATTCGCGAGACAGTTTTTTAACTTTGCGCCCAATCAAGATAATCGGCAGAATTAACAATAACATTAAGCCAATATTCAGTGAAAACAAGTAAAAATTCGTTATTGCCAGCATGATCATGCCGCCAGTAAACTGAAACAAACTGCGTAAACCCATCGAAATTGAGCTGCCAACTACGGTTTGAATCAGCGTGGTATCGCCGGTTAAACGTGATAGCACTTCGCCTGTTTGCGTGGTTTCAAAAAACTGCGGGCTTTGCGTCATCACACGTCCATAAACCGCACTGCGTAAATCGGCTGTGACGCGTTCGCCCACCCACGAAATATTGTAATAGCGCATGGAAATCATCAGCGCCCAAAATCCCGCTAATACGAACATCACCAAAAAATGGCCGTTCAAACTCAAACCACCTAACAAGCCCGTGCCTGACTTTACGGCAGATGGATTACTGATAAAGCCAAAATCGATTAAATCGCGAAAGGCGAGTGGCACCAGTAATAAAGTGGCTGAGCCTAAACACAGCAACACAAATGACAAGATAACCCGTGCGCGATAAGGCTTTAAAAACGGCCATAAATTAGCCAGTGGCGACAGTTTTTTTGATGTGATTTTAGATAACGCGGTATCGGTTGAATTGGTTTGCATGATTGCTTTGTCTTAGATATTCTAGTTTAAATGTTGGGTTGTTTTTAGGGTTAAGTGTAGCACCCGACAGGCATGATATGCAGTCTGTTTTGCCTGACTCAGGATAAATAGATTGTTAGCACAACTAGATGACAAGCGACTGCACTAGGTTCAAATCACCAGTCTGATTTATACTAATGAACATTATTTATTCAACCACTTAACACAGAAATAACCCCAATAATCATGCCTAAAAATTTCAAATTCATTCTCTGGATATTAGTTGGATTGTTGGGTACTTTTGCGCTGAGTACGATTGCCTTGCATCGTGGCGAAAGTATTAACGCGCTGTGGTTAATTACCGCGGCAATCTGTATCTACGCCATCGCTTATCGTTTTTATGCGGCATGGATTGCAGCAAAAGTGTTGACCATAGACGAAACGCGCGCAACACCTGCCGAAAGATTAGATGATGGCCGCGATTTTGTGCCAACCAATAAATGGGTGGTATTCGGACATCATTTTGCCGCGATTGCTGGGCCTGGCCCATTAGTTGGCCCTACTTTGGCGGCGCAATTTGGTTATTTACCTGGCACCTTGTGGATTTTAATCGGCGCAGTGTTGGGCGGCGCGGTGCAAGATATGGTGACGCTGTTTTTCTCAACACGACGCAATGGCAGAAGTTTAGGCCAAATGGCGCGAGATGAAATCGGCGTTATCGGCGGCACAGCTGCATTACTTGGCACTTTTATCATCATGATTATCTTGATTGCCGTATTGGGTTTGGTAGTGGTGAATGCCATGAAACATAGCCCGTGGGCGACTTCTACCATTGCTGCGACGATTCCAATCGCCATGTTGATTGGCGTTTACATGCGCAATATTCGGCCAGGACGCGTGTTAGAAGCTTCAGCCATTGGCGTAGTGCTGCTTTTATTGTCTGTTTTTGCAGGTGGTTGGATTGACCACAATGCTACTTTGCGCGTGCTTTTTGACCATGAAGGTTTACCACTGGCATATGCGATTATTGTGTACGGGTTTGCAGCGGCAGTGTTACCAGTTTGGCTGTTATTAGCACCGCGTGATTATTTATCGACCTATATTAAGCTAGGCACGGTTATTTTATTAGCCATTGCGATTGTTATTTTACGGCCAGAAATTCATATGCCCGCTTTCACCCAATTTATCGATGGCACAGGGCCGATTTTCGGCGGCAAGCTCTTCCCATTTGTATTTATCACCATTGCTTGCGGTGCGATTTCTGGTTTTCACGCGTTAATCGCTTCGGGCACAACGCCTAAATTATTAGAGAACGAACGCGATATTCGCACCATTGGTTACGGCGCGATGTTGCTAGAAAGCTTTGTCGCGATTATGGCGATGATTGCTGCAACCGTATTAGAACCAGGCGTATTTTTCGCCATTAACAGCCCAGCAGGCGTTGTAGGTAAAGAGGCGGTTGATGCGGTGGCCACCATTAATAGCTGGGGTTTTGCTGTCACAGTTGAACAAATGAACCAGCTAGCCAAAGATATGGGCGAAACCAGTTTATTTGCGCGTACAGGCGGCGCACCCAGTTTAGCGGTTGGCATGGCCAGCATTTTTGGCAGCGCGTTTGGCAAAAGCATGCTGGCATTGTGGTATCACTTTGCCATTATGTTTGAAGCGATTTTTATTTTAACCACCTTAGATGCAGGCACGCGCGTTGGCCGATTTATGCTGCAAGATATGCTGGGGAACTTTAATAAAAAACTGGGTGAAACGTCTTATATGCCGTCTGTCATCCTAACAAGTGCCATCGTAGTGGCTGGCTGGGGATACTTTTTATATATCGGCGTGATTGACCCAAATGGTGGCGTGAACATCTTATGGCCATTATTTGGTATTTCTAATCAAATGTTAGCGGCGATTGCGCTGTGCGTAGCAACGGGTATTTTAGTGAAATCCGGACGATTGAAATACGCTTGGGTCACTGGTTTGCCATTGGTTTGGCTGGTAATGATTACCAGCACGGCGGCTTATGAAAAAATATTCTCTGATGATGTGCGCATTGGCTTTTTTGCCGCCGCGAATGACTTAAGTAGCAAATTAGCCAGCGGTGCTTTATCCGTTGAAAAAGCTGCGATTGCGCCACAGCTTATTTTTAATCAGCAACTGGATGCGTACTTAACACTATTTTTTGTGGCAATGTTGTGGATTGTGATTATCAATACTTTGATTGTTTGTGCGCGGCATTTGTCTGGCAAGCCAGTGTTGCCAAGTACAGAAGTGGCTTATGTTGAAACAAAGTTATTCAAACATAGTCTTTAAATTGCAGTATTTAAAACACAGAGTTTTCAGTGAAGTAATTGTTGATTTGAGGCAACAGTATGCTTAAAAAATTGCGCCACATTTGGCATTTAATCCGCCAGTTATCGGGTGATGATGCGTATGAACAATATGCGAAACATCATGCGGACTTTCATGCTTGTAGTGTAGATGCGCCGCCAATGTTAACGCGTAAGGATTTTTACAAATTATGGCAAGACAGTAAATGGAAAGGATTGAAACGCTGCTGCTAGGATTTTTAAATAGGCGCTTTACACACAAAAACAATCAATCTTAAATCGGAATTTAGATTTAAATCAAATAAATTAAAACAAGCTTTAAGTTAATTAAACCGAGCAAAAATAATATTTAAACCGCAACAAACTTACATGCCTTTATAAATATTATCAATTTGCATTTCATCCAGCTCTTCAGACTGATCCGTTTCATGTTCAGTTACACTTACATCTAATCGCATTTTGTCGATTTTAATGGGCTGGTATTCAGCAATGATGTAATTGTATGCTGGTTCTTTTTTCAATAAACGCGCAAGTAAATTAATCATATCATTCGTTCCAAAATTCTAGGTTAGTTGTTGCTAGTACCAGTACTGCAATCAACATGCCAAATTTTTTAAACAAAACGACTTGTTTAACTGATTGATTTTATTAATTAAATTATTTGTGTAATATTGTCATTTTTGAAGCTGTGTTGTAATTTAAAGATTAACGTTTAATTTTCATCAATATTTCAGAGTTAAGTTGCTGCGTTAAATCGACCTGATTTCGTTTTAAGCCACATCCAAATACCGATTAAAATCATCGGTAAACTCAACCATTGGCCCATGCTTAAACCTAGCTGCAACAGACCTAAATAATCATCTGGTTGACGCGTAAATTCGACTAAGAATCTAAAGCTGCCATAGCCGATTAAAAATAGCGCTGAGATTGCGCCAACCGGACGTTGTTTGCGTGAGAACCACCATAAAATGCAGAATAAGGCGATGCCTTCTAACGCAAACTCATAGAGTTGAGAAGGGTGGCGCGCAAGCATGTCGGCTTGTGGGAAAATCATGCCGTAGTTGGCATTGGTTGTTCTGCCCCATAATTCGCCATTGATAAAATTGCCCATGCGCCCAGCGCCTAAACCGATTGGCACAAGTGGCGCGACAAAATCCATGATTTTTAACCAAGGCTGTGGATATTTTCTAGTAAAAAAGAACATGGCAACCAGCACGCCTAAAAAACCGCCGTGAAAACTCATGCCGCCTTGCCATATTTTGAAAATATCCAACGGATGCTCGACAAAGCTAGAGAACTGATAAAACAGCACATAACCAATTCTGCCGCCTAATATCACGCCTAATGCGCCATAAAATAACGCATCATCAATCATCTGATTCGACCAATTAAACCAAGGTTTGTGTTTCACCTGGTAACGTCCTAAACCTAAAAATGCCAAAAAACCAATCAAGTACATTAATCCGTACCAATGAATGCCGAAGCTATCGGTGAAATGGATGGCAACTGGGTCGAACTTTGGATGAGTAAATATCATGATAATTTAAGGTGTTAAGTAAGTAATTTGAGGGATTATGTTAATTTAAATTTTATGCTATGGTTTAAGCATGATTGTAATAATAAAACCGTAAAGAAAGCTTAAGTGCATGGCGCATGGTTCAAAAAAACCGCAACTATCAACTGAGGCAAATAGTTTAACCTTAAGTGCTGGACTTCTAGCGGATTTTATTCCATTACTGACGGCAATTTTTCAAGATTCGCCGGATTGTGTTGCCATCTATGCCGATGACGCAAGTATCGTTTATGCAAATACAAGTCTTGAGAACACTTGGGGCTACCCTTTGCATTATGCACAATCGCTTCAAGATCAGGTGCCCGAAAGTTTGAAGCCTTATCGTGATGCATTAAATAATGTATTAAGCACTGGCGAAGCCACTACATTTTTATTGGATTGCCAGCCTTCAACGATGCGTCGTCATATACACGATATGATTTCTATGACCGCCATTAAGAGTCAAAACCAATCCATTTTAGGTGTTATTTCAATTGGGCGAAATTTAGATGATTATCGCCAAACACAACACCAAATATTAGCGCAAAAAGAGCGTTATCAACGCGCATTGATTGATAATTTCCCGTTTATGGTGTGGCTAAAAGATATTGATAATCGCTTTTTGGCCATCAATAACACCTTCGCACAATTAATTGGCGTGACTTATCCTGAAGAGGCGATCGGCAAAAGTGACTATGACTATTTTCCGAAAGAAATCGCCGATGGTTATGTGGCGTTTGATCGCGAAGTGTTGTTGTCAGGTGAATCTAAAATTATGGTTGAGTCCATTCACAGTGATTCGGGTGAGGCGCACTGGGCTGAGGTCTACAAATCTCCTGTATTAATTGATGATATCGTCATTGGAACGGTAGGTTTTGCGCGCGACTTGTCTGAATTTAAAAAGTTACAGGCGGACATTTCAAAAACCAAGTTAGATTATATGACGCTGGTCGAAAGCTTGCCGCTGACGATCTCACGCTACGATTTGAATCATAAATGTATTTTTATGAATTCCTATTCTGAGCGTATCTCAGGTGTGTCAATGGAATCTATGTTGGGAAAAACGCCATCAGAATTTTGGCATTTACACCAGTTAAGTGTGGCAGCAGAAGAGACCGAAACCAAGATGGCGCAAGTGATAGAGACCGCCGAGCCTTGTGTTTTCGAATTATACAATCATGCCGAAAACAAAACTTTTGCGTTTTTGGTTCAACTGATACCTGAATTCGATGCGGAAAAAAAAGTCATCGGCGTGATGATGTTGGGTAATGATATTTCTGAGGTGAGCGAATATCGTGAGCAACTTGAATATATGGCGTATCACGATACGTTAACCAGTTTACCTAACCGCGCCCTGTTTAATAAGCGCATTGTTTCTGCCATCAGTATCGCCAAACGCCAGCAACAGTTGTTAGGTATCTTAATGATCGATTTGGATCATTTTAAATCGATTAACGATACTTTAGGTCATGTGATTGGCGATGCGCTATTGGTTGATGTGGCGGCGCGGATTTTGAGTACTTTGCGCGGAGGTGATTCAGTTGCGCGTTTGGGTGGCGATGAATTTGCTATCTTGATTCAAGATGTGAACAAGGCAGAAGACTTGGCTGTATTGGCTAGCAAGATTCTACAAATGTTGGTATTGCCGTTTTATGTGTCAGAACAAGAGTTGTATGTGACCGCGAGTATTGGTATCGCGGTTTACCCGCAAGATACCGAACATGTGGATGATTTACTTAAATATGCCGATATGGCGATGTATGCCGCAAAAAAACTAGGTCGCAATAATTATCAATTTTTTGTAAAAGAACTCAATCAGCGCATGTCGCAGCGTTTGCAAATGCAGACGGAACTCATGCATGCCATCGAAAAAAATGAGTTTTACTTAAATTATCAGCCATTAGTGCAGTTAGGTACAGGCGAAATTGTCGGTGTAGAAGCGTTATTGCGCTGGAAAAATGGTGTGCTGGGTGAGTTAAGCCCAGTTGAATTTATTCCGTTGGCTGAAGAATTGGGTGTCATTACTGAAATTGGTCGTTGGGTCATGATGCAAGCATTCAAAGATGCGGCAGAAGTGAATGCGACACGCAAAAATCCGCTCATATTTGCAGTTAACTTATCTGCACGGCAGTTTTTGCGTTATAACATTTTTGGCGCGATTGAATATTGTATCAGTGTCACAGGATGTAAGCCTGAGTGGGTGACGCTGGAAATCACTGAAAGCTTGTTGTTAAATGATTCTGCCTCTGTGCTCAATATATTGCATAAACTAGTGGATTTGGGCGTGAAAATTGCCATTGATGATTTTGGTACGGGCTATTCTTCACTTTCTTATCTGAATAAATTTCCTATTAGCGAAGTGAAAATAGACCGTAGCTTTGTTAACGATATTACGACGCATGAAGATCATGCCAAATTGGTCAAAGCCGTCATTGATATGGCAATCAGTTTGGGTAAAGAGTTGGTTGCAGAAGGTGTGGAAACCCAAAAGCAGGCAGATTTGCTGAAAAGTTGGGGCTGTCATATTGGCCAGGGCTACTTATTTAGCAAGCCGCTTGGTTTTGAGCAGCTTTTGCTACGATTAAGCAAATAAGCTTAATTACACATAATTTAAGCATTACATGTAAAAACCTGCTTACTCTAGGCACTGCATCAGCTAAAATAGCGTATTAAGTATTATTTTAGGATTTGCAATCATGCCAGTTTATCGTTCTCGTACCACAACACACGGCCGTAACATGGCTGGAGCACGCGCCTTATGGCGTGCTACGGGCATGAAGGATGGCGATTTTGATAAACCAATCATCGCTATTTCCAATTCATTTACGCAATTTGTACCAGGTCATGTGCATTTAAAAGATCTAGGCCAATTAGTTGCGCGCGAAATTGAGCGAGCGGGCGGTGTGGCGAAAGAGTTCAACACGATTGCAGTGGACGATGGTATCGCTATGGGACATGGCGGCATGCTTTACAGCCTACCTTCACGCGACCTGATCGCTGACAGCGTTGAATATATGGTGAATGCGCATTGTGCTGATGCGCTAGTGTGTATTTCGAATTGCGACAAAATTACTCCTGGTATGTTAATGGCGGCATTGCGCTTGAATATTCCCGTGGTGTTTGTATCTGGCGGCCCAATGGAAGCGGGTAAAGTGAATTGGAATGGCAATACGCACAAGCTGGATTTAGTGGATGCGATGGTCGCTGCGGCCGATAGCAAAGTTTCAGATGCGGAATCGGATGCGATTGAGCGCTCAGCCTGTCCAACTTGCGGTTCATGTTCTGGTATGTTTACTGCTAACTCTATGAACTGTTTAACCGAAGCGCTTGGTCTTAGCTTGCCTGGTAATGGCTCAACTTTAGCCACACATGGCGCACGTAAAGAATTGTTCTTAAAAGCGGGTCGTTTGATTGTTGAGCTAGCAAAACGCCATTATGAGCAAGATGATTACAGCGTATTGCCACGTAGCATCGCCAATATGAACGCCTTTGAAAATGCCATGGCGTTAGATGTTTCAATGGGCGGTTCGACCAACACTGTATTGCATTTGCTGGCGGCTGCACATGAAGCCGAGCTTGATTTCACGATGAGTGACATTGACCGTATCTCTCGCAAAGTACCATGTTTAAGCAAAGTTGCCCCTGCGACTGCCAAGTACCATATGGAAGACGTGCACCGCGCTGGTGGCGTAATGGGTATTTTGGGTGAATTAGATCGCGCTGGTGTCATCCATCGTGATACGCCAACCGTTCATAGCAAAACAATGGGCGATGCTTTGGATAAGTGGGATATCAAAGTGACGCAGGATGAAGAAGTTAAAAAATTCTTCCGCGCGGCACCAGGCGGCATTTCTACGACGATTGCTTTCAGTCAAAGCATGTTGTATCCAACGCTAGATGATGACCGTGCTGAAGGTTGTATTCGTGATAAAGCGCATGCTTATTCGCTAGATGGTGGTTTAGCAGTGTTGTACGGCAATATTGCTTTAGATGGCTGTATTGTTAAAACAGCTGGTGTTGATGACAGTATTCTGAAATTCACTGGCCGCGCACGCATTTTTGAATCCCAAGACGCAACGGTAGAAGCGATTTTGGCAGATCAGATTGTAGCGGGAGATGTAGTGGTGATTCGTTATGAAGGGCCGCGCGGCGGACCTGGCATGCAAGAAATGCTCTATCCGACGTCTTATTTGAAATCGAAAGATTTAGGCAAGGTTTGTGCATTACTAACAGATGGTCGCTTTTCAGGTGGTACATCAGGCTTAAGTATTGGCCATGCTTCACCAGAAGCAGCCGAAGGCGGCGCGATTGGTTTGGTTGAAGAGGGCGATACTATTGAAATCGATATTCCAAATCGCACTATTCATTTAGCCATTACCGATGAAGAAATGGCACACCGTCGTGCGCACATGGAAGCCAAAGGTAAGGACGCGTGGAAACCGGTTAATCGTACGCGTGAAGTGTCCTTGGCATTACGCGCCTACGCAGCGATGACAACTAGCGCGGCCCGCGGCGCAGTGCGTGATGTAACGCAAATCGAGAAGTAATCTTAAGCTTAAATACTCAATTAATTCCTAGTTAATAAAGTAAATCAATATTATGGATACAGAAATGTCAGAAACCAGTGTGACACAAACAAGTGCGACAGAAGCCAGCGGTTTGAAAACTGAAAAACTTTTAAGATTGCACGCGCATGTGTTGCAAACAAAAGATGAAAATGGCATGCAATACTTAGAGGTGGACAATCCGCTTTGTACAGCAAAAATCGCGCTGCAAGGTGCGCATGTTATGCACTGGCAACCTAAGTTTTTAAAAGATCCGGTTTTGTGGCTATCTAGCAATGCGCGCTATATGAAAGGCCGTTCAATTCGTGGTGGAGTACCAATTTGCTGGCCTTGGTTTGGTGCACATCCAACTGATAGTAGTTATTGTCCACACGGTTTTGCACGCGTTATTCCTTGGCGCATCATTGATATAGATGCCACGCCAACCGGCGCAACACGCATCATGCTGGAAATGTTAGAAACAGAAGAGGCTAAGCGCCAGCTTTCATATCCGTATGCACTCACCATTACCATTACAGTTGGTCGACGTTTGAGAGTGGATATGTCTACCACTAATAAAGCAGATCACCCATTTGTGATTGGTGAAGCATTTCATACCTATTTAAATATCAGCGATATTGCAAATGTTAAAATTACCGGTATGCAAGACTATGTTTATGCAGACAAAATGCTTAAATATCAACGTGAGGTTGAACATAATGCACTGAAATTTGATGGCGAGTTTGACCGTGTATATGTTAACCATAGTTCAGATTGTACTGTGCATGACACAGGCTACAATCGTTTAATACATGTCTCTAAATCAGGCAGTGACACGACCGTCGTTTGGAGTCCTGGAGCAGAAAAAGCGAACGCAATGGCTGATATGGGCGTAGCAGATGAGTGGCGGAAAATGGTTTGCGTAGAAACAACCAATGCGCTGGATAATATGGTGGTCATCAACCCAGGACGTACCCATGTAATCAGCGCAGAATATGTAATAGAAACTTTATAGCCTAGGCTATTAACATGTTGTGATTAACACATAATTTGCATCAATAACTGATTGGCGTCAACGCAACGCCATTTAAGGCGTTGTTTCTCTTTAAGCATGAATGACTTACAAATGTATTGGAATTTGTAGTCCAAATTGTCTTAAATCCTATAAGAGCTATTGTGGATTTTTAAATTATAGGTATTATTCAATTTGCATAAAATTGCAGCATTAATATAAAAATTATCACGTAATTCAAGGAGATAGCATGAAAGTTTTATTATCAACAGTTGCGGTAGCCACCATGTTATTAGCGGGTCAAGCCAATGCAGCGAGCGCTGACGCGGCAAAAGCGTTAGCACAAAAAAGTGGCTGTTTAGCCTGTCACAGTATCGATAAAAAA
>Ga0123388_1025921_pt1 | contig 12020 bp, 12 predicted proteins | sample T0HHNO3metaT_FD_89916 | JGI IMG/M metagenome (GOLD analysis project Ga0123388, IMG submission 89916) | Methane-oxidizing artificial microbial communities from Washington, USA to study methane cycling - T0-HHNO3 metaT (Metagenome... | ecosystem: Engineered > Modeled > Simulated communities...
CTCTTTTCAGCACAAAAAAAGCTCTGATTTCTCAGAGCTTATATATTTTTAGTGAATTTATTATTCAGTAACTTTGCTTTTTACAACTAATCTGAATCCTTCTCCGTGAATGTTTAAGATTTCAACATCTTCATCAGATTTAAGGTATTTTCTCAATTTAGCGATGTAAACATCCATACTTCTTGAAGTAAAGTAGTTGTCATCTCTCCAAATTTTAGTTAAAGCTAATTCTCTTGGCATTAAATCATTTTCATGAAGAATTAACATTTTAAGTAATTCATTTTCTTTTGGAGATAATTTGATTGGCTCTTCATCCTGGAAAGTCAAGAATCTAAGTTTTGAATTCAAATGGAATTTACCAATGTTAAATTCAAATTGTACTTGCTCCGCTTTATTATCAGCAGATTTTCTCTGAATGATTGCTTTAATTTTCATTAATAAAACCTCTGAATCAAAAGGTTTGTTTAAATAATCGTCAGCGCCAGCTTTATATCCTTTCAAAACATCCTCTTTCATAGACTTTGCTGTCAAGAAAATAATTGGCACTTCGCTGTTTTTCTCTCTAATTTCTTTGGCTAAAGTATAACCATCTTTATAAGGCATCATTACGTCAAGAATACATAAATCATATACATCTTTCTTGAATTTTTCGAAACCTTCCATACCGTTTTTAGCTAAAGTAACTTCAAAGTCATTTAACATTAGATAATCTTTAAGAACTGCCCCAAAATTTAGGTCATCTTCTACTAAAAGTATTCTTTTGTTATTATTTTCCATATTTTAATTTATTAATGGTATTTTTATTATAAAGGTGCTACCTTTTCCTTTTTCGCTTTCTACATATACTTGACCATTGTGATCTTCCACAATTCTTTTTACATAAGCAAGACCCAACCCGTGTCCTTTTACATTATGTAAGTCTCCTGTATGTTCTCTGTAAAATTTCTCAAAAACACGTTTTTGAGCTACCTTACTCATACCAAGACCATTATCTTTTACTTTTATCAGAATCATGTCTTTGACATTTTCTGTAAAAATTTCAATTTCAGGAATATCAGGCGAATACTTTATTGCGTTTTCTAAAATATTAACCAGAACATTTGTAAAATGAACTTCATTAACCAAACATGTTGTTCTAGAAGCATTTAAGTGTTTAACCACTGTTCCATTTCTGTCTTCTAAAATCAAATTTACATGCTCAATTGCATCATCGATAATATCATGAATTGCAGTTGGTTCTTTTGTAATATCTAATTCTCTTTTTTCTAGTTTAGAAATACGAAGAACGTTTTCAACCTGCGCATGCATTCTTTTATTTTCATCCCTAATCATTTGAAGATAGCGATACACTTTTTCTTTATCTTCAATAACCTTCGGGCTTTTTATTGCATCGAGTGCTAAATTTATAGTCGCAATCGGAGTTTTAAATTCATGCGTCATGTTATTTATAAAATCAGTTTTGATTTCAGAAATATGCTTTTGACGCAATAACTGATTCAATGCACTTGTGTAAGCAATTATTATAATAAGCGTAAAAACAATTGATAATATTGTAATACTTAATAATTCTGACAGCAAAAATTTCTTTTTATATGGAAAAGTCAGGAATAAGTCATATTTACTATTTCCTTCGTTATCTGTATATATTGGCACATGATAACTTAAATCTTTATCATAATGAAAGCCATCAGATTTTACTTTTGTTGGCAACCCACTATTAAGAACACCAAATTCAAATTTTGTTTTAACTCCATATTCTTCTAATTCTTTCTTTAAAAGTTTATAAAGTTTATCTTTTGTTATTCTGCCTTCTATAGGAGTCAACGAAGCAATATCTTTGTATTGAATTTGCTGCTGTACTTTATTCAAGATATCTAAACTTCCCGATTTTTCAATTCTTAAATCTGGAATGATCGTCTGTCCTAGAGAATTATTATCAATTCTATTATTGTTATTATAAACTTCAGTTACACGCTTTGAACTAAAATTTTTAAATCGCTCACTACTGAATTTCTTATCAAAAAGCGAGCCGCTAATATCATAATCTTCAGAAGTCAGAGTATTTGAATAAACAATCGTTTTATTTGTTTTTGTATTTCTCTGAACATATAAAACCTCTAGTAAGTCCTCTTTTTTGGGGATTTTACCAGTGCTGTCTTTTATACGATTATATTTGTCATAAAAACTATACTCTTCTTGCTGCTCAAGTTTATCAGCAACATTACCAATTACTTGGGTAACGTGGTATTTAAATTGTTCGTCATTGTTTTTGAACGAAGAATTGAACCAAAATACCTGAACCAGAATTATCCCTATTAAGGACAAACTCATAAGCAAAACAAGTATTCTAAAAAATAATTTATTCATCGAAACAAAATTAATATTTTAACAATATACTAAATAATACATTAACCAAATATTAACATTTAAGACTGATTTTGTTTAATATTTAAAATTTTAAGAATTTTAACAACTTCTTCTCTAGCAATTTTAAGATTTACGTTATTAATAACAAAATTACTTTTGGAAATACGATCTTCATCTTTCCATTGCATTTGCATTCTGCTTAAAACTTGTTCACGAGTAGTATTATCGCGTTTTAAGACTCTTTCAATTCTAATTTCTTCTGGGGCAGTAACTGTAATTATGCTATCACAATCTTTATATCGGCCACTTTCAAATAATATTGCAGCTTCATAAATTACATATTCCTTATCTCTGTGATTTAAAAGCCACAATTCAAAATCTTTTTTTACTGCAGGATGTACAATAGCGTTAAGCTGAGCTAACTTATCAGCATTATTAAATACAATATCAGCTAATTTGGCGCGATTTAAAATATCATTTTCAAAAAGGGCTTCTCCAAATGTTTCTTTTATTTCTTTTACGACCGCATCAGACTGCATTACTGCTCTTGCACCGTCATCAGCAATATAAACCGGAACTCCCATTTCTTTGAAATAGTTTGCAACAGTTGTCTTACCGCTTCCTATCCCACCTGTTAAGCCAATAACTTTTGTCATTTTATATTTTAAAAAACATACGTGGAAACGCTTCTTGTGGTTTTTTCTTTATAAGAATAATTTTTATAAATGATTCTAAGAATCCCGTTCCATAACCATAAAATTGCTTCCATACTGCGATTACAGAAAGATACCCAATTTTAATGCTTTTATTTTGAATACTTGCTGTAAGAAAAATTATAACGAAATATACAAAATATAATTGTAATAAAATATCAATATTGAAAATTAACAATAAAAAAGCTAATAATAATCCGAACAAGAAGAATGTCGGAAAGAAGAAAGTTAATTTATTATGTTCTGGATACCAGCTATTTAGTATTGGTCGCGCGATTCCAAATTTATGAACTTGAACAGAAAATTTTCCCCAGTCGATTCTACGTTTATGATAAACATAAGCTTCTGAAAACAAACGAGTTTCAAAACCTAAATTCCACAAACGAATTGATAAATCAGGATCTTCTCCTGGATGAATGTTACCGAAACCTTTTGAAATCTGAAATGCTTTTTTAGAAATTCCCATATTGAAACTCCTTGGCTGAAACTTATTAATTTTTTCAGAACCACCGCGAATTCCACCTGTTGTCAAAAATGAAGTCATCGCAAAATTAATTGCCTTCTGAATACTTGAAAAACTGTCTAATGCTTTATCTGGACCACCAAAACAATCTACATATTCTTTATCTAATGCTTTTCTAACCTCAGTTAAATAATTTGAAGGAATAATACAGTCTGAATCAAAAATGATAAAATAATCACCGCGCGCTTTCTGCATCCCGAAATTTCTCGAATCTCCCGGACCTGAATTTTCTTTAAAATAATAGGAAATATTCAACTTTCCCTGATAATTCATCACAACATCCTTACACGGAACCGAAGAGCCGTCTTCAACAAGAACAATTTCAAAAGGTTCATTATAATCAGATTTTGCTAGACTTTCTAAAAGTTCATCAACTTCATCTGGACGATTATACACGGGTATAATTAAAGAAAAAATCATAATGGGATATGCGGTATTAGAATGGCAATTTTTTAAATTTCAAAATTTTAACAAAGATAGGCTATATTCATAAAAAAACCATCAACTTTTGATTGATGGTTTTGATTTTATATTTTTCAATATCCTTATTTGATACTTTCAATATCAACTACTTCATTTGCTTCAGCCTTATAATCAACTCCAGCAAATTCAAATCCGAACAAGTTTAAGAAATCATTTCTGTATCCAGCTAAATCACCAATTTCTGGCAATGTTTCTGTTGTAGCTTCTAACCAAAGTTTAGCCACTTTTTCCTGAACATCATCTCTCATTTCCCAATCATCAATTCTGATTCTTCCTTTTTCATCAACAGAAACTTCAGAACCGTTATATAATCTGTCTTGGAAAAGACGTTGAATCTGCTCAATACAACCTTCGTGAATTCCTTCTTCTTTCATAATTTTATATAAAAGAGAAATATACAATGGAATTACCGGAATTGCAGAACTCGCCTGAGTTACCAACGCTTTATTTACCGAAACATAAGCTTTTCCTCCAATAGATTGTAAGCTGTCAGTAATAGTAAATGCAGTAGCTTCTAAGTGGTCTTTTGCACGACCAATTGTTCCCTTACGGTAAACCGCCTCAGTCAATGCAGGTCCGATATAAGAATAAGCAACTGTAGTTGCGCCATCAGCTAATAAATTTTCAGCTTTTAAAGCATCAATCCACATTGCCCAGTCTTCGCCTCCCATAACAGCAACTGTATTCTCAATATCTTCTTCATTTGCAGGAGCGATTGAAACTTCAGAAACTTTTCCTGTATGGAAATCAACTGTTTTATTTGTAAACGTTTGTCCAATTGGCTTTAAAACCGAACGATGCGTAACTCCTGTGTTAGGATTTGTACGCACTGGAGAAGCTAAACTGTAAATTACAAGGTCAACTTGTCCTAAATCAGCTTTAATTAAATCAAGCGTTTCTCTTTTTATTTCGTTTGAAAAAGCATCTCCATTGATACTTTTTGCATATAGACCTGCTTTGTGAGCTTCTTTTTCAAATGCTGCCGAATTATACCAACCTGGTGAAGCTGTTTTTCCTTCAACTGGCGGTTTTTCAAAAAACACTCCAATTGTTGATGCATCAGATCCAAAAGCACTTGTAATTCTTGAAGCCAATCCGAAACCTGTTGAAGCTCCAATAACCAATACTTTTTTAGCACCAGCAATTGATCCTTTTGATTTTACATATTCAATTTGATTTTTTACATTTTGCTCGGCTCCGTCTGGGTGCGCTGTCAAGCAAATAAAGCCTCTCATTCTAGGTTCTATAATCATATTTTCTTGTTTTTCGTTATAGCAATTGCCAATTTAAGACAATTGATTAACTTATTTTAGCTTTGTTTAATTCGTTTTTAGATGACAAATATAAAGTATTTCTTTAGTTCAACAAGGCTTTAGCATGATTTAAAGCCGAATCAGAAACAACTGCACCAGATAACATTTGAGCAATTTCGATAACTCTTTCGTCCTGAGACAGAAGCTTTAATTCTGATTGTGTGTCGTCATCAACTGTTGATTTGAAAACTTTAAAATGAGAATCTCCTTTTGCCGCAATTTGAGGTAAATGCGTTATGGCAAAAATTTGCATCGATTTGCTCATTTCTTTCATGATTTCGCCCATTCTAATGGCGATTTCACCAGAAACTCCTGTATCAATTTCGTCAAAAATTAATGTTGGAAGCTTTGAATATTGTGCCAAAATTGCTTTTACAGCCAGCATAATACGAGACATTTCACCGCCTGAAGCAACTTTTTTAAGCAATCCAAAATCAGTTCCTTTATTGGCCGAAAACAAAAACTGCAGTTCGTCTTTACCATTTGAGAAATACGTTTCTGAAGGCAAAAGCTCGATATTAAAACGCACATTCGGCATTCCTAAAGTTTCTAAAATAGAAATCAATTTATTAGATAAAACCGGAATTGCATTTGCTCTATTTTGGTTAATTGTATTAGAAAAAGCATCTAATTCAATTACTTTTTGATCAATTATTTTTGATAATGAAGCTATTTCTTCTTCAATATTACCCAATTCTAAAACTGTATTGCTCAATTCAGCTTCAATTTGAATCAATTCATCAACTGAAGAAACCTGATGTTTCTTTTGAAGATTATAAATCAATTGCAGTTTTTGGCTAATCAATTCTAATTGAGCCGGATCATTCAATAATTTTTCCGAACAATTCTGAAGTTCTTTCGAAACATCATCTAACTCAATTGTCAAACTTGAAATTCTATCAAACAAACCTTGATATTCAGTAGAAAATGGCGCAATTTTTTGAAGCGATATTTTCACTTCATTTAGATTATGTAATAAACCGAATTGCTCTTCATTAGCAATTGCAAGTGATTTATCAATAGATTCTTTTATAATCTCAACATTATTTAATTTTTCAAAATCGGCTTCAAGTTCTTCTTGTTCACCTGATTTTAATTTAGCTGAAACTAATTCATTTAATAAATACGTATTATATTCTTGCTCTTTTCCTGAATCGCTTTGTTTTTTTAACAAAGCATTCAATTTTGATTTATCTGATTTGTATGTTTTAAGCAATTTTTGATAATCCAAAATAACATCTCCATTATTTGCAATGGCATCAATTATTTTAAACTGAACACTTTCATCAGACAATTCCTGAGTTTGTTGTTGTGAGTGGATATCAATTAAAAACAGACTTAAATCTTGTAGTTCCTGAAGATTTACGGGACTATCATTTATAAAAGCACGAGATTTTCCTGAAGGCAAAATTTCACGTCGAATGATTGTTTCATCTTCATAATCCAAATCATTTGCTTCAAAAAATTCCTTTAAGTTGTATTTTGAAATTTCAAACTGGGCTTCAATTATACATTTTTCTTCTTTGTTTTTTAAAGAAGTTAAATCGGCTCTTTTTCCTAAAACTAGCCCCAAAGCTCCTAAAATAATAGATTTTCCAGCTCCTGTTTCACCTGTAATTATTGAAAATCCTTTTGAAAAATCAATAGAGAGTTTTTCAATCAAAGCATAATTTTTAATCGACAGCGAAGTAATCATAAAATAAATTTGAGGATATAAAAGTTATTGTAGAAAGTAAAAGTAAGACTAAAAAACCAACTAAAACTTAATTTGTGACCATTTTGTACTATTCAATGGCGAAACTTTATTGAGAACATCGGTTAAATCTGTAACCGTAATACTTGGACCGCCTGAAAAAATCGAAGTAATCTCATCTGATTTTGCATCAAAGAAGACTCTTGTCAAAAAGGCATTTGGTTTAACACTATTGAATCTTCCAATCAACATTAAAGATGCTTTTATTTTTTCCTTTGCTCCTTTTAAATCATCACTCATTGTATCTAATCCAGAATGATACATAAAAGTAGCTTGGCGCAAATCACTATACATTGGCGAAATCATATCTGTTATCAAATAATAACGATTTTGAATTCCGTCAGCCTGGCTCCAACCTTTAAAACCGCCTTGCTGGGCAACATTTGCAATATTTTGCGCTGTTTGAAGATATTGGTTTCCGGCTCCCAATTGAAATGTATCAGCATCCATTCCTAAAATCAAGTAGCTGTAAAAAGAAACAACAGAAACTAGATTTGATTCAAAAGTAGTCGGATTAAAAAGCAAAGGTTCATATTCAGTGTACCTAAAACTAAAATCTTTATCATTATAATTTAGTACCGGAGAAGAATATGTCGAATTAAAAATTAATCGAGAAGATTGAACCTGAATAGTTCCAGTAAACTGATCTGAACTGTTTGAAGACAAAGTAATATACATCGAGCAATTTATACGCTCATTTTGTTTTAAAACTGAGCCTGTCCAATCTGTTTTATTTACAAATTCTGACAATGAAGTCTGAAGCGTTTTAAAAACCTGCTGATTGGGATTTGGCAATCTTTCAGTATTAATCGTTACGATACAATTTAACTGTTGCGCCTGAGTAAAGCCAAAAATTAAAAACATTAAAAATGTAACTGCTTTATTCATAAAAAAAGATTTGTGTTGATGTAAAATTGATGTTGATACTCTATTTAAAAAAGCTATTATTTTGTAAAATGCAAAATCACTTTGTTTAAAATATCAACAGCAACAGACTCTTTTGATTTTAATTCCATTGGCTCAATTTTAAAATCTTTATCAATAAAAGTAACTTTATTGGTTTCTTTTTTAAAACCTGCGCCTTCATCCTGTAAGGAATTAAGAACTATCAAATCTAAGTTTTTTTTCTGAATTTTCAGCTTGGCATTTTCAATTTCATTTTGAGTTTCCAAAGCAAATCCAATTAAAAATTGTTCTTTTTTTATTGCTCCTAATGAAGCTAAAATATCTTTTGTTTTCTCAAGTTCTATTGAAAATTCTTCCGCAGCTTTTTTAATTTTCTGCGTAGCCACTACTTTTGGTTTATAATCTGCCACAGCTGCTGCCGCAATAGCTACATCTACATCATTATAATACAAATGGCATGCATCGTACATTTCCTGTGCTGAAACTACATTTATTACTTTTACTGAACTGCTTTTTGTTTTAAAATGAGTTGGACCAGCAACTAAAATTACTTGCGCACCTAATTTTGCAGCTTCATTTGCGATATCAAAACCCATCTTTCCAGATGAATGATTTCCTATAAAACGTACAGGATCTATCGCTTCGTATGTTGGACCAGCAGTAATTAGTATTTTTTTTCCTACCAACGGAAGTTTACTTTGCAAATCAGCTTCAAGAAAAGCTACAATATTCTCAGGCTCAGCCATTCGACCTTCACCAGACAAACCACTTGCCAGCTCACCACTTTCAGCAGGAATCATAATATTGCCAAATTGTTTTAAAGCAGCAAAACTAGATAAAGTTGAAGGATGTTTATACATATCCAAATCCATTGCAGGTGCAAAATAGACAGGACATTTAGCCGATAAATAAGTAGCAATTAACAGATTATCACAATTTCCTGTTGCCATTTTCGACAACGTGTTAGCAGTTGCTGGAGCAATTAACATGAAATCAGCCCAAAGTGCTAAATCAACGTGATTGTTCCAGACAGCATCTTGATCATCTTCATTAAAGAAACTGGAATGTACAGGATTTTTTGATAACGTAGATAACGTCAATGGAGTTACAAAATCCTTAGAAGCAGGTGTCATTATCACTTGGACATGTGCACCTGCTTTTATAAAAAGTCGTACTAATGAGGCTGTTTTATAGGCTGCAATTCCACCAGAAACTCCTAGTAAAATTTTTTTCCCGTTTAAAACTGACATTTATACTATATTATTTGTTTGAACCTCTGTGGTAAGTTTTACCGTCTAACCATTCTTGAACAGCTAAAGCGTGTGGTTTTGGTAATTTTTCGTAAAATTTAGAAACTTCAATTTGCTCTTTATTTTCAAAAACTTCTTCAAGACTGTCATTGTAAGTCGCAAACTCTTCTAATTTCTCAGTTAATTCTTTTTTGATTTCAGAATTAATTTGATTTGCTCTTTTAGCCATAATGGTAATTGCTTCATACACATTTCCTGTTGGCTCTTCAATAACTGTTTTATTGTAAGTTATTGTATTTACAGGAGCATTCGTCTTTTTTAAATCCATGACTTTATTTATTTAGTATATTTTTGTAAATCTGTTTCAACTCGGGCATACATTTCGTCTGCCTGTTCTTTATATTTTGTATCGCTTTTAAACTTAATCAAGTTATTGTAAGCCACTTTTGCAACATTTAAGCGTTCTTCCATTTTTTGTGGAATACTGTTTATAGCCAATTTATAGGCTGAATCATATTTATAAAACAGTGCATCTTCTTTTAATGGAGTTCCAGGGAAATCAGCAATAAAATTGTCAAATGCAACTAAGGCTGATTTATAATCTGAAATTGTGTTATATCCTTTAGCATTTTCATATGCTTTTTTCTCCAATTTACCATTTAAAACTTTTACAGACTCATTTGCCTGAGCGATATACTCAGAATTTGGATAATTATCAATAAAAGCCTGTAATTTCTCTAAAGCTTTTACTGTATCTGCCTGATCTAAACTGTAAACAGGAGCTAATTTTGAATAACTATACGCACCTAAAAATGCTGCTTCCTGTACTTTTTCACTACGAGGATAACCTGAAACGAAACTTTCAAATTGATAACCAGCTAAATAATACTGATGTGTCTTATAATAAGATTGTGAAAACATATAAAAAAGCTTTTCAGCCTGTGGCTTACCTCTATATGAAGGCGCTAATTGCTCAAAAAGACGAATTGCTTTTGAATATTTCCCTGCATCATACATTTTTGTTGCCATTTCAAATTTTGCTGCAACATCTTCATTTTTTAATACCTTTTGGTAATCACTACAAGAACAAAAAAGGGCAACAACAATTAATAATGATACTATTTTTTTCATTTTCTTACTTTTATTATGATTTCTCAGACAATTGCCAAAGCTAAATCACACCGAAGTTTCGGTGGCAAATTTAGTCATTAATTTAGCGACTGCAAAATAATTTTTTAGTATCTTAAAATACTAACACTTTAACAATTATTTAATGCTGTTTTTTACAAAATCATTTAATCTTGCTGCTAAAGAATCATCAACAGAAACTAAAGGCAAACGCACTGTATTATCAGCAATTCCAAGGGCTTGAAAAACTTGCTTGATTCCGGCAGGATTTCCTTGCTCGAAAATCATATCGATACAATCTGATAAAAAATATTGTGTTTTAAATGCTTCATTTACTTTTCTGTTCAGTCCTAAACGGATCATTTCAGAAAATTCTTTTGGATAACCTTGTCCAATTACTGAAATTACACCTGCTCCACCTGCTAAAACAATCGGCAACGCAATCATATCATCTCCAGAAATTACCAAGAAATCTTTTGGTGCATTTTTAATCAATTGTAAAGCCTGAGCCATATCTCCGGCAGCTTCTTTTATAGCAACAACATTGCTAAAATCATTTGCCAGACGAATTACTGTTGACGGAAGCATATTACTAGAAGTTCTTCCCGGAACGTTATATAAAATTACTGGAATTGGAGAAGCCTCAGCAATTGCTTTGAAATGCTGATAAATTCCTTCCTGAGTTGGTTTATTATAATAAGGAGAAACAGAAAGAATAGCTTCAAACGCTGAAAAATCACCTGTTTTTAATTCTTCAACAATTTGCATTGTATTATTTCCTCCTACTCCAAGAACTAAAGGCAATCTTCCCTTATTTACGTCGATTACTGTATTGATAACCAACTCTTTTTCGGCTTGAGTCAAGGTCGCATTTTCTGCTGTTGTTCCCATAACTACAAGATATTCAACTCCTCCGTCAATCGAAAAATTAACGATACGCTGCAAAGCTTCGATATCAACTGAAAAGTCTTTTTTAAATGGAGTTACAAGTGCAACACCAGTTCCTATTAATGATTGCATATTTTAATTTATATTTTATTTTAAACTTTTTAAATACCTAAATAATTCGGAAACAAATATTTTATAATTCTCCATTTCCGTCTCTATCATCCATCGGTTTAATTTTTTATCCACCGCTGAAAATCCAATTTTGAATTTTGCTTTTGACTTACTTGTCACCATCATCAAAATTGGCTTTTCGATTTCATAATAACTAATCAAAAGATCAAATTCTGTTTCGATAAATTCATTTAAAAAACTTTCTGTAATTTCTCCCCTCCAATTAATCTGTTTTTTACTAAAAGTTGGTCTAGAGTATGTTTTTTTCTTCTTCAATTTATCTCTATACGCTACAATTTTTATGTTTTCAGAAGCAATTCCGTAAAGAGAAAGCTCATTGAACAACTCTTTTGAATGACGAAACTTACTTTCATCTATCAATAAACCAATTGTTTGTATGTCGCTTGTAAAAACTTCGTTTTTGACAATATTCAGATTATTTTTTAATGATTTTTTTACAAATAATTCCTTTATATAATTTAAAAACATAGTATTTTTACCAGATTACAAAATTAATTATTTAAG
>Ga0123388_1030160_pt1 | contig 11991 bp, 9 predicted proteins | sample T0HHNO3metaT_FD_89916 | JGI IMG/M metagenome (GOLD analysis project Ga0123388, IMG submission 89916) | Methane-oxidizing artificial microbial communities from Washington, USA to study methane cycling - T0-HHNO3 metaT (Metagenome... | ecosystem: Engineered > Modeled > Simulated communities...
CGGAATCATGTCCCAGTTCACGACGTCGCCGAACGGCTCGTTCACGCGTATGCCGTCGAAGAACACGGACAGTCCCTGCGGCGTGCCGATCTGCGGACCGGCGGTGAAGCCGCGGTACTGCACGTCCATCTGGAACGGATTGCCCTGATAGTCGTTAACGGTGACTGACTGCAGCTTGCGGTTGAGCAGGTCGCTCATGCTGAGCGAATGGGCCTGACGGATCTCCTCGGCGGTGATGCTCTGCACATTCCCCGGAATCTCCTCCCGCGTCAGGCCCAGCCCGGGCAGCGGGCCGATCTCGTGAAAGCGCTTGGCGCGCACCTTGATCTCTTCGAGCAGCACGGGTGCCGAATCGCTGCCCAGTGCCGGCAGCGCGTCGCTCTTCGCCGGCCTCGGTGCCGCCCGGTCGAGGAAGTAGCCGCCGCGGCCGTCACTGACGACTTCCAGGCCGCTGCCCTCGAGCAGGATGCGGAAGCCTTCCGTCAGACTGTGCTGCCCTTTGAGCGGCCGGCTGTCCAGCCCCTCCGTGAGCTTGGGGTCGAACGACAGCGTGATGCCGCTCTGACCGGCGAAGCGCGACAGCGCGCGCCCGAGCGGGCCGGCCGGCAGGTCGTAGCCGCGGATCTGCGTATTGGCGGCGGTCTGGGCGCGCGCGTCGGGTGCGGAATTTAGCGCGCTCACCATCAGGCCGAGTGCGACGGCCGTCCGCGTCCTTCTGTTCCGGGTCATGCTGCCTCTCCTCGATGACGCTCTCCTGCAGGACAGGTCAATCGAGCACAGCAAAAGGTGACAGCCCGGACGAAATCTCTCAGCCTGCCGCTTGGATGAGACCCCAATAGCGGGTGCGCCAGACGATGCGCAGCGGACGCGTGCGCTGCAGGCTGTCGAGGATGCGGTCGGGGTCGTCGAGCTGGAAGGCGCCGGAAATCGCCATGTCGGCGACGGCCGGATCGCAGCGCAGCACCCCGCTGCGGTAACGCGACAGGAGGTCGATGAATTGCCGCAGCGGCATGTGGTCGGCGTACAGAGTGCCCTCCAGCCAGGCGAGGGCGTTGTCGTCCAGCGGTCGCGGTGGCGACGCCCTGTCGTGCCCGAAGAAGGTCTCGCTGCCGCTCTCGATGATCAGTGCGTGGCCCGGCGCATCCGCCGGCCGGACCTCGACCGCACCCTCGCTGACGCCGAGATAGGTGGTCTGCGCGTCCCGTCGCACCGTAAAACGCGTGCCCAATGCGCGCATCCGCCCATGTTCGACGTCGACGACGAGGGGGCGGTGGCTGCTGTCCGGGGCGGTTTCGACATGGATCTCTCCTCTCTGCAGCAGGAGGCGTCTTTCCCGTGTGTCGAAACGGACGTCGACCGCGCTGTCGGTGTTCAGATGCAGGGTGCTGCCGTCCGCCAGTGCGACTGTGCGGCGTTCTCCGACGGCGGTGCGGTGGTCTGCCAGCCACCCTTCCCACGGCAGGAACTGCCAGGACAGCGTGGCCACCGACCCGGATGCGAGAGCGACCGAGAGCGCTTTCAGCACCATGCGGCGGTCGTCACCGAGCACATGCATGCCGAGCTTCGGTGGGATGCCGCTCAATGCGCGCTGGAGTTTTTCGGCACGCTGCCAAGCCGCCGCGTGCAGGGCGCTGCGCGCACGCCAACTGTCCAGGGCCTGCTGTTCTTCGGGGCTCAGCGGACCTTCCTGCATGCGCAGCAGCCACTCGGCGGCTTCGCGCAGCACCGCGCCATCCGGCCGCTCGATTGGAGTAGGGTAGGGCGCCATCGCATCAATCGATGTGTTCGAGGCAGTGGATCATCGCCTGGGCCATGTAGCGCTTGATGGTGCGTTCGCTGCTGCCGAAGCGGGCGGCAATGTCGGCATAGGTCAGGCCCTCGAGTTGCGACAGCAGGAAGGCCTCGCGTACGCGGCCGGGTAGACGCGCCAGCAGGTCGTCGATCTGCTGCAGCGTCTGCAGTAGCACAGTCCGTTCCTCAGGGCTGATGGCAAAGGCTTCGGGCAAGTGAGCCAGCGCTTCGACATAGGCCTTCTCGAGCGACTGACGGCGCCGGAGGTTGATGAGGATGCGACGGGCAATGGTGGCCAGGTAAGCGCGCGGCTCGACGATGCGCTCCAGCGGATGTGACGGCGTAGTTGTCCATACGCTGACGAAGGTGTCCTGGGCGAGGTCGGCGGCATCGATGCGCGAGTTCATGCGACGTGCCAGCCAGCCTATCAGCCAGGGCTGGTGATCCAGATAGAAGGACGTGAACCCGGTGTCGTCGGCAGTCTTCTGCATGGCAAGGCGGGGGGCAGTGTCGGAAAGCGCCTGACGAACCCGGTCTCACCGTGCCGTCAGGCAGTTGCTGGCGGCCAAATGTCCCGGTTGTGGGCCTGTGCGAAAAGGGACATCTTCCCGACCCTATGCCCGACCACGCCAGCCCGGCTGCGCGCCGGGCGATCCGCCCATGGTCCGCCTATTGCCGCCGACCGAGGTGATCGACCATGTTGATGAGGGTGCGCATCTGCGGCGCTTCCCGCGTCGCGTAGCCGTAGAGGTCGCCCGGCGCGGTGTAGCCCCACCAGTCCCAGCAGCCCATCGGGTTGCCGACGCTGTCCCACAGTCCGCGCTCGAACGGTTCGATCGCGCCGACGCGCGGGAACAGCAGCACCAGCTTCAACGGACCGGCCCAGCGCACGTAGCCGGCGCCCTCGGTGAAGGCGCGGTAGGACGCGTCACTCATGCCTTGCTTGCAGCCGTGCAGTGCGACGTGGATCTGGCAGCTTTCGCTGCCGCAGCGCTGGGGCACATAGACGCGTGCCTCCTCCGCGAGGCCCAGCGCGCGACGCCGGGTCTGCGCATCGCCCGGGCCGGCCGGTACGAAGTCGGCCTGCTTGAGCACGTACCAGCGGCCGTTGCCGGCATTCGGCCGCGCGTCGGGCTGACGATGCAGATGGCGCAGCAGCTCGCCGGCGGCATCGAAATCGCAGCCGCTGACAAAGTCCTCGTCACGGGTGTCGCAGCTGCCCTGGGCCGGGTCGCTGGTCGGCATGGTGTGTGGCGTCGAGCGCGGCTCGCCCCGTTTTGGCGCGGCACCGAAGGCGCGGAAGTAGGTGTGCTGGGCGGCTGATGCCTTGGCGCCGACCACCCGATCATCCTGGCCGCGGTACTCCCATATCTGCTGCGAGGCGATGCCGTCGATCGGGTCGATCCGCCGCTGTCGCGCCAGCTTGCGCGTATCGCTCACCAGATCGTCCACGTCGATGTCGCGTTCGCCGGAACTGAACAGTGACAGCCCGAACAAGGGGCCGAACAGCTCGCGCAGCCGGTCGCGGCCGAGCACCAGGCAGTCATTGGTGGCCCGCGTAACGAAGCCCTGGGCGCACAGATAGGGCGGCCCCGACACGATGCCGATGCCGCGTACCCGCGACGAATGCGCTACGCCCAGCTGGACCGCCATGGCGGCGCCGGACGACAGGCCGGACACCGTGAAGTCGGTACGTTCGATCCGCTCGAGCACCGGCGGCGCCTCGCCGAACGCGATGCGAGGAACAAGAACAGCGACGGCCAGCGTGAGGAGGACGAGGCGGCGCAGACCGGGCAGGAGCATGAGGGTCGTCCGGGAATGTCGATGACGATTCAGTATGCGCACGCGCATGCTGCAATGCAACAGCGCGGCTGCGGCCGCAGAACGAAGTCAGGACGAACGGTAACGGCGATACTGTCCGCGCCCGGCGCGCTTGGCGTCGTACATCGCCTCGTCGGCGCAGTCGATCAGGGCGGCCGAGTTGTCGGCGTCGTCCGGGTAGAGCGCGATGCCGATACTGGCCCCAATGTGCAGCGTGTGGCCACTCACCTCGAACGCGCTGCCGAGCGCACCGACAATGCGTGCAGCAAGCTGGGTGCAGGGCTGCGGCTCGTTGTCCAGCAGCGGCATCAGCACGACGAATTCGTCGCCGCCCAGACGCGCAACGGTGTCCTCGCCGCGCAGCTCATGCTGCAGCCGGTCGGCCACCTGTTTCAGCAGCAGGTCGCCGACGGCATGCCCGTGTTCGTCGTTAACCTCCTTGAAGCGATCGAGATCGACGAACAGCAGGCCGACGCGCGCCATGCGCCGCTGCGCCTGCTTGAGCGCTTGCGCCAGACGTTCGAGCAGCAGCGCGCGGTTGGGCAGACCGGTCAGCGCGTCGTGACTGGCGCGACGCATCAATGCTTCGTCGGCCAGTCGTTTCTCGGTGACATCGACGAAGAAGCCGGCCAGACAGCGGCGGTCATCGATATCGATCAGGTTGTGCGTGATGTCGGCATGGAAGAGCACGCCGTCCTTGCGGCGCATCAGCGCGCCTTCGAGACGACCGCTCTCGATGCCGGCGCAGCGCGCGAACTGCTCCACGTTGGCGGGATACAGTTCCGGAGGCTGCAGATCGCGCCACTCAAGCGTGCGCATCTCGTCTCTTGAGTAGCCCAGCATGGCGCACAGCGCTGGATTGGCGTCGACACAGCGACGGGTTGCCACGTCGACGATCAGGATGCCCTCGGCCGAGGTGGCGAACAGGATTTCCGAGCGACGCAGCGACTCGCGCAGCCGACGCGCCGCCTCCGCGGCACGCAGCACGAAACGGATGCGATGCGGCAGCAGGGTCCAGCTGATCGGCTTTGTCAGGAAGTCGCTCGCGCCGACTGCGAAGGCGCGTTGCACCGATGCGGCATCGTCACTCGCCGTCATGATGATGATGGGGCAGGTGTCCTCGCCGCCCAGTTCGCGCATGCGGGCGCAGGTTTCGTAGCCGTCGGCACCCGGCATGTGCACGTCCAGCAGTGCCAGATCGGGTGGCGCCTGGCGGAATGCCTCGATCGCGGCGAGGCCGTCGGCCACGGCGTGCATCCTCATGCCGCGCGTGGACAGCACCTTGTTCACCATCAGCGGAATGATGGGATCGTCGTCGGCAACAAGGATGAGCGGCGACTCGTCGTCCGTCCTCTCGAGGTCAATGTCGGGGTTGTGTTGCTCGCCGTGCATTCCGGGCGCTCTCCGATATCTGTTCCAGGGTCTGGAATAAGCCCGCACTCTGACCGGGCTGCACGCGCGTGCGGCGCGTCGGCGGCTGGCTTCATCGCCGCCGGCATAATCCGCTACAGGGTGGATATTCGGCCGGAAGGCCGGACGGCGCAACCGCGCGAGCGCTCCGGATGATGCGAAGTGCACATCGGAAAGGGTTCCGGGCGGCCGTCCCGGACGGGTAGCGCGAGGGAAGACGTCTGACGCCGGTCGCGGAGAAGAACCCCGTCAACGCGTCCCGATCACGCTGCGATCAGGCAGGAAAAAGGGCCCGGTGTGCCGTTACCCGAAAATTGACCGTCGGATAAGGCATAAGTTGTCCTCTTTTCAAGCAGTTACGGCCCGATCCTTACATCGAGAAAAGCATATCTTGGCCTATCGGTAGAAAATAAAGCAAAACGTGACCAAAATATTTATCATGTAAAAACAATATGTTAGGCTGATCTAGGTGCGACCACTTCTAGTAACCAAGTGGCCGCTTGGGTTCAGGTGCGTCGAGAATGGAATCGGAGACGAGCACAAGCGGGTCCAGCCAATCAGCCTTGGCGCGCACCCAAGCCAGCCAATCCTCGAGTTCTCCGGTGATCTGCCCAAATGCTCTCGCACGCTGTTCCGCGACCTCAGCATACGCACGCAACCTCGCTGCCTGCTCCCAATTCGACACCTGTGTCTCGAGTTGCTCAAAGCGCCGTATCTCATTGGCACGGCGCGTAGTCAGAAATTCGTATTGGTCTACCGCGCGACGATGCGCCGCCTTCCGGCGCTCTTCTTCCTGCTCTTTGGCGTGGGTCTCCTGTGCCAGAGTCACAATGCCGCCGGCTACTTCACCCAAACGCCGTTCGAGCTGCGTTTTTGGCGTGTCTTTCCATGACTTGGACGGCCAGCGACCAACCTGGATGGTCAAGATCCCGGTTGGTCTGAAGTCATACCGCGGGATTTGCGGATAGCTCATCGAGCTGTCTAGTCGGGAGCGATTCCAGTATCGCTTCTGCGCCCGCTCTTCGGCCGGCGTGACCACGTGCTGAGTTCTCGGCACGTGTTCAGTCAAAGAAAACTCCATCGTCGTGCCTGTTTCAAGCCACTTGATCCGGGTTACACGATTCTCCACATCGATTTCAAATGCGAATCCGTGCTTGACCAGTACTTTGACCAGCGAATCTGTAATGGCAAGTGCCCGGTCGAGCGCCCCTTTCGTCACCGACAGATTCAGCACTTCATTCGGGGCGGAACGCAGCGGAGAGCTTTCTGTCCAGCCGTGGCGTTTGCGCAGCCGCCGGGATGCGGCAAGGACGAGAGGATGTGGGGCCGACGCGGCCTCAGGTAGAGGCACGAGGGCAGTCTCTTTGCGCACCCGTGTGGCCCTTTTGCGGGTTGCCTCTCTTCCGGCCAGTTGTTCCGTCGGCAGCTTGACCAGCCTGGTTGGCACTGACCAAGGTACTTTCAGTTCGGGAAGCGGCACCCGTCGCATGATTCTTCCGGCTTTGACCTTGGCCCAATAACCCCGGCTGGGAAGCGGAATCGCGAGTGACCTGCATATTTTCGCGAGTCCGACATCAGAGAGGCCGTAGCGTGGGGCAACCACCACCACGGGCTCGGTCCATACTTCGTTGTAGAGCGTCTCCCGGTCAACCGACTTCTCGGTCTTCTGCATCACCGTTTCCAGTCATATTTGGTTGCGGCCAGCAAGGCACACCTGAATCGCTCCAGTTTTCTAGACACCCACTTGCCTCAGAATTAGGCTTCACGGAGGTGTCGATGGAAACGAAGTAGTCGGTAGGTTCCTGCAGGCAAAGGGGGCGTCGCGTTTGTCGCCGGAACTAGGCATATGCGCCCGTGACGTTGTGCGAGAGCAATTCGGACAAGAGCTGCAGTCCTGTGGAAGTACGGAGAAACTCCAATGCCAGTCTGCCGCCGAGCGCAGGCTGAGGTGCCATGAGCCAGTTGCCTGTCCAAGTTGCTGCATCAAAGTTCGAAGGATCGCCGCACTCTTCCACCATCTTTTGTACCTGGCCAACTATGCGCTGAAGGCCCAGCACACGTTCGCCCTGATCCGCGGGCAGAGCGTCCCTGTTCTTAGCTTTGCGGCGGAGCGTCGATGGAGGCACGCCCAGAGCACGTGACAGGTTAACAATAGGCAAGCCGAGCAAGGCAGCCAGTTCTTCGAGTTCCATGGCGGGAACCCCTCGGCGAATGGCGGCTTCACGCTCTCCCAAACTCGCCGAATTCAGCTCCTGAAAACGCCGGATCGCCTGCTGTCTGGTCATCGAACCTGACGTACTGCGCGCCATCATGTTTTCTCCCAACAAAACACTTCTCGCCGTACCCGGGCTGCTTCCAACCGACCTGCCGTACCTTGAGCGAAGCCCTCTTCGCGCCGTCCGCCGTTGCTCCGCATCGTCGATCTCACTGACATAGACGCGCGAGCTTATCTCGCAACTCATCTTGCGCAGATGCCGCGCCAAGCCCAAGTAGCGAGTCGGTAAGGACCAAGTTTGAGCGTTGCTCATCCGACCAGCCATGACTATCGTCATCGATTGCCAACCAACGCTCGTGCCGGTGTCGAACGACGCTCAGCTGAATCTGCTCATACCTCGTAAGCCTTTCCCATCCGCGCGGCGCGGTCTGATGCCATGTGGCGCCGACAACCCGGCGCTGTAGTGACTCTGGCAAGTACGCTCCAGCGACTTCGAATCCAAGAATCCGTACCCAACTGGTGGAAAGAACGATCTGCAGCGAGGGATAAGGCGCAATAAGCTCGTCAAGGACTTCCGACCACTCAAACAAACTGAAACCGTCCATACGCAGAACGATGCGCTCGCCGACTCGAAAGACTTCGTCGGGGTGTAGTACTCCGTCAAAGTCAAGAAACAGCGTAGGGAGCTTTGGTTCTCGCTGCCTAATACTAGTGACCACTGTTATGCACTCCCCATTCGCCATTTCGATGGAGAGTATGCGTCAGGGCCAAGGCCGCGTGGCGGACGGTGGAGGATTGCGGCTTGATGGAGTGCCGGTGCAGCGCGCGTCTGTTGGGGTCGACCAAACGGAGGCTACCGGCCGAAATCGTGGCCCGAGGGAGCAAAGCAGGTCGGCGAGCTCGTCGGCTGAATCCAATTCACCCTACAACGCCGGCGTCGAGTGACATTACATACCTGATAACGTCGTCAACACGTCCTTTCGCCACAAGACGCTCAGCAGTCTCTTGACCGAATGGCACCAAAGGCTCATTGCGGAACCAGAAGACCGTCCGCTCGATGTCGCCGTTCAGGTCGCTGGCAGCGTGCAACACACGCAGGGTGCCACGTATGAAGCACTGCGCGCCCTCCCAAGCTGACACCGGACCTGCGGCGCTGCCAGGAACTTTGGCCAAGTCGGCGAGCAACTCGGTATCAATGCCCAGGATCTCGCAGAATCGAGTCGAAGACAGCACCGCCGAGCCTGCCTCCCTGTCTCGTAGGTAGTCCAGGAGGTCTTCGAAGTCGCGGATCGATGCGAATGCGTTATTTGCCATATGGTGCATCGTAGCTCCCCTGACACGAAAAGCTTGATTGGCAGAATCCTAGCGCGCCTCCATTTCCCTCGGACGGATTTTACAGTCGGTTTGCACTGGCCGCGAATCTAGGCAAGAGTCGTGAATCAAGCCGGCTTGTCGGCCCTGGAGAGGGCGAGAGGCAGGCGTTATTCTTCGCTAAGTGAAGCAGTCTCTATACTCCGTGTTCCCGGCTGAAGAACCGGCGGGCATTGCCACTTAGAAACGCCTGCCTGGCCGCGTCGTCATCCAGGCCGTCGAGTGCCCGTTCTACCGCGCCGAGATAGTCCTTCCAGCCCGGTACCTGGCTGAGCATGAGCCAGTCAGTGCCGAACATGAGCTTGTCGGCCATGCGGCAGGGAGCGGGCGACTTCGCCGACAGCAGCGCTACCAGCCGCTCGGCGGCCGCACCACCCTGCAGCAGTCCGTCCCAGTATCCGGTGTCGCCATACAGGTCGAGCGTGCCATCGCACTGCTCGGCCAGATCGACGAAGTCGCGCGCCCATGCGATGCCCGTTTCGCCCGCAAAATGGCCGGCGTTCACGCGCAACGAAGCAGACCGCGAGGCGCCGGGTCTTGCGGCCAGCGCGTCACGCAAGCTCTTCCAGCCGTCGGGGCCGGGAAGATCGTCGTGCGCGGCGTCGCGGCCCATGGAGCGATTGGCATGCGCCATCACCGGAATGCCTTCGTCCACGCAGGTTTCGAAGAATCTCAGCAGATTCCGGTCGAGTTCCTGCAGATCGGGCCGGCGCTCGGTCGAATCGAGCGGCCCGGCGGCGTTGCCGTAAGGCAGAAAGCCCATCGGTGGGTAGAGCTTGGCGCCGACGAAGCCGTGATGCTTCACGGCGGTGCGCACCAGCGCAAGCGATGCACCGTCCTCCTTGATATCCACCCAGGGGTTGTAGGGCGCCAGCGGCTGCATGAAGCCGCCCGACAGGCGGCTCAGCTCCGCGTGCAGAATGATCTGGTCGTGCACATGCGTCGACACGTCCGGGCAGTCCAGCCAGTAATTGAAATCGACCAGCGCCGCATAGCAACCCGCAAGCTGCACCCCACCGTTGTGTGCGCCATATACCCGCATATAGGCACTCAGGTTCTGGTAACGGGGCGAGGTCATGAAGCCGGCAAACTCGATCACGCTGCGCAGTGACAAAGCGCGCATGCGTGCCCTCGCCTCCACCCGGTCGTCGAGCGCACCTGGATCTGTGGGCTCGGGCGACTCCCGGATCACCCGGGTGAGCGTTGCTTCGCTGAAGCGGTCGATACCCACGCCTGTCCTTCGCCCGCTGCGTTCCGCCTCGCGCGCCAGCGAATCGAACAGCGCGATGGCCTCCGGCGCGCGACGTCTGGTTTCGCGATAGAGTGCCTTGCCCACTTCTTCTGCGCGGTCAGATGCCTCCGCATCCAGCCGTGCGGTGGCCTCAGCGGGCGCCATGCCGGCGAAGCGCAGCCTCATTTCCTGCAGGTCGCGCCACTCCTCGGCCGCCGATGGCGCCATGTCCTGCGCGGCTGCCTCGATAGCCGGTGCCAGCACTGCCAGCAGCAACTGGATGTAGCTGGGCATGTCGTGCCCGACCGACTTCTGCAGGAATGCGCGCACCGGTACGTCCCGCGCATTGAAAAAATGCGCATGAACGTCGAGACAGGGCAGGACCGTTGTGCGGGCTCTGGCCAGCTCAGGCCGCAGCAGGAAGGGCACGTTATCCCGTGTCGAGGCGCGCCCGGTGAGGTCGGGCAAGGTCCGCGCCGCCGGCCCGCAGCAGCCGGCCAGCGCCAACGCCGTTGTGCTGCCCAGTGCTTTCAATGCTTGTCGACGCGAAGTGTTCATGCTGTCCGTCGCCTCAATTCTCGTCGTTTCGGCTGCCGTCGACCTGCATAGATCAGCCGGCCCAAACTTAATCGCAGGGCCGTGCGCGGATCAGTGATTCCCGAATTAAGCTGCGCGCAGCGTCGCGAAACGCGTGCAGCGCGTGCCATGTCACGGGGTCGTTATTGAAAGGCTGGACGATGCGCTCGACCCTGTCCACCGCATCGCGGCACGCGTCGGAGTTGCCGGATTCCTGACTCAGCGAATAGGCGAGTATCCCCCATGCGGCCGCCCACTCATAATGCAGGCTGTGCCACTTCAGCGGATCGTGGGCAAAGGGCTGGACAATCCGCTCGACCGTATTCACCGCATCGCGGCAGACGTTAAGCTTGGCGGGTCCCTGGCACAGCGCATAGGCGAGGTGTCGCCAGGCAGCGGCACGTTTCTGATGCAGTTCGTGCCACTTGAGCGGATCGTGGGCAAAGGGCTGGACAATCCGCTCGACCGTATTCACCGCATCGCGGCAGGCGTCGGATTTACCAGGTTCCTGGCCCAGCGAATGGACGAGATATCCCCAGGCGGCTGCCCAGTCAGCGTGAATGCTGTGCCACTTGAGCGGATCGTTAGTGAACGGCTGGACGATGCGCTCGACTGTATCCACCGCATCGCGGCAGGCGTCGAACTTACCGGGTTCCTGGCACAGCGCATGGGCGAGGCATCCCCAAGTGGCTGCCCGTACCTGATGCAGGCTGTGCCAATTGAGCGGGTCGTCAGTGAAGGGCTGGACGATGCGCTCCACCGTATTCACGGCATCGCGGCAGGCGTCGGACTTACCGGGTTCCTGGCACAGCGCATGGGCGAGATCTCGCCAGGCTTTGGCCCACTCCAACTGCAGGCGATTCCACTTGAGCGGATCGTGAGCGAAGGGCTGGACCATGCGCTCGACCTTATTCACCGCATTGCGGCAGGCTTCGGACTCTCCCGATTTATTGCTCAGCGCACGGGCGAGTTCTCGCCAAGCGGACGCCCATTTGTGATGCAGGCTGTGCCACTTAAGCGGATCGTGGGCAAAGGGCTGGACGATGCGCTCGACCTTATTCACAGCATCGCGGCAGGCGTCATGCCTGCCCGGTTCGCCGGCCAGCGCATGAGCGAAATATCGCCAGGCGGTCGCCCACGCCTCATGCAGGCCGTGCCACTTGAGCGGATCGTGAGCGAAGGGCTGTACGATGCGCTCGACCGTTTCTACGGCGTGGCGGCAGGCGTTGGACTGATCTGCTTCCTGTGACAGCGCATAGGCGAGCTGTCGCCAGGCTTCCGCCCACTCGTAATGCAGGCGGTGCCACTTGAGCGGATCGTGAGCGAAGGGCCGGACGATGCGCTCGACCGTTTCTACGGCGTGGCGGCAGGCGTCGGACTGACCGGGTTCGTTGCATAGCGCATAGGCGAGGTGTTGCCAGGCTCCCGCCCACTGCGCATGCAGGCGGTGCCACTTGAGCGGATCGTGAGCGAAGGGCTGGACGATGCGCTCGACCGTTTCTACGGCGTGGCGGCAGGCGTTGGACTGATCTGCTTCCTGTGACAGCGCATAGGCGAGCTGTCGCCAGGCTTCCGC
>Ga0123388_1071404_pt1 | contig 11988 bp, 8 predicted proteins | sample T0HHNO3metaT_FD_89916 | JGI IMG/M metagenome (GOLD analysis project Ga0123388, IMG submission 89916) | Methane-oxidizing artificial microbial communities from Washington, USA to study methane cycling - T0-HHNO3 metaT (Metagenome... | ecosystem: Engineered > Modeled > Simulated communities...
CCTGGGCGGCGTGCAGGGCAAGAGCCCGGCCCCTTAGTGGCATTGCGCCAGTGGAACTGACGCCCGAAAGACTGGTCGCCTTGCCGGACGACGGCGTGCTGCACCCGGTCTACCTGGTGGCGGGGCCCGAAACGCTGCGCGTGCTGGAAGGTGCCGATTCGGTGCGCAGGCGGGCGCGGGCGCAAGGCATCGGCGAGCGTGAAGTCTTCGACGCCGACGGGCGCGATTTCGAGTGGAGCAACCTCGAGGCGACCTTCAACGCACCCAGCCTGTTCAGTGCGCGGCGGCTGGTGGAAGTCAGGTTGCCGACCGGCAAGCCGGGCAAGGACGGCATCGCTGCGATCATCGAGTTCTGCGACAACCCGCCGCCCGACGTGGTGTTGCTGATCACCGCCGGTGACTGGAGCAAGGCCCACCACGGCAAGTGGACCGAGGCGGTGTCGCGGATCGGCGTGCTGGCGGTGGCCTGGGCGATCAAGCCGCACGAACTTGCCGGCTGGGTGGAAACCCGCTTGCGCGCCAAAGGCCTGCAGGCTGACCGCGCGGCCGTGCAGGTGCTGGTGGATCGCGTGGAAGGCAATCTGTTGGCCGCAGCGCAGGAAATCGACAAGCTGGTCCTGCTTGCCGACGGCACGCCGCTGGACGCCGCGCAGATGCAGTCACTGGTCGCCGATGCCGCGCGTTACGACGTGTTCCGGTTGACCGATGCCATGTTGGGCGGGCAGGGGCCGCAGGTATCTCGAATGCTCGCCGGCCTGCGCGCGGAAGGTGACGCGGTCCCCGGCCTGCTGCCGATGCTGGTCCGCGAACTGCTGCGCACCGCCGCGCTGGCCCGCGCCCAGGCGCGTGGCGGCAACCTTGCTTCGGAAATGAAATCGCAGGGGATCTGGGAAACCAGGCAGGCTCCTTTCAAGCGCGCGCTGCTGCGTCATCCCAACCCCGCACGCTGGGATCGCTTCGTCGCCGAGGCCTCGCGCATCGACCGCATCGCCAAGGGTCGCGGCGACGGTGACGCGTGGGTGGCCCTGGAACGCCTGTTGCTGGCCGTTGCCGAAGCCCGCGCGGTTCGCCTGCTGGTGGCCTGAAGCACGTGGCTGGGGATCAGGCGCTCCAGTTCTTTTACGGCGGCACCTTCGATCCCGTCCATAACGGGCACATGGCCATCGCCCGCGCCGCGCGCGACGAGCTGGGCAGCACGTTGCGCCTGATGCCGGCCGCGGATCCGCCGCACCGGGCACCGCCCGGGGCGGATGCGTTCCATCGCGCCCGGATGCTCGACCTCGCCGTGGCCGGGGAATCCGGGCTGGTGGTGGACCGGCGGGAGCTGCAAAGGCAGGGGCGCTCCTACACCATCGACACCCTGCGCGAGTTGCGGCTGGAGGTCGGACCGTCGCAGCCGCTCGCCCTTCTGATCGGTGCGGACAGCCTGCTCGGCCTGCCCACCTGGCGGGAGTGGCGGACCTTGTTCGGGCTGGCCCATTTCGTGGTCGCACCACGCCCGGGCAGCCCGGTGGATACGGGACTGCCGCCCGAGCTTGCAGAGGCGCTGGCCGGCCGCTGGACCGGATCCCCCGAGACGCTCCGGCACGCGCCTGCAGGACACCTGTACCTGCTCAACCAGCCCCTGCAGCCTGAATCGGCCAGTGAAGTGCGCCGGCGCATCAGTGCCGGAGAGGCGTGGCAGGGCTTGGTGCCAGGCCCCGTGGCGGGCTACATCCTTGCCCACGGGTTGTATTCACAGCCGGGCCCCGTGGTCAGTCCGGTATAATTCGCCCCAATCACCGGAGCTTCCAAGCCTTTGTCCAGCCAAACCCAAGTCATCAAGACCCGCCTTCCCACTCCGCCGCCGTCGGTCCCGGCGCTGCTCGCCAACGTCCATGCCGCACTGGCAGAACTCAAGGCGAAGGACGTGGTCGAGATCGACGTTCGCGGCAAGTCCAGCGTGGCCGATTACATGGTCATCGCGTCGGGCACCTCGACCCGCCACGTGAAGTCCAGCGCCAACGAAGTGGTCAAGTTCGCCAAGAAGCTCGATGTGATGCCGTTGGGCGTGGAAGGCGAGCGCGAGGCCGAATGGGTACTGGTCGACCTGGGCGACGTCATCGTCCACGTCATGCTGCCGCGCGTGCGCGAGTTCTACGCCCTCGAGCGCCTGTGGACCGTCGGCGACCAGCCGCCGGACGATCATGAAGCCGCGGATGCAGTACAGCGCTGAGCGCAGCTTGCGGGCCAGGGCATGAAGGCCCGCCTGATTGCCACCGGTGAACGCGCACCCGCCTGGGTCGCACAGGGTTTTTCCGAATACCAGAAGCGCCTTTCGCACTGGCTTCCGCTGGAGCTGGTGGAAATAGAGCCGGGCCTGCGCGGCAAGGGCCGCGATGCGCAACGCGCCATCGAGGAAGAAGGACGGCGCGTGCTGGCCGCCTTGCCCAAGAACGCGCATGTAGTCGCGCTGGAAGTCACCGGCAAGCCGTTTTCCTCCGAACAACTGGCGCAGCGCCTGGAACACTGGCGCGGCCAGGGTCGCGACATGGCTTTCCTGATCGGAGGCCCGGAAGGGCACTCACCGGAAGTACTCGCAGGGGCCAGCGAAACCTGGTCGCTGGGTCCGCTGACCTTGCCGCATATGCTGGCCCGCCTGCTGGTGGCCGAACAGTTGTACCGCGCTGCGGCCATGCTGGCCAACCATCCCTACCACCGCGCCTAGTGGCCAGGCCCGCCCTGCAGGAGGCAGGGCGGGCCGTTGCCGCTTATTGCAGGGTGAAGTTGATCGGCACCATCCCGTAGGCCTGGACGGCGTGTCCGTCGCGCAGGGCGGGCTTGAACCGCCAGTTCTTCAATACGAAACGCCTGGCTGCCTCATCGAGGACGCGGTGCCCGCTGCTGGTGGACACCACCACTTCCAGCGGCCTGCCATCCGCATCCACCAGGATCTTCAGAAGCACCTGCCCCTGCAGTCCGTCGCGGAACGCTTCGCGTGGATAGGGGGGCGCCTTGGCCAGTTCGTATTCCAGTTGCACCCCGGATATCGGCTGGCTCAATTCTCCGCTGGAAGTAACTGCGTCGCTTGACGCTGCGGTGCCTTGCTCCGTCGCCACCGTGCCCTGCTCCACGATCACCGGGTCGGAAACCGGCGTGGCGGTGTCCTGTGCAAGGCCGGGTTGGGGTTGTGGTTTCGACTCCTGTTTACGCACTGGAACGACCTGCGGTGGCCTGGGCGTGACGGGTACGGGTTTTGGAAGCCACCAATCGATCACCGGCTTCTGGTCGGCCAATGTCGCGTCGGGGACTGGTGCAGCCATCGGAATCAGCAACAGCATGAAAGCAAACGCATGCACCGCGATCGCGGCCGCGATGGCCAGGATGCGCGCGGGTTCGGGACGGGTTTCAGAGCGTAGCGGCAATGTGCGAACCATGATCCACCTCCATAGCGGGTATGCGAGAGGAACAACGCCTGGGCACGGGCTGCGGGGTTGAAGCGCTGCGTCGTGCCGCAGTTCGACAGTGCGCCGGGTTGTGGCGCCTTGCAAGCGGCATTGGACTATGGTCGGGGGTGCCGCGCGCAGGGGCGGGTGGAGCGGTTGGCCGGAGACAATTGAAAACGGCGCCTTGCGGCGCCGTTTCAGGGGTTGTTGCGGGATCTTACTTGCCCAGCTCGAACACCACGTCCAGATTCACCGACAAGGTTGTCTCGCCGGGCGACACCTGGGTATCCATCTCGGCCGATTTTGCCTGCATGCGCATCATCGGCACCGGCTGGAAGTTGCCGCCACCACCTTCGGAAATACTTACGATGCGACGTACCTGCAGACCCAGCGACCTGGCATAGGTCTGGGCGCGCGCCTGTGCCTTCTTCAGCGCGGCCAGGCGGGCTTCGTCATACACCGGCTCCGGCTGGTCGATTTCGAAGGTGGGTCCGTTGATCTGGTTGCTGCCCTGTGCAGCCAGCGCGTCCAGCACCTTGCCCAGCTTGGCGATGTCGCGCACCTTCAGGTTGACGGTGTTGCTGGCCTGGAAGCCGGTGATCTTCGGGGCCTCGTTTTCCACGTAGCGGTACTGTGGGCTGAGATTGATGCCGCTGGTCTGGATGTCCTTTTCGGCAATGCCTGCTGCCTTGATCGCGGCCATCACCTTGGCCATCTGTTCGGCGTTCTGGCGCATGGCTGCATTGCCGTCCACGGCCTGGGTCACCACGCCGGCGGAAATCGTCGCCACATCGGGTACCCGCGATGCCTGGGCGTTGGCCGAGACCGACAGCAGGGTGCCATCGGTGGGAACCACGTAACCGGCGGCGTTCTGTGCGTGTGCGGGCATCATCGTGGCTCCGAGGGCAAGTGACAGGGCGAGCAGCAGCGGACGTAGCAGGGGGGTGCGCATGGGTTTCTCCTTGGATGCGGCGGTTGCGTTGGCCACGCAAAGTGCGGCTAGGTTGTTGGGACCACGATGAACGCGTTGTGAGCCGGACCGGGGTTTGCAGTGACACACCGTGACGGGCATCCATTCAGTCAGCATGCGCAGGGTATCCTTCCTGCATGTTGCATCTCGCTTCCAAATCGCCCCGCCGGGCCGAACTGCTGGCCCGCCTCGGGCTGGATTTCGGCGTGCTGGAGCTGGACATTCCCGAGCATCGCCAGCCCAACGAGCCGGCCTTGGACTATGTTCGCCGCGTTGCCAGGGAAAAAGCCGGGGCCGGGTTGCTGCAGGTCATGACCGTGCCGGGCGCGATCGTGCTGGGCGCCGATACCGAGGTGGTCCTGGATGACGAAGTCTTTGGCAAGCCGCGTGATGCCGAAGATGCCGCCGGCATGCTGCGGCGCCTGTCCGGGCGCACGCATCAGGCGGTTTCCGCGGTCTCGCTGGTGAGCGCCGGCCGCGAGGTCCAGGCCATGTCGGTGACCGAGGTGGAATTCATGGCACTTTCAGAGGAAGACATCGCCACCTACGTGGCCGGCGGAGAGCCGATGGGTAAGGCCGGTGCCTATGCCATCCAGGGCCAGGCGGAACGCTTCGTCAGGCACCTGTCAGGCAGTTATTCGGGGGTGATGGGGTTGCCCTTGTTCGAGACATCGCAGCTGTTGAAGTCGTTCGGGGTTTACTGATGTCCGAGGAAATACTGGTCAACGTCACCCCGCGCGAAACCCGCGTAGCCGTGGTCGAGAACGGCATGCTGCAGGAACTGCATATCGAACGTGGCTGGCGCCGTGGCGTGGTCGGCAATATCTACAAGGGCAAGGTGCAGCGGGTCATGCCTGGCATGCAGGCCGCCTTCGTCGAAGTCGGCCTGGACCGCGCCGCTTTCCTGCATGCCAGTGACGTGGTGCGCTCGCTGCCCACCACCAGTGGCGATGAAGTCGAGGTCTCGCCCGCGGCCAACGCCGTGCCAATCGTCGAGCTGCTGCGCGACGGCCAGGACATAGTGGTGCAGGTGGTCAAGGATCCGATCGGCAGCAAGGGCGCGCGCCTGACCACGCAGATCAGCATTCCCTCGCGCTACATGGTGCTGTTGCCGCAGTCGAAGGTGATCGGCGTATCGGCGCGCATCGAGGACGAAGCCGAACGCCTGCGCCTGAAGACGCTGGTCGGCGAACTGGCTGCCACCCATGGCGGGCATGGCTACATCGTGCGCACCAATGCCGAAGGCCAGCCGCAGGAAGCGCTGGCCGAAGACATCGCCTACCTGTCGCGGGTGTGGGCACTGGTCGAACAGCGCAGCCGTGATTCGGCCGTGGGCGCCTGCGTCTACGAAGACCTGACGCTGCCGCTGCGCGCGGTGCGCGACCTCATGCGCCGCGACGTGGAGAAGGTGAAGGTGGATTCGCGCGAGACCTGCGACCGCCTGCAGGCCTTCGCCGCCAAGTACATGCCGGTGCTGGCCGAACGCATCGAACACTACGCCGGTGAGCGCCCGATCTTCGACCTGTACGGGGTCGAGGACGAAATAGGCCGCGCGCTCGAAAAGCAGGTGCCGTTGAAGTCCGGCGGCTACCTGGTCATCGACCAGACCGAAGCGATGACCACCATCGACGTCAACACCGGCTCCTTCCTCGGCCAGCGCAACCTGGAGGAAACCGTCTACCGCACCAACCTGGAAGCCGCGCAGTCGGTGGCGCGGCAACTGCGCCTGCGCAACCTGGGCGGAATCATCATCATCGACTTCATCGACATGGATGATCCCGAGCATCGCCGGCAGGTGTTGCGAACGCTGGAAAAAGCGCTTTCCCGCGACCACGCCAAGACCACGGTGTACGAGTTCTCGCCGCTCGGCCTGGTGGAGATGACCCGCAAGCGCACCATCGAAAGCCTGGAGCGCCAGCTGTCCGAACCCTGCCATGAGTGTGGTGGGCGCGGCACGGTGAAAACCGCTGAAACCGTGACCTATGAAATCTTCCGCGAGATCACCCGCGCGGTACGCCAGTTCGAGGCCGCGCGCCTGCTGGTGATCGCTTCGCCCAAGGTAGTGGCGCGGATCACCGAGGAGGAATCGCCTGCCGTCGCCGAGCTGGAAGAGTTCCTTGGCAAGTCGATACGTTTCCAGGCCGACGCGCAGTACCTGCAGGAGCAGTTCGATGTGGTGCTGCTCTGATCAGGCCGCCGAGATGAGTCGCACCGCCGTGCACGTGGCCGGCTGATGCCCACTCCGTTGCGCCGTCGCTTGCGACTTGCGCGCCGCGGCGTGTGGTACGCCGTGGCGGGCCTGCTGGTGTGCATGGCGCTGGTGCTGGGCGTGGCCAGCCAGGTATTGCCACTGGCCGAACGCAATCCGCAGAAGATCGCCCAGTGGCTTAGCGCGCGCGCCGGCAGGCCGGTCGCATTCGACAAGGTGGAGACCGAATGGACGCGCCGCGGGCCCTTGTTGCGACTGGATGGCTTGCGCGTGGGAAGTGGTCGCAACGCAGTGCGCATCGGTGAAGCCGAAGTGCTGGTGTCGATGTACGCCGGGATGCTGCCCGGACGTTCCTTCACCGAGCTGCGGCTGCGCGGATTGTCATTGACCCTGCAGCGCGCCGACGATGGCGCCTGGTCGGTGCTGGGATTGCCTGGACAGCAGGGCGGTGGCGACCCGTTCCAGAACCTGGAAGGCCTGGGTGAATTGCAGGTCATCGATGGCAGGCTTGCCGTTTCGGCGCCTTCGCTGGGTTGGAACCTGCACTTGCCCAGGATCAACCTGCGCCTGCGCGTGGACGGCGATCGCGTCCGCGCCGGAACGCGCGCGTGGATGGACAGCAAGGGCACCCCCGTGCAGGTCGCACTGGATTTCAATCGCCGCAGTGGTGACGGTCGCGCGTATCTGGACACGAAGTCGCTGGATATCGCCGCGTGGACGCCGGTACTGCGCTATGCGGGCGTGGTTGCCGATGCGGGAAACGGGCGGGCGCAGGCCTGGGCGGAGCTGCGCCGGAACCGCGTGGTGATGGTCACTTCGCAGTTGAAACTGCAGCAGATCGCCTTGCATGGCGCGCCACTGGCGGGTGGCCAGGTGCCTCGCGCGCTTTTTGATCGCGTGGAAGGGCGCGTGCGCTGGCGCCTGTCGGCCAACGGCTGGCGTTTTGACGCACCCAACCTGCTGATTGGAAGCCAGCAGGCGCCCCAGAAGCTTGACGGGCTGGTGGTGGCCGGCGGCCGGCAATATGCGCTGCTCGCCGAACGCATCGATTCGGCTCCGTTGCTGGCGATGCTGGGATTGAGCGACCGCGTGGACGCTGACCTGCGGCACTGGCTGTCGCGGGCAGCGCCGGGCGCGCGCCTGGCCAGGGTTTCGCTGGCCGGCAACGCCGGGGGCATGCAGGCCCGCGGGCGCCTGGAGGGCATCAGCTTCCTGCCGGTCGCGCATTCGCCCGGGGTGAGCGGTCTGGCCGGTGAGTTCATGGGCGACAGCGAGGGGTTCACGCTGAAGCTGGATCCTTCCACGCCGTTCCGTTTCGACTGGCCCGCCGGGTTCGGCGTTGCGCATGCAGTGACCCTGGACGGATCGCTTGCAGGCTGGCGCGAAGGCAACGGTTGGCGGGTCGGTACTTCGTCACTGCGCATCCGTGGCAAGGACTTCGGCGCGAAGGCGCGCGGCGGATTGTGGTTCCAGGGCGATGGCACGCGTCCCTGGATCGACATCGCCGCCGACATCGATGAAGCACCGGTGGCGGCCGCCAAGGGATTCTGGATCCACGACAAGATGTCCAAGGCCGCGGTCGACTGGCTCAATGGCGCGCTGGTCGGGGGCCGGGTGACAGGCGCGCGCGCGCTCATCTCCGGCGACCTGGATGACTGGCCCTTCACCCACAACAACGGGCGCTTCGAGGGCCTGGCGCGGATCGAGGACGGGCAGATCAGGTTCCAGCACGATTGGCCGGCGATGGACCACGTGCAGGCGGACGTCGCCTTCATCGGCAACGGATTTTCCATGCAGGGCCAGGGCGCGCTGGCCGGCGTGCGGGTCGAAGGCTTCACTGCCGGCATTCCTGATTTCGCAAAAGGCGAGCTGTCGATCAGTGCACAGGGTGCCGCCGATGCCAGCCAGATGCTGGCGATGCTGCGACAGTCTCCACTGCAGGCCAGATACGGTGAAACGCTGGCCAGTCTGAGCGCCACCGGTCCGGCGCGCGCCACTTATGAAATGCTGCTGCCATTGCATGCGCATGCCGGTGCGGTCCGCAAGTCCGGTGGCACGGTGGAGCTGCTGGGAAACCGGCTTGCCGACAAGCGCTGGAACCTGGCCTTCGATGCGGTGAAGGGCAGGGTCGATTACCGCGACAACGGCTTCACCGCGGAGAAGCTCAGCGTCCGCCAGGGCGGCCAGCCGGGCGCACTGTCGCTGCGTGCCGGTGGCGGCGTGCGTGATCCGAAGCAGGCTTTCGAGGCCGAACTCTCCGCCAGCCTCACCGCCAACGAACTGCTGGAACGCGCGCCCGACATGGCATGGTTGAAGCCGTACGTGCAGGGACGCTCGCAGTGGACGATCGGGGTCAACCTGCCTGCCGGCGGCGGCGCCAGCGTACCAAGCCAGTTGAACCTGCGCTCCGACCTGGTCGGAACTACGCTCAAGCTGCCGGCGCCCCTGGACAAGGCGGCATCAGTGGCCTTGCAAACCACCGTGCGGACGGCCTTGCCGATGGGCGAAGGCAATATCGATGTCGCCTTCGGCAAGCTGCTTGCATTGCGGGCGCGCGGCGATGGCAAACAGACTGGCGTACGGGTCGTGCTGGGCAGCAACACCGTTGCCGAGGCGGCTCCTGCGCTGGGGCTTGTCGCCACCGGTCGCACCTCGACGCTGGATGCGATCGAATGGATAACGCTCGCCAAGAGCGGCAGCGGCGGTGGCGGCAAGCTGCCACTGCGCCACATCGATGTCAGTGCTGACCGGCTGTTGCTGCTGGGCTCGGTATTCCCCGACACGCGCCTGCAGGTCGCGCCGTCAGGCAACGCGCTCGCAGTCACCATGGAGGGGCGGGCCCTGGCAGGTGCCCTGCTGGTGCCTGATGCGGACGGGGCGGCGATTGCCGGAAAACTTTCACGCTTCCACTGGCGCAGTGACACTGCGAAAACCGCGGCGGGTGCCACGGCCGCGGGCAGCGATGACGCTTTCAATCCCGCCGCCATCCCGCCGTTGAAACTGGACATTGCCGACCTTCGCTTCGGCGAGGCGCAGCTGGGCAGCGCGCAATTGCGGACCCAGCAGATGGCGGGTGGCATGCGCGTGCAGCAGCTCGCGCTGCGTTCGCCCAAACAGCAGATCGACGTGCAGGGCGACTGGCTGGGGCGCGGCGCGAACGCGCGCACGACGGTCACCGCCAGCGTCGGCAGCCAGGACCTGGGCAGCCTGCTGGATGGTCTGGGAGTGAAGGGGCAGGTCCACGGCGGCAAGGGCAAGGTGAAGTTCGATGCGCGCTGGCGTGGCAGTCCTGCCGCGTTCTCGCTGGCGACGATGGAAGGTAGCTTGGGCATCGCCGTGCGCGACGGCCAACTGCTGGAAGTCGAGCCAGGTGCAGGGCGCGTGCTGGGCCTGCTCAGCCTGACCCAGCTGCCGCGTCGCATGATGCTGGACTTTCGCGACTTCTTCTCCAAGGGCTTTGCCTTCAACCGCATCGACGGCAATGTCCGCTTCGGCGCCGGCACCGCGCACAGTGATGACATGGTCATCGACGGCCCCGCCGCGCAGATCAACATCAGCGGCAACACCGACCTGCGCGCGCAACGCTTCGACCAGACCATCGAAGTGCTGCCCAGGTCCGGCAACATGCTGACCGTGGTCGGCGCCGTAGCCGGCGGTCCGTTGGGCGCGGCGATAGGTGCCGCTGCCAATGCGGTGCTGAAGAAGCCGCTCGGCGCGCTGGGCGCCAAGACCTATCGCGTGACCGGCCCATGGAAGGACCCGAAGGTGGAAGTGATGAGCCGCGAACAATCGCGGCTGGAGGCGGCGGGAACATCGGGTGCACCGGATGTGCAGTGAGATCCTGTGTTGACTGCGCCGACCGCCGTTCCGCAGTGGTTACCAGGATGATTGCCACGCCTGTGCCCTGCGGTTTTCGGGATGTTTTCGTGGCTTGTCGCCGTTGTCGCCGCGAACGTTGAAACGCTGAAGCCTGCTTGCCTTTGCCCTATCCGCCCCCAGACTTATTCCCCATGACCGACTCCTCGCTGGCCCTCGCCGAAACCCGCCTTCTTCTTCCCGCCGGCCTCGACCAGCAGGGCCTGCACCGTGCCTTCGGCACGCTGCTTGGGCCTGGCATCGACTTCGGCGACCTGTATTTCCAGCATTCGCGTCGCGAGAGCTGGACGGTGGAGGATGGCATCGTCAAGGACGGTGCCCATTCCATCGACCAGGGCGTGGGCGTGCGCGCCATTTCAGGCGAGAAGACCGGCTTCGCCTATTCCGACGACATCAACCCGCAGGCGCTGCTGAGCGCTGCCAGCTCGGCGCGCGCCATCGCCCGCGACGGCGGCTCGCACGCGCCCGGCGCGCTGGTGCGCTGTGCCGGTCGCGCCCTGTATTCCAGCGAGGATCCCATCGATGCGATGGGCAATGATGCCAAGGTCGAAGCCCTGCGCATCGTCGACAAGCTGGTGCGCGCCGCCGATCCGCGCGTGCAGCAGGTGACCGTCAGCCTGGCCGGCGGCGTGGACACGGTGCTGGTCGCGCGCAGCGACGGCGTGCTGGCCGCCGATGTGCGCCCGCTGGTACGCATGAACATCCAGGTCATTGTCGAACAGGACGGCCGCCGCGAGTCGGGTTATGCCGGCTTCGGTGGCCGCTATTCGTATGCCGAACTGTTCGGCGGCGGCAAGCCCGAGGAATTCGCGCGCGATGCGCTGCGCCAGGCGCTGGTGAACCTGGAGGCGGTGGACGCACCGGCCGGGATGATGCCGGTGGTGCTGGGTTCGGGCTGGCCCGGCGTGTTGCTGCACGAAGCCGTTGGCCATGGCCTGGAAGGCGATTTCAACCGCAAGGGCACCTCGACCTATGCCGGGCGCATGGGCCAGCGCGTGGCTTCGCCGGGGGTGACCATCGTCGATGACGGCACCCTGGAAGGACGCCGCGGGTCGCTCAATGTCGACGACGAAGGCACGCCTACGAACTGCACCACGCTGATCGAAGACGGGGTCCTGGTCGGCTACATGCAGGACACGCTCAACGCGCGACTGATGGGCGTGGCTCCTACCGGCAACGGGCGCCGCGAATCGTTCGCCCACCTGCCCATGCCGCGCATGACCAACACCTACATGCTTGCCGGAAAGGACGATCCGCAGGACATGATCCGTTCGGTGAAGAGGGGCCTGTACGCGGTGAACTTCGGCGGCGGCCAGGTCGACATCACCAGCGGCAAGTACGTGTTCTCCGCCACCGAGGCCTACCTGATCGAGGATGGCAGGATCACCGCGCCGGTGAAGGGCGCGACCCTGATCGGCAACGGTCCGGAAACCATGCAGAAAGTGAAGATGATCGGCCACGACCTGGCGCTGGATGCCGGCGTCGGCGTGTGCGGCAAGGACGGGCAG
>Ga0123388_1052031_pt1 | contig 11967 bp, 9 predicted proteins | sample T0HHNO3metaT_FD_89916 | JGI IMG/M metagenome (GOLD analysis project Ga0123388, IMG submission 89916) | Methane-oxidizing artificial microbial communities from Washington, USA to study methane cycling - T0-HHNO3 metaT (Metagenome... | ecosystem: Engineered > Modeled > Simulated communities...
GCCAGAATCATCCAAAATTAAAGTAAAATAATACTTCAATGCGGGTGTAGTTCAATGGTAGAACGCTAGCTTCCCAAGCTCCCAACCCTAGTCTTCAAATTAAATCACGCTTAGGCCTTACCCGCACCATGCCGTTAGATCACACCAGTCATCAGCCCAGTTCAATATCAAGGCTAGCTTGATTATGCGTTATCATTGCACCCATCACGGCTCACCTGAAACCTGCCATTTGTCATTTACGGCCTTAATGAAATTAGAATAAATATTTTCCAACAACTTTAGAATTTGGATATTTTTTTATGAAAAGAAACATTATCTACATACTTGGCATAATGTTTTTTATTTTCTCATCACTCAAATTCACTCAGGCATTCAACCCCATATTACTGATGCAGGCTTTTAAGGAAAATGCCGGCGCCACTGAGTCGCTACCCGCAGAGGTCGTTCATTTGAATTCCCTGATTGCTAAAAATGGACTCCGGGAATTCAACCTGGCTGGCGTATTGAATGAAAACCCGCTATTACATCAAAGGGCTGTCGAATATACCTATCCCGCCAGGCTGGATGCAAACGCCAAAAATGTTTTTGCCCTCGCTGGCACAGCGCTTAAAAACAATTGCCGATTGATCAATCATCAGGAAAATGTAGAACATCATGTTTGCGAATAAACCCCGCGAAGAACAGACGCTATGGCTAGCAGCCGCTCTATGCCTGACCTTTATCGCCAACCAGTATCTATGGCTGCTTAATTTCACGTATATCAGCAGCGCGGCCATCGGTTTATCAATTTTAACGGCCCTGTTCCTCGTCATCAGGTCCGCCAGAGGGAATCCACAAGTTGCTTTTGTGCTGTTGGTTTGCTGCTTCCTGGCCATCACGGCGCTCGGGACAGCCACCACAGCCTGGGATGCCAGGTCTATCTGGTTATTCCATGCCAAGAGAATCTACATGGATGATAATTTACTTGCCCAGCTGGATAATTACGCAGCATTCAGCCACAACGATTATCCCGTGATACTTCCTGCGCTCAGTGCGACCTTGGCAAGGATCGCAGGTCATTGGAACGAGATATTCCCCAAAGCCGGCAACGTATTTTTTATATTGCCGCCGCTACTTGTGATTGCCGTGACCTTAGGCCCCCTGAGGCTCACGCTGCTGTTCGTCACCGGTTTGTTTTTAGTCGTCGGCGGCCTGCTTACCAACGGTTTTATGGATGGAATACTGTCTTTGTATATTGTTGCAACCATGATGCTTTTATCCATGGTGTTTCTTGGATGGCAGGCAAATCTTAAAGTCAGCAAAAGCACATTGTCAGTTGCAGCAATGGCCCATCTGGCAGTGCTGACCGGCATCAAGAATGAAGGCACGATGGCGGCCGTGATCATGCTGTTCTGCCTGCTGCTGACTTTGGCGATCGACAAAAAACGTATCGATATTTCGAGATTGCTGCTGGTATTCACACCCGCTTTTATCATGACCGGGTTGTGGCTGCTGCTTTGCCATCTGCATGGCATTGGTAACGACATTGCCGCAGGCGGCAGCTTTATGGGCACATTTACAGCCCGCATAACCGATGTTAAAAGCGTAGGGTTGATCTCGATTGCCTTGTATTACCAGAAATGGCTTTTGTTTCTGCCGCTGGCAATATGGTCAATCCATGCTTACCAGAAGAAACAGAAAACCGTTGATGCAGCCAGTTTTCTATTAAGATTTGGTTTACTGTATTCATTCAGCCTGTTCCTGATATACCTGGGCTCACCCCATGACCTGGAATGGCACCTGGCAACCTCTGCAGGCAGAACGATGCTGCCGGTGACGCTTACTTTCATGACCTGCTTTTTAATGCTCTTTGCTGAAAACACAGCCATCAGAACTCCAGCGGATTGACATCTACCGCCCACCTGACTTTTGCGGCCAGTTTATGCGCCCTCATCTGGCTGACCAGCTGTTTCAGCAATTGCTGCAAGGCTGGCCGCTGCCTGGCCTGCATCAGCACATAGCCGCGCTCCATGCCTTTCAGGCGTTCCATCTGCGGCCTGACCGGGTCATACACCAGCACCTGCTCGGTCAGGCTGCGCGCCAGTGCAAACGCAAGCTGCAGGAACTGCTGCACCAGCATGTAATCATTGGCCTCCGCACGCAGCAGGGCGGTGAACACATAAGGCGGAAACTGCATCTGCTCCCGTTCTTCCAGTAAAACATTGGCATAGCTCTCATAATCCTGAATACGCAAAGCATTAAACAGGGCATGATCTGGAAACTGCGTCTGGATGATCACCTGTCCGGCTTTATCGGCACGCCCGGCACGGCCTGCCACCTGCATCAGCTGCGCGAACAGGCGCTCACTGGCGCGAAAATCCGGGCTATGCAATGCGCTGTCGGTATCGATCACGCCAACCAGGGTCAGATTCGGAAAATCATGCCCTTTAGCCAGCATTTGCGTACCGACCAGAATATCGATCTCCTGGCCATGAACGCGATCGAGAATCTCGACCAGCGCATTTTTTCGGCTGATGCTGTCGCGATCGACCCGTGCAATGCGCGCAGCCGGCAGCAATTGTGCCAAAGTGTGCTCCAGCCGCTGCGTGCCGTGCCCGGTGGGATGCAGATCCGCATCACCGCAAGCAGGGCATTGGTGCGGTATGCGCTGCTCATGGCCGCAATGATGGCAGCGCAGCTTTCTTTGCGACAGATGCACCACCAGGCGGCTGCTGCAGCGGCTGCATGGTGCGATCCAGTGGCAAGCCGAGCACAACAGCACCGGCGAATACCCGCGCCGATTAATAAACAGCAGTGACTGCTCCTTACGCTCCAGCCTTAAGCGTAACCCTGCGATGAGCTGGGGGGTGAGGCCATGCTGCAAATTCACTTTAGTCGTGTCTATGCAGTCTATCTGCGGCAGCTGCGCAGCCGTTACTGCACGCTCTTTCAAGCGCAGCAAGCCATAGCGGCTGGCTGGCTTTGAGTTCACTGTTGCGTTGTACCAGGTTTCCAGCGCGGGCGTCGCGGATCCCAACACAACCGGAATGTTCAAGCGTTTGGCGCGCACCATCGCCACATCACGTGCATGGTAACGCATGCTGTCCTGCTGCTTATAGGAACTGTCGTGCTCTTCATCGATAATGATGAGCTTTAAATCAGGCAGCGGCGTAAAAATGGAAAGCCGCGTACCGATGATGATTTTTGCCGCGCCGGACTGCGCAAGCTGCCAATGATGCAAGCGCTCACTTTCGCTAAGATTGCTGTGCAAGCTGACCAAAGGAAAATCAGGCAGGCGACTCCTGAAGCGCGCCTCCAGCTGCGGGGTCAGGTTGATCTCAGGCACCAGCACCAGTACTTGGGCATGACCCTGCTGCAGAACGCGCTGCAGCAGCCGGATGTAAACTTCGGTCTTGCCGCTGCCGGTAATCCCATACAACAGCCATGCCTTAAACACACCGAACCCGGCAATAATCTGCTGTACCGCCTCTAGCTGCCCCGCGTTTAACGGTGGCTCCACGGCCTCTGCCATCGCCACCAGGCGCTGCAATGCCGGTACCTGCTCGCTGCTGGCATAACCCAAATCCACCAGTGCTTTTGCGGCCTTACGCGCAGTGGCGGAAATACCATCCAGCTCGGCCTCGGTTAACCGACTTGATTCCTGCAAAGCAGATAACACGCTGCGCAATACTTTCTGTTTCTTTGCGATTTGCTCAACATCAGCCGCACGGCCTGCGTCTGTCAGTTGATAAAGATATTGCTTGCGTGAAACTGCGGGGGCTATCTGGCGCAAACGCGCAGGGAGTGAAGACAGCAAAGCCTGGCCAAACGGGTGCTGATAATAATCAGCACTGAATTTAATCAGGTTCAGCATTTCGGCATCCAACGGCGTTTCTTCCACAAACGCCTGCAGCACGGGCTTGAGTTTCTCTATCGCGATATCACTGCTGCTGGCAACCTCCATCACGATACCGATCTGGCTGCGGCTGCCGAACGGCACCAGCACACGCTGGCCGACTTGTACGTCAAGATCGCCGCTCAGGTAGTCAAACAAACGATCCAGCGGTACATCAAGGGCGATTCTGAGGATAGATTGAGCCAAAATTGTTTGAATAATGTATGTTTAAAGAAAAAATGACAGCAGTAGGTTTACCCAGACTTTCCATTAGTCGATTTACATCTACTTGAATGTTAACTTGCCCATTTTGCGTCTTTTTTATGCAAATTTTTTGTCAATAGAATAACTATTGTCCATAAAATTTGCATAAAAAATCCATCAAACTGTGCGACGTTACCATTTCAAGTCCTAATGGAAAATCTGGGTTAAAATAACCCTTTTAGATTTTATGCAATTATTGTGAAAACACATCTTACCCAATTATTAACAAGCGCCGCAAAATCAATCGCACCGGACATGGCCGATCTGAACATCGTACTGGAACGCCCGAAATCAGCGGAACATGGTGATTTTGCCACAAATCTGGCACTTGTTCTGGCCAAACCGCTAAAACAGAATCCACGCGTCATTGCCACGCAGATTATCGATGCACTGCCAGCCAGTGAGTATATTGCCAAAACCGAAATCGCCGGCGCCGGCTTCATCAACTTCTTTTTGAATCCTCAGTCCAAGCAAGTAGTGATCAAAGAAGTACTCAAAGCCGGTGAGCAGTATGGCCGCAACAATAGCGGCAACCGGCAGAAAGTGCAGGTGGAGTTCGTGTCTGCCAACCCGACAGGCCCACTGCACGTCGGCCACGGCCGTGGCGCGGCAGTCGGCGATTGCTTAGCCCGCCTGCTGGACGCAAATGGCTGGGATGTGACGCGGGAGTTCTACTACAACGATGCCGGCGCACAGATCGATAACCTGACCATTTCTGTACTGGCACGCTGCAAAGGCATTTCAACCGAACATGAAAGCTTCCCTGAAAATGGCTATCGCGGCGAATACATCAATGACATTGCTGCCGCTTTCCTGACCAGACATACCGTAATTGCGGATGATATTGAAGTGACCGCCAGCGGCGACATCAATGACCTGGAATCAATCCGCGCCTTCAGCGTAGCTTACCTGCGCCATGAGCAGGATCTGGATTTGAAAGCATTCCAGATCAAATTTGATGTATTTTCACTGGAAAGCGCACTCTACAAGAACGGCAGGGTTGATCAAACCGTACAGGCTCTGATCAACAGTGGCCACACCTATGAAGAAAACGATGCGCTGTGGCTCAAAACCACAAATTTCGGTGATGACAAAGACCGCGTCATGCGCAAAACCGATGGCGGATACACCTATTTTGTACCGGATGTCGCTTACCATGCAGAAAAATGGGAGCGCGGCTTTGTACGCGTCATCAACGAGCAGGGTGCCGATCACCACAGCACCATCACGCGCGTGCGCGCCGGCCTGCAGGCATTGAATGCCGGCATCCCGCAAGGCTGGCCTGACTACGTGCTGCACCAGATGGTCACCGTAATGCGCGGCGGAGAAGAGGTCAAGCTCTCGAAACGTGCCGGCAGTTATGTCACCTTGCGCGACCTGATTGAAGAAGTAGGCTGCGACGCAACCAGGTATTTCCTGGCAGCGCGCCGTGCCGACTCGCAACTGGTATTTGATATTGACCTGGCACGCAGCCAGAGCAATGACAACCCGGTTTACTATATTCAATATGCGCATGCCCGTATCTGCAGCGTACTCGGCCAGTGGGGCGGTGATGCCGCAAGCCTGGCTTTATCAGACCTGACACCGCTGAATAATGCACACGAAACCGCATTGATGCAGCGCCTGGGCGAATATCCGGAAATTGTTGCCAATGCCGCTACTGAACTGGCACCGCATACCATTGCCAACTACCTGAAAGAATTGGCGAGTGACCTGCACAGTTATTACAATGAATATAAATTCCTGATTGATGACGAACCGCTTAAACTGGCGCGACTAAGCCTGATTCGGGCAACGCAGCAGGTGCTTAAAAATGGCCTGGATTTACTCGGCGTTGAAGCCAGACAAAAAATGTAACTTCAATTTCAATGTAATGCATGAATAAATTGAATGGAAGATAAGGATTCATAAATGAGCAGAGATTACAAACCTAGTCCGGAACGCACGAAAAGGCAGAATAAAGGCAACCCTTTCTTTTCCGGTTTATTGGTCGGATTTTTACTGGGTGTTGCGGCGTCCTTAGCCGTCGTTATGTACATCAAAGGCGGCAAAAGCCCATTTGCCGAACAGACTGTTGCCAAAAAGCCACTGGCGGAGAAAATCGCTGAGGATGCCAAAAAATCGGCAGATGCCACTGATAAAACGTCGGCAGATACTACCGCGGACAACGGTGATAAAACCCGTTTTGATTTTTACACCATTCTGCCTGGCAGCGAGAGCAAGGTAACGACAGAAGATCTCAACATTAAAGAGCAGCAGCCGCAACCGGTAGTGCAGTACACTTATTACCTGCAAGTCGGTGCCTTCCAGACCAGTGAAGAAGCCGACAACATGAAAGCCAAGCTTGCCCTGCAAGGCTTCGAGGCTGTAGTGCAAACCGCGGCCATCCCGGACAAAGGGGTATGGCATCGCGTGCGTGTCGGCCCGCTGAATAACCTGGATGACATCAATAAAGCCAAAAGCGACCTGGCCGCCAATGGCTTCAAGGCTGACCTGATCAAAGTGAATAACGAAAACCAGTAATTCAAAGCAAAGACTGTATCGTATGAATTTTGCATAGACGTCAGGAACGTTTATGCAGTTTGTCAGCCAAACGCGGAGACAATGCGTTGTGTTAACTGCCATGTTGCAGATATGCCGATTCAAACGACAGTTAAACGATAGATTGAAAACCGTAAAAAATAACAAAACAGTACTCAATAATATAGTTCAAAAGGAAAATTTAATGAAAAAGCTATTCGCCGCCTTAATGCTGCTTGCCTCATTCAATGTAATGGCAGCAGACCCTGAAATGGGCAAAGACTTTGATCGAACCGTACAGGCTATCCCTAACGATAACCCTGCCAAAATTGAAGTTGTGGAACTGTTCTGGTATGGCTGCGGCCACTGCCACCACATGGAAGCACCATTAAACGCATGGGTAAAGAAACTGCCTGCCGATGTGACATTCAAGCGTGTTCCGGGTTTACCTAACGCATCATGGGCGCCTATGGCCAAGGCTTACTACGCCATGGAAACATTGGGTGTATTGCAAAAACTGCACACACCGCTATTTGATGCGATTCACAAACAAAAAACCCTGAACCCTACCGATGAAAAGGCAGCGATTGATTGGGTAACCAAACAAAGCGGCCTGGACAAAATCAAGGTGGAAGAAGCATTCAACTCCTTCTCAACGAATGCCAACCTGAAGCGTGCTGCAAACGTGTTCCGTGCATCAGGCGCGACTGGCGTACCTAGCCTCATCATCAATGGCCAGTTCATCACCTCAAGCACCATGGCCGGCAACAACGATGCTGCGTTAAGAACCGTTGATTACATCATTAACAACATCCGCGCCGACAAAGCAAAAACCGCGAAAAAATAAAATGCATTAAATGGCAGCAATTTTCACATACGCTGCGTTTTAACTGCGGATAGCAACCCGTTTTTACCTCACTGTAAAAACGGGTTTTTTTATATATTCCAGAGTAAGGATTTTGTATGAAAGTTTTTATTACCGGCGCTTCCAGTGGCATCGGCGAAGCGATTGCCCATGAATATGCACAAAGATATAAGAACGAAAATATAATAATAGGACTCGTCTCCAGAAGAAGTGAGCACTTACAAAAACTAAAAATTGCGCTGGAAAGCAACCACCGCACAACATGTGCTGTTTATGCGCTCGATGTTCGCGATAACCAGGCGCTGGCACAAGCCGCCGCAGATTTCATACAGCAGCAAGGCGTTCCCGATGTAGTGATTGCGAGCGCCGGCGTCAGCAGCGGCACGCTGACAGAAAAACAGGAAGACATCGCTGCATTCCAGGCGGTCATGGACATTAACGTAATGGGCATGGTGCATACCTTTCAACCATTCATTAATGCCATGCGCAACGCAGGAAAAGGGCAGCTGGTAGGCATTGCCAGCGTCGCCGGAGTGCGTGGCCTGCCAGGCGCGGGCGCTTACAGCGCCTCAAAGGCGGCAACCATCGCTTACCTCGAAAGCCTGCGTGTGGAAATGTCACACCATAACATCGCGGTGACGACCATCGCGCCAGGCTATATCCGCACACCGATGACCGCCATCAACACTTACCGCATGCCGTTTCTGATGGATGCAGACGTGGCGGCACATAAATTTGTGAACGCCATTGAAAACAAACGGCGCTTTGTCGTGATTCCCTGGCAGATGGGCTGGGTAGCCAGGCTGATGCGGCTGATTCCGCCGGTGCTGTGGGATTTGCTGGCGAAGAATGCGCCGCATAAACCAAGGATTGATGTGGAGCAGTAATCAGCCGCAGATGCACACATATAAACGCGGATAAAACTTTAAAGTCTTAATTAACCGCCGATAAACGCCGATGCACGCCGATAAAACCAAACCCATCACTTACTCAATAATACTTGGTAGTCCAACTAAAACTGCGTAGTTCATAGAAATATAAATCTCTGTATTGCCATAACTAACGGCTCGCAATGACTAGTCTTATCGGCGTGCATCGGCGTTTATCGGCGGTTTAAAGAAAGTCTTTTATCGCGTAATCGGTTTGTAGCGGATGCGTTTTGGTTTAGCGCCTTTGGCGCCAGACTTGCCGCAAGGTTTTTCTGCGGCTTAGTTCTGGCGGACATGCCCTCACGGCAAGCTTCCTGCTTTTGCAGGTTAGCTTGGTGGGGACGCCCTCTACGGGCAAACGGGCACGGAAGGCTTTGTATCAAATTAACTAACAGGTTAACGCGTAATCGGTTTGTAGCGAATACGTTTTGGTTTAGCGCCTTCCTCACCCAAGCGCTTACGTTTATCCGCCTCATATTCCTGATAGTTGCCGTTAAAGAACGTCCATTGCGACTCACCCTCGGCTGCCAGGATATGGGTAGCGATACGATCCAGGAACCAGCGGTCATGCGAGATCACCAGTACAGACCCGGCAAACTCCAATAAGGCATCTTCCAGGGCACGCAGTGTTTCCACATCCAGGTCATTTGACGGTTCATCCAGCAGCAGCACATTGCCGCCGGAAATCAGTGTTTTAGCCAAGTGCAGGCGGCCACGTTCACCACCTGACAGTTGGCCTACGATTTTCTGCTGATCTCCGCCCTTGAAGTTAAAGCGGCCGATGTAAGCACGGGAAGGCGTTTCATAACGGCCCACCGTCAGGATATCCGAACCGCCTGAGATTTCATCAAATACCGACTTGTCGTTGCTCAGGTCATCACGGCTTTGGTCAACATAAGCCAGTTTAACGGTCTGGCCTATTTTCACAGTACCGCTATCCGGCTGTTCTTTGCCGGTGATCATTTTGAACAAGGTAGATTTACCGGCGCCGTTCGGGCCGATAATGCCGACAATCGCACCGGCAGGAATGCTAAAACTCAGGTTATCAATCAGCAAACGGTCTTTAAACGCTTTGCTTACGCCGTCAAATTCAATGACCTGGTCACCTAAACGCTCACCGGCAGGAATGAAAATCTCCTGCGTTTCATTGCGTTTCTGGTATTCGGCATTTGCCAGCTCCTCATAGCGGGCAATACGCGCCTTGCTCTTGGCCTGACGCGCTTTCGGGTTCTGGCGTACCCACTCCAATTCGGTATTCAGCGCTTTACGGCGTGATGATTCCTGGGATTCTTCCAGTGCCAGACGTGCCTGTTTCTGATCCAGCCAGCTTGAGTAGTTGCCTTTCCACGGAATACCATGGCCTCGATCCAGCTCCAGTATCCATTCGGCAGCATTATCAAGGAAGTATCGATCATGCGTTACCGCCACTACGGTGCCAGGGAAGCGCACCAGGAACTGCTCCAGCCATTCCACCGATTCAGCATCCAGATGGTTGGTTGGTTCATCCAGCAGCAGCATATCCGGTTTGGATAATAACAATTTACACAAAGCCACACGGCGCTTCTCACCGCCTGAAAGCGGGCCAATCTTTGCATCCCATGACGGCAGGCGTAACGCATCAGCCGCCACCTCGAGCTGGTGCTCGACATCGGAGCCGCTGGCCGCAATGATGTTTTCATACTTGGCCTGTTCTTCCGCCAGTTTTTCAAAATCCGCATCCGGATCTGCATAGGCCGCATAAACCTCTTCCAGCTTCTGTTTGGCCTGCATGACCTCACCCATGCCGGATTCAACCTCTTCGCGCACGGTTTTCTCTGCGTCCAGCTGTGGCTCCTGTGGCAGGTAACCGATGGAAATACCCGGCTGCCATTGCACTTCACCCTCAAACTCCTTATCCACGCCCGCCATGATGCGCAGCACGGTGGATTTACCGGAGCCGTTCAGGCCCAGCAAACCGATTTTGGCGCCTGGGAAAAAAGACAGCGAGATGTCTTTAATGATCTGTTTTTTAGGAGGGACGATTTTGCTCACGCGGAGCATGGACATTACATACTGGGCCATAACGAAACTTTACTGGATTACAAAGAGTGAAAGCTTAACAGAAACCAGGTCATATAAGGTAGCGCGCGCATCCCTAAGCAGGGCTTATGCGTATAATGTATTCACTTTAAATTAACCGGATAATCCACTTCAGTAGAATCTATGGCTATCAAATCAACAATATACAAAGTCGACCTGCAAATCGCGGATATGGATCGCCATTACTATGCGCAGCACAGCCTGACGCTGGCAAGGCATCCCTCGGAAACCGACGAGCGGCTGATGGTGCGGCTGATTGCGTTCATGCTCTACGCAAATGACACACTCACTTTCGGCAAGGGTTTAAGCGATGATGAGGAGCCGGATTTATGGCAGAAAGACCTGACCGGCGCCATTGAGCTATGGATAGATGTAGGCTTGCCGGACGAGCGCGAAGTACGCAAAGCGTGCGGACGTTCTGCGCAGGTCGTAGTCGTGCTGTATGGCGGACGCATTGCAGATATGTGGTGGGACAACAACAAAAAAGCGCTGCTGAAACAGCACAACCTGACCGTGATTAACCTGCCGGAGACGGATACCATTGCAGACATCGCATCACGCGGCATGTCGATAAGCTGCACTATCCAGGACAAACAGATTCTGCTCGGGCATGCCAGCGGCAGCGTAGAAATCAGCCCGGTTATCCTGAAGTAGCATATTCGATACAATCCCTGCCGGATACACGCACTCAGGGTGCGGATATAGATGCAACCGCCTTCATCTGCGAGTATCATGATTCGTATAGAACGATGTCACTGAATGCAGATCCGGAGAGATGATAGATGAGTGCAGCCCCTGTAACACCAAGCCGCAAAGAACTTGAGGATATCCATGCCTACTGGCGTGCCTGCTGTTATCTTGCAGCTGGCATGATTTACCTGCGCGATAATCCGCTATTGAAAGAGCCTTTGCGCGAAGAACACATCAAGCACCGCCTGCTGGGACACTGGGGGTCAAGCCCGGGCCTGGCATTCACCTACACGCACCTTAACCGCCTCATCAACAAATACGACCTCGAAGCTATTTTCCTTGCCGGCCCAGGCCATGGCGCACCGGGCATGCTGGGGCCTGTCTACCTTGAAGGCACTTACAGCGAAGTCTACCCAAACAAGAGTGAAGATGAAGCGGGCATGAAGCACTTTTTCAAGGAATTCTCTTTCCCCGGCGGCATCGGCAGTCACTGTACTCCCGAGTTGCCCGGCTCTATCCACGAAGGCGGCGAGCTTGGCTACAGCGTTTCCCATGCCTTCGGCGCCGCTTACGATAACCCGGACCTGCTGGTCACGGTCATGGTGGGCGATGGCGAATCAGAAACCGGGCCGCTGGCTACCTCCTGGCATTCCAACAAGTTCCTGAACCCGATACGTGATGGCGCAGTGTTGCCGGTGCTGCATCTTAATGGTTACAAAATCAATAACCCGACCTTGTTATCACGC
>Ga0123388_1044932_pt1 | contig 11930 bp, 14 predicted proteins | sample T0HHNO3metaT_FD_89916 | JGI IMG/M metagenome (GOLD analysis project Ga0123388, IMG submission 89916) | Methane-oxidizing artificial microbial communities from Washington, USA to study methane cycling - T0-HHNO3 metaT (Metagenome... | ecosystem: Engineered > Modeled > Simulated communities...
CATGATCGGCTACTACATGGTGTTCGGCTTCATTTCGTCCGCCGCGCTGGCCGCCAACCTGCTGTTCCTGATCGCGCTGCTGTCGCTGCTGCAGGCCACGCTGACGCTGCCCGGCATCGCCGCCATCGCGCTGACGCTGGGCATGGCCATCGACGCCAACGTGCTGATCAACGAACGCATCCGCGAAGAACTGCGCAACGGCGTCAGCCCGCAGGCGGCGATCACCGCCGGCTACGAGCGCGCCTGGGCAACGATTCTCGACTCCAACGTGACCACCATGATCGCCGGCCTGGCGCTGCTCATCTTCGGCTCCGGCCCGGTGCGCGGCTTCGCAGTCGTGCATTGCCTCGGCATCCTGACCTCGATGTTCAGTGCCGTCGTGGTGTCGCGTGCGCTGGTGAACATGGTCTATGGCCGTGCCCGCAAGCTCGAGAAGCTGTCGATCGGCACCGTCTGGAAACCGGGCGCAGGCGCCTGAACCGAATACAAGGAAAGCTGAACAGCCATGGAATTCTTCCGTATCCGGCGCGACATCCCCTTCATGCGCCATGCGCTGGTGTTCAACGTCATTTCGCTGGTGACCTTCCTGCTCGCGGTGTTCTTCCTCGCCACGCGCGGCCTGCACCTGTCGGTGGAATTCACCGGCGGCACGCTGATGGAAGTCGCCTACAGCGAGGCGGCCGATCTGAACGCGGTGCGCAAGTCGCTGACCGACAGCGGCTTCAGCGACCCGCAGGTGCAGAATTTCGGCACCGCACGCGACGTGCTGATCCGCCTGCCGCTGGTCAAGGACAGTGACTCGGCCAAGGTGAGCCAGCAGGTGATGGCCACGCTGTCGGCCGGCGAAGGCGCCAAGCCTGAATTGCGCCGCGTCGAGTACGTCGGCCCGCAGGTCGGCAAGGAACTGGCCGCCGACGGCTCGCTGGCGCTGATGCTGGTGATCATCGGCATCATGATCTATCTGGCGATGCGCTTCGAATGGCGCTTCGCGGTGTCGGCCATCATCGCCAACCTGCACGACGTGGTCATCATTCTCGGTTTCTTCGCCGCCTTCCAGTGGGAATTCTCGCTGCCGGTGCTGGCCGCCGTGCTTGCGGTACTCGGCTATTCGGTGAACGAGTCGGTGGTCGTGTTCGACCGCGTGCGCGAAGTGTTCCGCAATGCACGCAAGCGCACGATGAGTGTGCCGGAAGTGCTGGACCACGCGATCACCAGCACGATCTCGCGCACCATCATCACCCACGGTTCGACGCAGATGATGGTGCTGTCCATGCTGCTGTTCGGTGGCGAGGCGCTGCACTACTTCGCAGTCGCGCTGACTATCGGCATCTGCTTCGGCATCTACTCCTCGGTGCTGGTCGCCAGCCCGCTGGTCATGTGGCTGGGCGTCAAGCGCGAACAGCTGGCCAAGCCGGTCAAGCAGAAGCAGGAAGCGGTGGTCTGAGTACGGACCCTGCACCCAAAAAGAAACCCGGCCGCGGCCGGGTTTCTTTTTTGTCTGCCCGCGGCGATCAGGGCTGGGCGAATACCTGCTTCACGCGCAGGGTCTGGCCGTTGTCGATCAGCGCGATCAGGCGGTCGATATTCGGGTGCTTGCCCGGATTGGCCCGCGCATCGACGGTATGCTCGGCGTAGATGTCCAGCGCTTGCTTCGCCGCATCGGGCGTGATCGCACCGTGCAGTTGGGCGAGGTGGTTGTAGACCGCCAGCGAGCCGGCCTGGCCGGGCTTGTTCTCGATTGTGGCGACCACTTCACCGGCCGCGTCCAGAAGCTGCAGCGCCGACAGGTGCGACACGCCGGGCAGCGTCTTCAGGGTTTCCGCAAAACTCATCTTCGTTTCTCCACAATCGATCAGATGGCGCGGGCCAGGCGGGCCGCGTCGCCGATATAGCTCGCCGGCGTCATCGCCAGCAGACGGTCGCGCTCGGCCTGGGGCAGGTCGAGCTTGGCGATGAAGGCCTGCAGGCCTTCGCGCGTGATGCCGCGGCCGCGGGTCAGTTCCTTCAGCTGTTCGTAAGGATTGGGGATGCCGTAGCGGCGCATGACGGTCTGCACCGGCTCGGCCAGCACTTCCCAGCAGGCGTCGAGGTCGGCCGCCAGTGCCGCCGGTTCGGCCAGCAGCTTGCCCAGACCGCGCGACAGCGAATCCAGCGCCAGCACGCTGTAGCCAAAGGCCACGCCCATATTGCGCAGCACCGTCGAGTCGGTCAGATCGCGCTGCATGCGCGACACCGGCAGCTTTTCCGACAGGTGGCGCAGCACGGCGTTGGCCAGGCCCAGATTGCCTTCGGCGTTCTCGAAGTCGATCGGGTTCACCTTGTGCGGCATGGTCGAACTGCCGATCTCGCCTTCCTTCAGCTTCTGCTTGAAGTAGCCGAGCGAGATGTACATCCAGAAGTCGCGCGCCGCGTCGAGCAGGATGGTGTTGGCGCGGCCCATCGCGTCGAACAGCTCGGCCATCGCGTCGTGCGGCTCGATCTGGATCGTGTAGGGGTTGAATTCGAGGCCAAAGGACTCGATGAACTCACGGTTGAACTGCGGCCAATCGACGTCCGGGTAGGCTGACAGGTGGGCGTTGTAATTGCCGACCGCACCATTGAACTTGGCCGTCAGGCTGACCGCGGCGATGCGCGCGCGGGCGCGCATCAGGCGTGCAGCGATATTGGCCATTTCCTTGCCCAGCGTGGTCGGGCTGGCCGGCTGGCCGTGCGTGCGCGACAGCATCGGAACGTCGGCCAGTTCGTGCGCCATGCCGCGCAGACGCTCGATCACGGCGTCGAGTGCAGGCAGCAGCACTTCGGTGCGCGCCTCGTTCAGCATCAGCGCGTGCGACACGTTGTTGATGTCTTCCGAGGTACAGGCGAAGTGGATGAATTCGGACACACCGGTCACTTCGGCATTCTTCGCCAGACGTTCCTTGAGCCAGTACTCCATCGCCTTCACGTCGTGATTGGTGCGCGCCTCGATGGACTTGATCGCGGCGGCGTCATCGACGCCGAAATCGCGGATGACCGCATCCAGCTCGTCCAGCGTGGCCTGCGAGAAAGCCTTCACCTCGGCGATCTGCGGACTGGCGGCCAGCGCGCGCAGCCAGGCGATTTCGACGCGGACGCGGTTGCGGATCAGGCCGTACTCGCTGAAATGGCCGCGCAGCGGGTCGAGCTTGGCAGCGTAACGGCCGTCCAGCGGCGACAGCGCGGAAAGGGTGTGGGCACTCATGAGGAACCTGCGGAAAGAAGGGAAAGGGATTGCCCGACGCACCTGCGTCGTGCAACGCAACACGAATTTTATCATGTGCTCACGGCGCGCCCGGCGCGGTCGCCGGAGGCGGGACGCTATAATTCCGGCGTCGTCAAACGGTGCTGTCCATGAAACTCGTCGGTTCCCTCACCAGCCCCTATGTGCGCAAGACGCGCGTCGTGCTCGCCGAAAAGAAGATCGAGTGCGAATTCGTGATCGACTCGCCCTGGGTGGACAGCAGCGGCGTGCCCGATCTGAACCCGCTGGGCAAGATTCCGGTGCTGCTGCTCGATGACGACACCCGCCTGTTCGATTCGCGCGTGATCGTCGAATACCTCGACGGTGTGGCGCCGAACAACAAACTGCTGCCGTCGACCGCGCGCGAACGCGCGCTGGTCAAGCGCTGGGAGGCGCTGGCCGACGGCATGACCGACGCCGCGGTGACCATCGTGCTTGAACGCCGCCGCCCGGACGACGAACGCAGCGCGGGCTGGATCGCACGTCACCGCGTCAAGATCGATCGCGCGCTGGTCGCCCTGGCGGAAGACCTCGGCGACGGCGCCTGGTGCCACGGAAACAGCATCACGCTGGCCGATATCGCGGTCGGTTGCGCGCTCGGTTACCTCGATTTCCGCATGCCGGAGCTGGACTGGCGCGCCGCCCATCCCAATCTCGCCCGCCTGCAGGAAAAACTGATGCAGCGCCCCTCGCTGGCCGACACGGTGCCTCACGAGTAAGCGACGCCGGTCCGACGCACCACGCGGCCGGACCTCGAAGGCTGTGTTCAGGCCGCTGGCGTCGCCCCGGTGATGATGCCGCCGCCAAGGCACACCTTGCTCTCATAGACCACGACGCTCTGCCCCGGCGTCACCGACCACTGCGGCTCGGCGAACACGATTTCGCAGCGCGCGGCATCCACCGCGTCGATGCTGCACGGCGCGTCCGGCTGGCGGTAGCGCGTCTTCGCCGCATACACCCAGTGCGTGTGCGGCGGGCGTCCGGACACCCAGGACAGATCGCTCGCCACCAAGCTGCCCGACAGCAGCGCCGGGTGGTCGTGGCCGCGCACGACGTAGAGCACGTTCTTCTCCATGTCCTTGCGCGCCGAGTACCAGGCCTCGTGCTCGCCCGCGTCGTCCGCCATGCCCTTCAGCCCGCCGATGCCCAGGCCCTTGCGCTGGCCTATCGTGTGATACATCAGGCCATCGTGCCGGCCGAGCACGCGTTCGCTGTCCAGATCGCGGATCTCGCCCGGCGTGACCGGCAGATAGCGCTGCAGGAATTCGCGGAACGGCCGCTCGCCGACGAAACAGATGCCGGTCGAATCCTTCTTCGCTGCATTCGCCAACCCGGCATCGGCGGCGATGCGGCGCACGTCGCGCTTGTACAGGTGACCGACCGGAAACATCGTGCGCGACAGCTGCGCCTGATTCAGCCGGTGCAGGAAATAGCTCTGGTCCTTGGTGCCGTCTTCGCCCTTCAGCAGCTGAAAGCTGCCGTCGAATTCCCCAACCTGAGCGCGTACCTGCGCGTAGTGGCCGGTGGCGATGCGGGTCGCACCCAGCTGCATCGCGTGGTCGAGAAAGGCGGTGAACTTGATCTCGGCATTGCACAGCACGTCCGGATTCGGCGTGCGGCCGGCCTGGTACTCACGCAGGAAGCTGGCGAACACGCGGTCCTTGTACTCGGCCGAGAAGTTGACGACCTCCAGTTCCATGCCGATCACATCGGCGGCCGATACGGCATCGATCAGGTCCTGCCGGGTCGAACAGTAGTCGTCGGTGTCGTCGTCTTCCCAGTTCTTCATGAACAGGCCGACCACCTTGTAGCCGGCCTGCTTCAGCAGCAGCGCCGATACCGACGAATCGACGCCGCCGGACATGCCGACGACGACGGTTTCGCCATTTCCGGGTGCAATACCCGCCAGTGCCTCATTCATCCGGGTAGCCCCCATCCTTCCATTCTTCGATATCCATCACGACCGCCGGTTCGGCATGGTCGCGAAACCAGGTGTCGACGGCCCAGCGGCCGCCACCGTCGTTCTGTTCAATTGTCGCGCTGAAGTGCTGCATGATGAGCCAGCTGCGTCGCCGCTCGATGCCGGCTGCACGGTGGAAGCGCAGCGCGCCCGCCGCCTGCAGCGCTTCCAGCATGCGCTCCGTGGTTTGCGCATGATCGATGCAGTCCATGCGTCCGTAAGCACCGTCGTCGAGGAAATCGCCTGCGCGGTCGACGTGGATGGGCGACTGTTCGCCGGCCCAGCGGTACATGCGGGCGACGGCGTCCTGCAGCCGCAGACGCTCTTCCGCCGCATCGGCCGCCAGCAGGAGTTCATTGCGCAGCGACTGCATGTGCGCCTCGCTGTACAGGACGGTCTGCGTCGTCAGGCAGCTGTAGTTGAAGCAGACGTCGAGGGCGGTCGCGTGATCCGCGCGTGCGACCGTCACGCTCAGCAGCAGCGTCAGCAGACAAGCGGCACGGTGCATCAGGAAAAGTGCCGCACGACCGTCAGCGGCAGGCGGACGCCGGCCAGCCAGTCCTGCACGCAGGCCCACACCAGCGGACTGCGGTGCCGGGCGCGGCTGGCTTCGATTTCGGCCGGCGTCATCCAGAGGGCGCGGACGATGCCATCGTCCAGCGCGCGACCGGCGATCTGCTCACCGGCGTCGCCGGCGAAGGCAAAGCGCAGGTAGGTCACCTCACCGTCCGGCCGCCGCCACTGGTACACGCCGACCAGTTCGCGCGGCACGAAGGGGTGTGCGGTTTCCTCGATGGCCTCGCGTGCGCAGGCATCCACCAGCGATTCGCCCTCTTCGAGATGGCCGGCGGGCTGGTTCAGCATGAGTCCGCCGGACGTGTGCTCTTCCACCATCAGGAAGCGGCCGCGGTCTTCCATCAGCGCAGCCACGGTGACGTTGGGTTTCCAGATACGTTCGCTCATGCGGTGATTTTAACGCGGCGGCTACGCCAGGACCGCCGCCGAACGGCCGGCTTCGGCTAAAATCATTGGTTTACCGCAATCTCTGGAGTGTTTCCCATGTCGATGGCCGACCGCGACGGTTTTATCTGGTACGACGGCAAGATGGTGCCCTGGCGCGAGGCCACCACGCACGTACTGACGCATTCACTGCACTACGGTCTGGCGGTCTTCGAAGGGGTACGCGCCTACAACACGGAAATCGGCACCGCCATCTTCCGTCTCAAGGAACACACCGACCGGCTGTTCAATTCGGCGCACATCTACATGATGAAGATGCCGTACAGCCGCGAAGAACTGATGGAAGCGCAGCTCGAAGTGGTGCGCGCCAACAAGCTGGAGTCCTGCTACATCCGCCCGATCGCCTTCTTCGGCTCGGAAAAGATGGGCATTTCGACCCGCGGCGCCTCGGTGCACGTGTCGATCGCAGCCTGGCCCTGGGGTGCCTACCTCGGTGAGGACGGCCTGAAGCGCGGCATCCGCGTGAAAACCTCGTCCTACTCGCGCCACCACGTCAATGTGTCGATGTGCCGCGCCAAGTACTCCGGCACCTACGCCAACTCCATCCTCGCCAATATGGAAGCGACCGAACACGGCTACGACGAAGCGCTGCTGCTTGACGTCGACGGTTTCGTCGCCGAGGGTGCGGGCGAAAATCTGTTCGTGATCAAGGACAACAAGATCTACGAACCGGAAATCGCGTCGGCGCTGGTCGGCATCACGCGCGCGTCGGTGATCGAGATCGCCGCCGAACTGGGTTACCAGGTGGTGTCGAAGCGTCTGACCCGCGACGACATCTACACCGCGGACGAAGCCTTCTTCACCGGCACCGCCGCCGAAGTGACGCCGATCCGCGAACTCGATGGCCGCATCATCGGCGCCGGCAGCCGCGGCCCGGTCACCGAGAAGATTCAGGCCCGCTTCTTCGACGTGGTCAACGGCCGTGCGCCGGAGTACCACCGCTGGCTCACCAGGATCTGAACCGGTGCGCGGCCGACGGCCGCGCACCTTTCCCGTTCCGGGGCGCCTGCGCGCCCTCCCTCCGTCCGGAGCACACTGAAATGACCCAAGCCGGTAACGATTCCAGCCGCGACCACGCACGCGAAATCGAAGTCAGCGCGAACGACCTTCCGCTGCATTGCCCGCTGCCCGGCGCACCGCTGTGGGCGCGCCACCCGCGCGTCTTCCTCGACGTGACCAAGACCGGGCAGGCCGCCTGTCCGTACTGCGGCACCCGCTACAGCTATCACGGTCCGGCGATCGCCGGCCACTGAGCGGCGCGCGGATGGAAGTCCAGCGCAAGACCTTCTTCGCCTCGGCCCAGGAGGCGGAAACCGCCTTCTACGACGCGCGCAACCGCGGCGACATCGAAGGCATGATGGCCGTGTGGGCCGACGAGGACGACATCGTGTGCATCCTCGCCGGCTGCCAGCGCGCCAGCGGCTATGAGGCTGTGCGCGAAGCCTGGCGGCGCAGCTTCGCGGCTGCGCACGCCGACGTGCGCATCGGCAACGCGCTGGTCATCCAGGGCGCGCTGCAGGCCATACACAGCGTGCAGGAAACGGTCACCGTGGCGGGCGAGCGCCAGCCGCGGCCGCTGCTGGCGGTGACCAATGTGTACGCGCGCGGGCCGCTCGGCTGGCATATGGTGCTGCACCACGCTTCGCCGCTGCCGGCCGCGCACGACGTCGGCGACGCGCCGAAGATTCTTCACTGACTCCCGCACCCGGCGTGACCACCCCGCCGTCCTTCCGTCCGGCATCGTGGCTGCCCGGCGGCCACGCACAGACCATCTGGCCGCGCTTCATTCCGCAGGCCATGCCGACGCTCGTACGCGAACGCCTCGACACGCCGGACGGCGATTTCGTCGACATCGATTGGCTGCCGCAGCAAGCCGGGCAGCCACTGGTGCTGCTGTTTCACGGACTCGAAGGCAGTTCCGGCAGTCATTACGCGAAGGCGCTGATGCACGCGCTGGCAGCCCGTGGCTGGAACGGCGCGGTGGTCCATGCGCGCGGCTGTTCTGGCGAACCGAACAGGCTGCTGCGCGCCTACCACTCCGGCGACAGTGCCGAGCTCGACTGGCTGCTGCCGCGTGTCGTACCGCGCAATGAAGGCCGGCCGGTGTACGCCGTCGGCGTGTCGCTGGGCGGCAACGTGCTATGCAAATGGCTGGGCGAACAAGGGCAGGCGGCATCGACATGGCTCGCTGCCGCGGCCTCGATCTGCGCCCCGGTCGATCTGGGCGCCGCCGGTCGCGCGCTCGACCAGGGCTTCAACCGCGTCTACACGCAGTATTTCCTGCGTACGATGAAACCGCGCGCCTTGCTCAAGGCGCAGCGTTTCCCCGGCCTGCTGGATGAAGCGGCGATCGCCGCCTGCAATTCGATCCGTGCCTTCGACGACGCAGTCACCTCGCAGATCCACGGTTTCCGCGACGCCGACGACTACTGGACGCGCTGTGCGTCACGCCCGCTGCTGAAGGCGGTGCGCACGCCGCTGCTGCTGCTGCAGGCACTGAACGACCCGATGGTACCGGCCTGGTCGCTGGCGGGTCGCGACCAGCTTTCCTCCGACATCAGACCCGAATACACCGCGCAGGGCGGCCACGTCGGCTATGTCAGCGGCGCCCCGAAAGGGCGACTCGACTGGCTGCCGCAGCGCGTGCTGCACTTTTTCGAGCGCGGCGACTGACCCGCATCAGGCGACGCCCGCCACCATGCTCAGCGCGACCGCCTCGGCCACCTCGATGCCATCGACGGCCGCCGACAGGATGCCGCCGGCGTAGCCCGCGCCCTCGCCCGCCGGATAGAGGCCGCGCGTATTCAGGCTCTGGTAGCTGACCGGATCGCGTTTGATGCGTATCGGTGACGAGGTGCGCGTCTCGACACCGGTCAGTACGGCGTCGTGCCGGCCGAAGCCTTTGATCTGTCGATCGAAGGCCGGGAAGGCCTCGCGCATTGCGGTGATCGCGTATTCCGGCAGCGCGCTGGCCAGGCTGCCCAGCGTAACGCCCGGCTTGTAGCTCGGCTCCACCTCGCCCAGCGCCTTGGACGGGCGACCGGCGACGAAATCGCCCACCAGCTGTCCGGGCGCGTTGTAGTCGCCGCCCCCCAGTTCGAACGCCCGCGACTCCAGCGCGCGCTGCAGGTCGATGCCGGCCAGCGGATGACCCGGGTAGTCCTGTTCCGGCGAAATGCCGACCACGATGCCGGCGTTCGCGTTGCGCTCGTTGCGCGAATACTGGCTCATGCCATTGGTCACCACGCGGCCCTCTTCCGAGGTCGCGGCCACCACGGTGCCGCCCGGGCACATGCAGAAGCTGTAGACCGAGCGGCCGTTCTTTGCGTGATGCACCAGCTTGTAGTCGGCGGCGCCCAGTACCGGATGACCGGCGAAGTCGCCGAAGCGCGCGCGGTCGATCAGGCTCTGCGGATGTTCGACCCGGAAGCCGACCGAAAAGGGTTTCGCTTCGATGTACACGCCGCGATCGTGCAGCATGCGGAAGGTGTCGCGCGCGCTGTGGCCGATGGCCAGCACCACGTGGCCGGTGGCGATTTCCGTGCCGTCGGCCAGTTTCACGCCACGCACCGCGCCATCCTCGATCACGATGTCCTCGACCCGCGCCTGGAAGCGGATCTCGCCGCCCAGCGACTCGATCTCGGCACGGATCTTCTCGACCATGCCGACCAGCCGGAAGGTGCCGACGTGCGGCTTGCTCACATACAGGATCTCTTCCGGCGCGCCGGCCTTGACGAACTCGTTCAGCACCTTGCGGCCGTAGTGCTTCGGATCCTTGATCTGGCTGTACAGCTTGCCGTCGGAAAAAGTACCGGCCCCGCCCTCGCCGAACTGCACGTTCGATTCCGGGTCGAGTACCCGCTTGCGCCACAGGCCCCAGGTGTCCTGGGTGCGCTCGCGCACCGCCTTGCCCCGCTCCAGCACGATGGGGCGGAAACCCATCTGCGCCAGCACCAGCGCCGCCATGAAGCCGCACGGCCCCATGCCGATCACGACAGGACGTTGCGCCAGCCCGTCAGGCGCGCGAGCGACAAACCGATACGCGGTGTCCGGCGTCGGCTGCAGGTGCGGCGACGGCTTCTGCGCCTTCATCACCGCGGCTTCGTCACGCAGCTCGACGTCCAGTGTGTAGATCAGGTGGATGGCGGAACGACGGCGCGCGTCGTAGCCACGGCGGAATACATGGACGGCGAGCAGGTCGGCGTCGGGAATGTTCAGCCGCTCCAGCACGGCGGTGCGCAACGCCGCCTCCGGGTGGTCCAGAGGGAGTTTGATTTCGGTCAGTCTGAGCATCGAGGCAGGGCCTTGTCTATAAGCCAGCCCGCCAGTTTACCCGGTCAAAGCAGCCGACCGGAAACGAACTGCACTCAGCCCGTGCCCGGCTCACCGCGCAGACCGCGCGCGCACTCGCGCACCTCGATGCGGGCGGCGCGCAGCCGTTCACCGATCAAGGTGGCAGCGGTCATCGCCTCGGCGTCGCCGCACATGAAAACATCCACCGCCGCATAGCCGTGTTCCGGCCAGGTGTGGATGCTGATGTGCGATTCGGCCAGCAGCAGCACGCCGGTCACGCCCTGACCCGGGCCGAATGGATGGAAGCGGGTGCCGAGCACGCGCGCGCCGGCCATCCGTGCGGCATCGTCCAGCACGGCTTCGATCAGTGCGCAGTCTCCGAGCCACGCCGCTTCGACGCCATACAGGTCGAGCAGCACGTGGTGGCCGCCCGGGGTGGTGCTCATTTATGTCCCGATCCCCACGAAGAGCCGGAGCCCGAGCCCGACGAATACGAGCGCGAACGGCCGCCGTCGTCGTCGGCATTGATCGCCAGACTGACGATCAGCAGGAACATCGCATACAGACCGAACAGCAGACGCCCCATGATTCAGTCCGCCGCCCCGTCGCCGGCGCGCACCGGCATCCACAGCAGGAAGACGACGATGCCGGTGACGAACATCGCAGCGACATTGAACGGCAGCATGTAGCGCAGATTCATCACGACGATGAGCACCGAAAACACCCAGGCGATCGGGCGCAGCGCCGCCTTGCCACCGCCCTCGAGCAGCACCGGAGTATCGGCGCCGGCGGAATAACCCGTGCGCACGATGGACGCGAGCTTGCGCCCGGCCCAGCCGGCCACCGTGTCCTGCTCGACCGGCACGGCGAGCGACCAGCCCAGTTCGCGTGCGCCGCGTTCCATGTTCAGCACCCGTTCGCCCTTCACGTACTCGCCGATCTCGACCGTGTCGCCAACCCGCGCACGCCATGGAAAAGCGCCGACCACCTCGCGTACCTGCGACGAATACAGGTAGCGCCGGACGAAGGCTTCACCGCCCAGATGCGCCGCACTGACGCTGAAACTTTCCGGCCAGGTATCGAGTACCTCGGCGCGCTGCCAGCCTTCGCGCGTCTCGATCAACCAGGAAAAACCGCGTTGCGGCGCGAACAGCAGGTACTCGAACCACTCGGGTTCGGCCGCCTGATGCGGTACCGCGCAACGCAGCCAGCCCATCACGCGCCAGGGCAGACCGTCGATGGTGAGCGTTTCGCCCGCCTGCAACGTGGCGCCGATCGCCTTCGCATCGGCCGCCGCGCGCCGCAGTACTTCAGCCTGCCCCGCCGCCAGTGAAATCTGCGAGCGGCAGGACGGGCAGGTCAGGTGCTGGGTCGCGCCGGGCACCACCGCCGCCGGCG
>Ga0123388_1038638_pt1 | contig 11879 bp, 8 predicted proteins | sample T0HHNO3metaT_FD_89916 | JGI IMG/M metagenome (GOLD analysis project Ga0123388, IMG submission 89916) | Methane-oxidizing artificial microbial communities from Washington, USA to study methane cycling - T0-HHNO3 metaT (Metagenome... | ecosystem: Engineered > Modeled > Simulated communities...
CTGTAGCTAAATGCAAGTTAATTAAGGCTGCATTTTTATCTGTGCCGTGTATGCTTTGATTCAAACCCATGCAGTACATAGAAAGGCTAGGGCCTTTACCAAACCATTTAGCCGCCGTGATAATGTCCGCTTCTTTAATGCCACAAATGTCTGCCACCATTTTTGGTGTGTATTCACGCACGGTGTCTTTTAGCGCATCAAAGCCGTTGGTATGGGCATTGATGAAAGCCATGTCAAGCATGCCCTCCCACAGCAATACGTGCAACATGCCGTTATATAAAGCGACGTCAGTGCCCGGCAAAATAGCAAGGTGCAAATCTGCTGCTTGCGCAGTATCGGTACGACGCGGGTCAACCACGATAATTTTTAGATTTGGATTATTTTTCTTAGCATCTTCAATGCGGCGGAAAATAATAGGGTGCGCAAATGCGGTGTTTGAACCCGTGATGAATAAACATTCGGTAGAGTCTATATCTTCATAACAAGCTGGCGGCGCATCTGAACCCAGTGTGGCTTTGTAGCCCGTGACTGCAGAACTCATACAAAGACGTGAGTTAGTATCAACGTTATTAGTACCAATCAAACCCTTGGCGAGCTTGTTGAATACATAATAATCTTCAGTTAGTAACTGACCTGAAATATAAAAAGCAACGGAATCAGGCCCGTGTTTTTCTATAGTTTGCGCAAATTGCTCAGTTAAGTAATTAAGCGAGTCGTCCCAAGAAACACGTTTGCGCGTTGCCTCACGCGTTAAACGCATCTCAGGATAAAGCAGGCGATTATCAAGCTTGGCAGTAAGATGCAGCGTAGCTCCTTTGGTGCATAAGCGCCCAAAGTTAGCGGGGTGATTAGGGTCACCTTTGATGTCAATAATCTTGTCATTTTGGCTAGATATGATGACACCACAGCCAACGCCGCAGTAACAACAAGTCGATTTGGTTTCTTTAATCACTTTTAGCTGAACTTTAAATTTGGTTCTTTTAGGAATGTGAGTCTTAGTTAGGCTAGTTCTAATTTGACTAGTTCTTTAACTCTAGGTACACAACGCCATCTTCAACTTTGGTGTTAAAACACGCGGTTTCACCAACATCTGGCTCTTCTGCTTTGCCATCGACTAAACTGATTTTCCAGCTATGTAGCGGGCAAGCAATTTTATCGCCATATACGATGCCTTCTGACAATGGACCACCTTTATGTGGACAGCTGTTATTGACGGCCAATATGCGGTCATCTTCTAAACGGAATACGCCAATATCAATGCTGACATTGTCTTTGTTTGTTGTGCGAACTACGCGTGCGCCTAATTTTGGAATGTCTTCAAATGGCGCTACTTTTACCCAATTACTCATGATTTTTTGACCTTAATTCAAGCTTACGAAACAACTAATAAATAAATTAACAACAAATTAACAACAAATGAAAAAATTGCGATCCACTGCCATTTAACTAATCTGGCACGTGCAATAAGCGGCGTGCGTGCTGGCGCCAAAATTGGCTTTAACTCGCCATGTTCAAGTGCTAACAGCATCTCTTCTGCTGTTTCAAAACGCACCTTTATATCTCGCGCAATGGCTTTAAGAATAATATTCTCTAGCCAATATGGTATGTCTGGCCTATATCTTGTCGGTGGAATCGGCTCACCAAATTTTGGACGTTGAAACGGTTCAATCTCACCGTGCGGATATTTACGTGTAAGCAAATAATAAAGCGTGACACCTGCTGCATAAATATCACTCTGCACTGTGGCTGGCGTACCATCAAATAACTCTGGTGCCATAAAGCTTGGTGTACCAGGGTTTTGCGTCATCTCCGTGGCAACAATCATACTACTTAAGGCTACACCTAAATCCAAAATACGCAATCGTTGATCCGTCGCTTGGTGAATGTTATCAGGCTTAATATCTCGATGTACGATATTGAGCCTGTGCAACGCAGCAATACCGCGTAACAAATCAATACCGACTTTAGCCACGCCCGCTACAGTGAAATGATGCCCGCTATCTAAGCGCTGTTGTAGTGTCGAGCCTTCATGCCAGCTCATCACGTAATAAAGCTTGCTGCGTTTCTCTGCGGCTACTGGAAATACTTGCGGCACGTATTGAGAAACTACCCGCTTTGCCAGCCACTCCTCATTAAGCAAACAATTACAACTATCGACATCATTGGCTAATAAGGGCTGCAATGTTTTTAATACAAAAAGCTGCCGACTGTTAAGGTGACGAACTTTGTATAGCAAACTTGCACGAGACTCATATAAAACTTCGGTCACCTCAAAGTCGTCTATGGTTTCGCCTACCTGCAATTTATTTGGCACAACTAGGTGTTTACCGTCAGCTAACAACTCAGAAAGGGTTTCTTCGCCAAGTTGCGTAATTCTAGCGGCAACCGCCGTGCTGTTATCGGCGCTACCTTTTTCAATGGCTAATTTGGTGAGTTCGTCGCAAATCATTTGCGGACTATCATAAAGCGCCATCGTTTTATGAATATTTTGCTCGCCCAATACATCCCAAACACCATCGCTCATCAAAGCAAATACATCACCGACTTGAAGCGTACCATCCGCATAATCCACTTCTAAATGTCGATCTAAACCAACCGCGCGCTTTAAAACATGGCGCATTTCAGGTCTATCCCACACGTGGTCAGTAGTGAGTTGCTTTAACTTGCCATCTCTCAGCAAATAAATACGCGTATCGCCCACATGAGCTGAATAATAACGCTGCCCGCGCAACACCAATAGTGAAAGCGTCGTCGCCATACCTACCATATCGCGGTTTGCATTCGCTTGTGCGATTAACCAGCGATTGGCCGCTGTGAGCACTTTATCTAACGCCGTCAGTGGTTCCCATGTGTCTGGCGTGGCGTAGTAATCTGAGGTCACCGTGCGCATGGTCATTTCAGAGGCTTCGCCACCACCCGCGTTACCACTGACACCATCCGCCACCGCCAACAGTGCACCCTTGATGCTTAACTGCGCACTCGCTGGGGTGACCACACCCACGTAATCTTCATTACGTGCGCGCGGACCAGTTAGGCTTGATTGGCCTATTTCAAATTTTAATGACATTGGGTTATTTTACAGCGCTATTATTACTCAACTTAAACTTTGGCTGTTGTCACACTACCCCAAGTGGTTCTCCATCTAGTTTTCACACCTGTTAGACCTATCATGGCTAGCACAGCCAAGCCCGCAAATATCAACAAACCAACTTGGTAATTACCATGTGTTTGTTTAAAGTAGCCTAAACTTGCCGCAAGGTAGAATCCACCTACACCGCCAGCCATACCAACCAAGCCAGTCATCACACCGATTTCTTTTCGGAAACGTTGTGGTACTAATTGGAATACAGCACCATTACCCATACCTAGAATCGCCATCACAGGAATAATAATCGCAAGTGCTAATTGATAAGTCGGTTGACCAAAACTCATAATCACTAGCAAAACAGCTGCAATGCTGTACATAGTCAATAGTGTGCGAACACCACCAATACGATCGGCTACCATGCCGCCAATTGGGCGAACTAGCGAGCCAGCAAATACACATGCCGCCGTACAGTAACCTGCTTTAACTGCGCCTAAGCTGTAAAGGTCATTAAAGTAGATGGTCAGTGATGAAGCCAAGCCAACGAAACCACCAAAGGTTACGCTGTAAAAGAACATAAACCACCAAGCGTCTTTGTCCTTCAGAATAGCCACGTATTGGCTGAGTGACTTAGCTGGTGGTGCATCTGGGCTGTCTTTTGCAAAAATGATGTAAACAAACATCGCAATACCAAGCGGAATTAACGCCAAACCAAACACATTATTCCAACCATAAGCGACTGCTAGAGTTGGTGCAAATAATGCAGCAAACACGGTACCTGAGTTACCAGCACCAGCAATACCTAGCGCGGTACCTTGATGCTCTGGCGGATACCAGCGGCTTGCTAGTGGCAAAGCAACAGCAAACGCCGCACCAGCAAAACCCAAACCTATGCCCAACATTAACGCTTGTTGGAAATTTTGTATGCCGTGCAACCAAGCCACTAGCAAACTTAAAATCACAATAATTTGACCGATTAAACCAGCCATTTTTGGTTTGATTTGATCAACCAACACCCCCATGACAATACGTAACAGTGCGCCGGCCAATACTGGCGTTGCCACCATCAAACCTTTTTGTGCAGGTGACAAATGTAAATCAGCCGCGATTTGCACCGCTAATGGCCCAAGTAATACCCACACCATAAAGCTTAAATCAAAGTATAGAAACGCTGAAAACAGCGTTGGTTTATGTCCTACTTGCCAAAAACTTTTTTGCATCATATTTCCTTTTTGAACTCATTATCTTGTTACGTAACACATGACAACTTTTACCATTCTCACGTAGCATCTAGATAATTCAAGTCGAGATGCCACGTGAGTGAAATAGGGCGAACTTAAGTCCGACCTTCCATTGCTGTTAGCAGGTTTTTAAACCTCAATAATCTCAAACTCTTTATGCTTATCACGATTTTTTACCCGCTCAGCCCAAGGGTCTACAGAACCTTGTAAGGTATAAATCAAGCGCTCATAAGCAGCTTTACGGCCTTCTACATCTTCGAGTATGCGTTGTTTTACATACTCCAAACCTACACGCTCCAACCAATGCACAGTGCGGTCTAAGTAGCGAGCTTCTTCACGGTAAACCTGAATGAAAGCACCTGAATACTCCAGTACTTCGTCAGACGTTTTTACCTTACATAAGAATTGTGCAGCCTCGGTTTTGATACCACCGTTACCACCTACATAGATTTCCCAACCTGAATCCACCGCAATAATACCAACGTCCTTAATGCCAGATTCTGCACAGTTACGCGGGCAACCTGAAACAGCAAATTTAACTTTATGTGGGGCCCACATGTGGTCAAATGCTTTTTCAATATCAATACCCATTTGCGTAGAATTTTGCGTACCAAAGCGACAGAACTCACTACCCACGCAGGTTTTAACCGTACGAATACTTTTGCCGTAAGCGTAGCCAGAAGGCATATCTAAATCTGCCCACATATCGACCAGGTCTTCTTTTTTCACGCCGAGCAAGTCAATACGCTGACCACCTGTGACCTTCACCATAGGCACTGCATACTTATCCGCCACATCGGCGATTTTGCGCAGTTGATCTGGTGTAGTCACGCCACCATACATACGCGGAATCACTGAATAAGTACCATCTTTTTGAATATTGGCGTGCACACGCTCATTAATAAAGCGTGATTGCGGATCATCTTGAGCCTCATGTGGCCAAGTAGAAAGCAAGTAATAATTCAGTGCTGGTCGGCAAGTTGCGCAACCGTTTGGCGTGCGCCATCCCATGCCCTTCATCGCATCTGGAATGTTTAAATATTTGTGTGTGCGAATTTCTGCACGAACCTCTTCATGATTCCTATCGGTACAGCCGCAAACCGCTTTGCTGGTTGACGGTGGTGCATAACCACCACCTAAAGTCGAAGCTAAAATCTGCTCAACTAGGCCAACGCATGAACCACAGCTTGAACCTGCTTTAGTTTGTTTTTTCACATCATCAATAGTGAATAAACCTTGGTCTTGAATCGCTTTGACGATAGTGCCTTTGCACACGCCATTACAACCACATACTTCCATTTCATTGGTCATGGTAGATGCTTGGTTTTGACCTTGATGACCGGTATCACCAATCGCAGATGGGCCAAACATTAAGTGATCACGAATCTCATGGATAGGCTTGCCATCCCTAAGCATTTGAAAATACCACGAACCGTCCGTGGTATCCCCATAAAGCACGCCACCAACGATTTTGTCGTTTTTGATGATGAGTTTTTTGTATACCCCACCAACTGCATCGTGCAAAACAATCTCTTCTGTTTCTTCGTCACCAGTGAAGTCGCCAGCACTGAACAAATCAATCCCTGTCACTTTTAACTTTGTAGAGGTCACAGAACCTTTATATAAACCAATACCAAAATTAGCCAAATGTGTTGCGCAAACTTTTGCCATTTCAAACAATGGCGCAACTAAACCGTATGAAATACCGCGATGCGCAACGCATTCGCCCACGGCATACACACGTGGATCGAAAGTCTGCATGGTGTCATTCACCACCACACCTTTGTCACAGTGGATACCAGCAGATTCAGCGAGTGCGAAATTAGGACGAATACCAACAGCCAATACTAATAAATCAGCAGGTAATTCAAAACCTTCTTTAAAACGAACCGCTTTAACACGACCGCTTTCATCACCAACGATAGTTTCCGTATTGGTAGACAGATGGAATTTAAGACCCTTAGCTTCTAAAGATTTTTGCAGCATGATGCCTGCAGTTTTATCTAATTGCTTCTCTAATAACCATTCGTTTCTATGAATGACAGTCACATCCATACCTTGAATACTTAAGCCATTAGCGGCTTCTAAACCAAGCAACCCACCACCCACTACGACAGCATGTTTGTATTTTTTTGCAGCGGCGATCATGTCGTTAGTATCTTTAATGTCGCGATATCCCAAAACGCCTTCAAGCTGATTGCCTGGAATCGGCGGCATAAATGGTTTTGAACCAGTAGCCAAAAGCAAGCGGTCATATTCCGCACTGGTACCATCTTCAGCATAAACCACGCGGTTTTTACGATCAATTTTGTTGATGCGCGCATTGGTATGCAGCGTAATGTTATGTTCAGCATACCATTCACGCGTATTTAGAATAATATCGTCAATCGTTTGCTCGTTCGCCAACACTGGCGATAGCATGATGCGATTGTAGTTAGGATAAGGCTCATCGCCAAACACGGTAATATCGTAGATATCAGGTGCAATTTTCAGCAACTCTTCTACTGTACGCATGCCCGCCATGCCGTTACCAACTACTACTAATTTCATTTTTTGCATAATTCAATCATCTTTTCAGTTAGATTTTTTGGTGCATTAATTCAAAGTCACAGACCCATAAAAGCAATATCTATACCAATAAACAAGAGAATTTAAATCTCATTTAAATACAAATGCTTATGTTTATATATTTAATAAATCAACTTTGAATTAAGCCCACAAACGTACTTATGCACCAAAATGGAAATCCATCATGGTGCATAAGTAACTAAACATAATTGTTTTTTAAACTGATATTAAATCGCCTTAGAATGTGTACATTGCAGTTAACCAAAGCTTTTCGGTATCACGAATACGGCTAGCAGTAGCTACATATTGGTCGCTCTCAGTAAACTTACCGTATTCAAGCTTAGTCATAATGTTACTATTCACGTTATATGTGACAGCCGCATTCCACTCCTTACCGTACTTATCTCCAGTACCTCCACCGACTTTAGCGAAATCTACATCAGAATTAATCACATGGTAATCAGCAAAGAATAGGAAATCATCTAAACGATAAGTTGCAGTAACAAAGGTATCTTTAATACCTTGCCTAGGCGTCGCTAGAAACTTATCGACCCAGCCTTGGAATAAGTGATTCGTACCAAATGGTGTTTGAAACGCAAATTTACCATTATTGCTAGAGAGGGTTTCCTGGTCGAGGCGGATATTAAACGCATCAAAACCAACGCCACCGCCTAGCTTCAAATAATGCGCATCAATGCGACTGTCACCACCTGAATAATCCGTTTGTTTGGCATACTCAGCCGTGTAAGCTGCTCTAAAGTTTGGACTGAATGGATGAGTACCATCCAAACGTAGACCTAAAGTTTTATTTGATTGATTAGCTGAAGGATTGCCAGCGCCAAACCAAGCATTACCAAAACCTAAGTCATCAAATTTTGAGAAGTATCCATAACCCGTTAAGCCCTCTGTCCCTGAAATGCTATATTTAGCATTCACAATATCTAACGCACCCGCAGTACGGTATCTGGTATTGATTTGGTTGACTGATTCAAAGTGTGCAGCGTATACACTGGTATCAGGGATAGATTTATTTGTCACAGAAACACCATCAAACACTTGCATGACTTGTCTAAAACCAATATCACCAATAAAGCGTACATTGTCTAAATTGGTTTGTTGGCGGCCCAAGCGGAATTTGGTGTTCTTAATGCCAGTCCAGTCAATGTAAGCTTGATTGATATTAGTTTGATCAGGATCTACCACTTTGGCATAACCTGAATTATCAGGCTGATTTGATGCCGCATTAATAGGCGTGAAGCTTGTGCCATCGTTATAGTTATCATTTAACTTAGTCACGTTAATGATTTGGGCTGCAAAACTAAAGTTGTGAAATGGTGATGTTTGCCAGCCAATTAAGCTGCGTAAGGTAAAAGCATTAGCATCCTCAAGTGGCTTGGTTGCAAATGGCGTTCCTGCAGGGCCGTTACCATCTTGTTGCACATTTTCATAACGCAGCCTGAAGCTGGTCATTGGCTTACCTTCCTTAATTGAATCAAGAAAAGTATATTCAGGTTCCGCAACAGCTTCTTCTTCCGCATAAGCGTTTTGCGCCATGCTCGCAAGCGCTAAAGTTGTGCAAGCCATCATTAAATTAAGCTTAAATGTAGAATTGATTTTCATATTATTCCCTTTAGTAAGATGTTGATTTTGTATATTCATTATATTTATTATGTGGTTATGCTGCTTTTTTAGCATGGCGCTCATACAAAAAGCGCAATACTTCACTACGTAAATGGTTGTAGTCTTTGTCTTCGGCTAATGCTAAACGCGCTCTTGGACGAGGTAGGTTCACCTCTAAAATTTCACCTATGCCGGCTGATGGGCCATTAGTCATCATCACTACGCGGTCAGACAATAAAATGGCTTCATCAACATCGTGCGTCACCATTACCGCTGTACAGCCAGTTTTAGCCATAATCTTCATGAGCTCATCTTGCAGATTTGCGCGAGTTAAAGCATCTAATGCGCCAAATGGCTCATCTAATAACAACACTTTTGGCTCCATCGCCAAAGCACGGGCAATGCCTACACGCTGCTTCATACCACCTGAAATCTCATTCGGGCGCTTATCTGTTGCGTGTGTTAAGCCGACTAACTCTAATGCTGCATCAGTACGCGCTTTAAGTTGTACTTTGCTTTCGCTTGCATCTGCACTTGCACCAAATACGCGCTCTACTGCTAAATACACGTTCTCATAACAGGTTAACCAAGGCAGTAGTGAGTGGTTTTGAAAAACTACCGCACGCTCTGGTCCTGGTCCTGCAATCTCACGACCTGCGCAAAACAACAAGCCTTCTGTTGGCTGTGTTAACCCTGCAATCAGGTTTAATACGGTTGATTTTCCACAACCAGAGTGCCCGATGATTGAAATGAACTCACCTTCTTTAATGCTCAGGTTGATATTTTTTAGTGCGTTAAAGTCACCTTTTTTGGTCGAGAATGTCATATCAACATTCTCTAATTGCACATATCTATCAGCATTTGCTTTTTCTGGGTTCAGTATTTTTTCCATGATCATTCCTAAAGTAATGTCTAAAATTTAATTAGTTAGCAAACAAATTACTCATAACTGAATTTTTTGGCGATTTGTGTCAGCGCGAACTCTAAAAGCAAGCCGACAATACCTACTACAAAAATTGCGATAATGATGTGTTCTACATTCAGGTTATTCCATTCGTCCCACACCCAGAAGCCAATACCCACACCGCCTGTTAGCATTTCAGCAGCCACAATCACTAACCACGCTACGCCGATAGAAAGGCGTACACCTGTCATCATGTAAGGTAAAACGAATGGGAAAAGAATTTTAGTCACAATTTTCCACTCGCTTAAATTAAGCACCTTAGCCACGTTCATATAGTCTTGCGGCACTTTACTAACGCCTACGGAGGTGTTGATAATCATTGGCCAAATCGCTGAGATAAAAATCACCCAAATCGCCGCTGGATTGGCTGCTTTGAACACTAGCAGACCAATTGGCAACCAAGCTAACGGTGAAACAGGGCGCAATAAGCTGATGATAGGCGAGGTCATACGAGACATAAACTCAAAGCGACCAATAATGAAGCCAAGCGGAATGCCCACTAGCGCTGCCAAGCTAAAACCTAAAGCCACACGCTGTAACGAAGCTAGAATATTCCAACCCACACCTTGGTCATTTGGCCCATTGACATAAAACGGATCGCTAAATAACTCAATCGCTGAATACCAAGTTTTGAGCGGGCCTGGCAAATTAGGCGATTGATGAGAGATCAATGTCCAAACTGCAAGTAGCAGCAAAACACCAAATACTGGCGGCAAAACCACATTCAAAACACTATAGATTTGTGCTTTGCGTTTACTTGGCTTATTGCTCAATAGCGCACTACTCTTTTTGGTCACTACTTTTGCCACTTCAGTTTTTGCAGCTTCTGCTTTTGCTGCCTCGGCAATCACTACTTTCTCTGTATCAGCCATAGCAGCTCCTTTGCTTACAACAGTTTCTTTACTTTGCATGATGGCTTTTAAGCTTTCTTTACTTATACTAGTCGCGCTCATAATTGGCTCCTGAGTGTCTCTTTAAACTGAGTTTCTTTTAAAAAGCTTTATGCTTTTATCTTGAATGAAGCAGCATAGGCCGCTGGATTTTTACCATCCCACACCACGCCATCCATCAACTTGCTTGATCGCATCACATCTTTTGGTACGCTAATACCTAATTGCGTTGCTGCTTCGGTGTAGAGCTGTACTTGATTGATTTTCTTAGCAACCGCTAAGTAATCTGGATCTGATTTCAACAAGCCCCAACGTTTGTGCTGTGTTAAGAACCACATACCGTCTGACAAGTATGGGAAGTTCACTTTGCCATCCTCAAAGAACTTCATGAAGTTAGGATCTTTCCATTTTTTACCGATACCATTGTCGTAATCGCCCACAAAACGGCCAGCAATCACTTCTTCAGGCGCATTCACATACGCTTTGCCTGAAATTAATTTAGCGACTTTTGCACGATTCTCTGTTGCTTCGATATAACGACAAGCATCTAGAATTGCCATGATCATGGCACGTGAAGTATTCGGGTTTTTAGCCACAAACTCAGCTGTAGTTCCCAATACTTTCTCAGGGTGATCTACCCAAATGTCTTGAGAGGTAGCAACGGTGTAGCCGACTTTGTCATAAATTGCGCGAGCATTCCATGGCTCACCTACGCAGTAACCATCCATATTGCCAATACGCATATTGGCAACCATTTGTGGTGGAGGAACTACAATAGTTTTAACGTCTTTGATTGGGTTGATACCATTTGCCGCAAGCCAGTAGTTAAGCCACATTGCATGTGTACCCGTTGGGAAAGTTTGCGCAAATGTGTAATCGCGGTTTTCATTATCTAGAAGGCGTTTTAGGCTATGGCCATCTTTAACGCCTTTATCTTTTAGCTGATTAGCTAAAGTAATGCCTTGACCGTTGTGGTTCAACGTCATCAACACAGCCATGTCTTTTTGTTGACCGCCAATACCCAGTTGCACGCCATACACCAAGCCATATAGCACGTGAGCTGCATGTAACTCACCATTCACTGTTTTATCGCGAATCGCTGCCCAAGAGGCTTCTTTTGATGGCGTGATTTTGATACCGTATTTTTTATCAAAGCCCATTTCTGCAGCCACAACAATCGGTGCGCAGTCAGTCAGAGGAATAAAACCAATTTTCACTTCAGTAATTTCTGGGGCATCTGAACCTGCTGCATAAGCGTTAGTACTGATACCTTTTGGCACAATACCCATCACTGCCGCAGCGCCAAACGCGCCTGCCATCGTCGTGCGAAAAAAGTCACGACGGCTACTATCTACCGTTGGCTTAACATCTAGATTAAGTGCTGTATCGTTAGTATTCATCTTTTTTAATCTCCTGAATTAATCAAACTGTCTAAACTTAAAACCATCTAAACCTGCATTTTAAAAAATCGTTACTTAAAACTTGTAGTGCTATTTCCGGGCAACAAAAAA
>Ga0123388_1030982_pt1 | contig 11856 bp, 11 predicted proteins | sample T0HHNO3metaT_FD_89916 | JGI IMG/M metagenome (GOLD analysis project Ga0123388, IMG submission 89916) | Methane-oxidizing artificial microbial communities from Washington, USA to study methane cycling - T0-HHNO3 metaT (Metagenome... | ecosystem: Engineered > Modeled > Simulated communities...
AACAGCATCAGGTAAACCAGGGTGGTGCGCATTAAAAGCTCCTTAATCTCGCTGCAAGCCGCGAATTCTATGTGTTTTTATCTTGAAAGAGAAGCCGAAATCTTGATAGATTGCCAGATGTTTCGCTGCATCCACCTACCATCCTCATGCTGAAAATTTACAACACGCTAACCCGAAGTAAGCAAGAATTTATTCCCAAACAGCCAGGTAAAGTCGGCATGTATGTCTGCGGCATGACAGTTTATGACTACTGCCATATCGGCCATGCGCGGGTCATGGTGGTGTTCGATACGGTCGCCCGTTATTTGCGGCATGCCGGTTATCAGCTTACCTATGTCAGAAATATTACGGACATCGACGACAAAATTATTCAGCGTGCCAACGAGAATGGCGAAGCGTTTACCGCATTGACCGAACGCTTCATCGATGCCATGCACGAAGACGAGCGGGCCTTGTCGGTTTTGCCGCCGGATATTGAACCCAAAGCCACGCAATCCATCGCCGACATCGTGAAGATGATTTCGACATTAATAGAGCGTGATTTTGCCTATGTCGGTAGCAATGGCGATGTGTTTTACGCGGTAAACCGCTTTGACGGCTACGGCAAATTGTCCGGCAAAAATATTGAGGACTTACAGGCCGGCGAACGGGTCAACGTCGATACCGCTAAACGCGATCCGCTGGATTTTGTGCTGTGGAAAATGGCCAAGCCCGGTGAACCTTACTGGGATTCGCCGTGGGGGCAGGGCAGGCCGGGTTGGCATATCGAATGCTCGGCCATGTCCACTTGTTGTCTGGGTAATCATTTCGATATTCACGGCGGTGGCATGGACTTGCAATTCCCGCATCACGAAAACGAGATCGCCCAATCCGAAGGCGCCACTGGCGAACCCTTCGTCAATTACTGGATGCACAACGGTTTCGTGCGGGTCAATGAAGAAAAGATGTCCAAATCCTTGGGTAATTTTTTCACAGTGCGCGAGGTGTTGAAACAATATCGGCCGGAAGTCATTCGCTTCTTCATACTCTCCAGCCATTATCGCAGCCCGCTTAACTATTCCGACGAACAGCTCGACGATGCCGGCGTGGCGTTGACGCGTCTTTACACTGCCTTGAGAGGCGTCGGGATTGTCGATGCGACCATTGATGCCGACTACCGCTTGCGGTTCGAACAGGCGATGGATGACGATTTCAACACACCGGTGGCCTTGGCGGTGCTGTTCGATCTAGCGCGCGAATTGAACAAAGCTGATGACAAAACCGTGCTGGCCGCGACTTTGAAGCAGTTGGCGGCCATTTTGGGCTTGCTGCAAGAAGATCCCGACAGTTTCCTGAAAGGCGGCACAATAACCGACGGCCTGAATGAAGCGGAAATCGAGCAAATGATCGGCGTCAGAAAAGCCGCCAAAGCCGGCAAAGACTGGGCGCAAGCTGACCAAATTCGCGATCAATTGAAGGCGCAGGGCATTGTTTTGGAGGATGTGGCGGGCGGTAACACCATTTGGCGCCGAGAAAATTAAGGGACTGGCGATGAGCGAAATCAAAGATAAAGCGGTAGAAACATTTCTGGACGAATTGGCCAGCAAGCAAGCTACCCCCGGTGGTGGTAGTGCGGCGGCGGTGATGGGCGCGCAAGCGGCCGCTTTGACCAGCATGGTCTGTAACCTGACCATCGGCAAACCCAAATACGCGGCGGTGGAAGCGCAGATGCAGGCCTTGCTGGCCGAATCAGAAGCCTTGCGGCAAACCTTGATCGGTATGATCAAAGCCGATGTCGATGTGTTCGACAAATTGATGGCCTGTTATGGCTTACCTAAAAGCACTGACGACGAGAAAGCGCTGCGCGCAGGGCAAATTCAAGCGGTGCTGAGAGAAGCCACTCTTGTGCCGCTGGAATGCGCCAAAGCCTGTGCCAAAGCTATAGAGCTCAGTCGGGTGGCTGCCGAACACGGCAACCTGGGTGTAATCAGCGATGCCGGTGTTGCTGTGATGGCGGGCTATGCCGGATTAAAAAGCGCGGCGCTGAATGTACAAATCAATGCCGCGAGTTTGAAGGACAGGACGTTTGCCGAAGCGCAGCTCGCCGAGTTGGATACTTTGTTGCAAGCCGGCGAACAGGCTGCCGAGCAAATTTACCGAATAGTCCGAGAAAAGCTTTAAATCATGCATCGTGCGGGCCGGGGCGATTGAAATCGCCCCTATCGCGTCTCTGACAAACGTAAGTGCCAGGTTTTCTAAATCTGCTTGACGTTGATATTCAAAGTTTGGATCCGATAAGCAATCTGCCTAGGCGTCATATCCAGTAGCCTGGCAGCCTTGGCTTGCACCCAGCCGCTTTGCTCCAGCGCAGCGATCACTCGCTCCCGTTCGTCCATGTTCTCGTCGTGCAGATCGATGTGTTTGATCGATTGTGGGATGCGGCTAATGCCGATTTCGTTTTCCAGGCCGGTGCTGGCGATGACGTCGCGGTCGATAATCCCTTCCTGGCTCATAATCGCTGCGCGCTCCAGGCGGTTTTCCAATTCGCGGACATTACCGGGCCAATCATGTTTCATCAAAATCCGAATCGCGCTTTCCTTGATTTCCAGGGGCCGACCGCCTTGCTGGCGGGAAATTCGGTTCAAGAGAAAACTGGCTAGTTCCGGAATGTCCTCGATGCGCTCACGGAGCGGCGGCATATTGATGGGCATCACGTTCAAGCGGTAATACAAATCTTCCCGAAAATTGCCTTCCGCTACTTCCTGCTCCAGATTGCGGTTGGTAGCGGCAATGATGCGGACGTTTACTTTCAAAGTTCTGACGCCGCCGACCCGCTCGAATTCGCCTTCTTGCAACACGCGCAATAACTTGGCCTGAAAAGACGCGGAAATCTCGCCAATTTCGTCGAGAAACAGCGTGCCGTTGTCCGCTAGTTCAAAGCGGCCCTTGCGCTGGCCGATTGCGCCGCTGAAAGCGCCTTTTTCATGGCCGAATAACTCGGACTCCAGCAAGGTGTCGGGCAACGCTGCGCAGTTCAACTTAAGAAACGGGCCATTGGCACAGGCCGAATTAAAGTGGATGGAACTGGCGACCACTTCCTTACCCGTGCCGGATTCGCCGCGAATCAACACTGTGGTATGCCATTTTGCCACCTGACGGATGATGTCGAACACTTTCAGCATTGGCTCGGAATGACCGATGATGTTTTCGAAACGGTAATTTTTGACCAGCGTTTGTTTTAAATAGTCGCGTTCGCTGGCCAGTTCGTTTTGCTTGCGCTCCATCACCCGCAGCATGTTCACGCTTTGGGCGATCAGATTGGCGACCATTTCCATGAAGCGGGCGCGTTCGCCCAAAAATGTCGAGGTACAAGGCTGCGCGGCCAAAATGCCGACCACTTCGCCTTGCTCGATGGCTAATGGGGAACCGATAAACGGTAAATCAGGGTTATACACGCCCAAGCGGCTTAAAAAGCGCGGTTCGTCGGCGATGCGCTCCACAACGATGGTGCTGCCTTCGTCGAGGATCGCGCCGACCAGACCCTCGCCCGGCTGGTATCGCACGGAACGGTCAATGCCGTCACCATAAATTTCGCAAATACTCATACTGTCGTCATCGACGTCACGCAAGGTAATCATGCCGAAATGCAGGCCGTTACGCTTGTGCAAAATCTCCAGAATACCCTTTAGTTTGGTGCGTAAGTCATGCGTGCTATTCAGCAATTGACTGACCAGAAACAGGGTATCCAGCTCGGATTCAACCAGTAATAAACGATCACTCATGGATGTTCACCATGGCCAGGTTTTTTTGACAGGGAAAGCGGATTTTAAAACTACAGCCGTTTTTATATTGCGGGTCGATTTCTATCATGCCGTTATGCTGATTGACGATTTCCTTACTCATGACCAGTCCCATGCCGGCCTGGACGCCGGCCGTGCTTTGATTTGTCGTAAAAAACGGTTCGAACACCTTGCTCCGTTGGTTGGCGGGTATGCCGGGGCCGGAATCGGCTACGGACACGCACACCCAATCATGCTCGATAGTCGTGCTGATTTTGATGATGCGTTCCTGGCTGCTGGCCCGGTTCATCGCATTCACCGCGTTGTCGATCAATTGCTTGAATAACATGCGTAACTTGTTCTCGGCGCCAAGAATATTCGGTAATACCGGGTTGGGCAGCCAATCCACTACGATGCCGTTTGCCAGAAATTTGGTGCTGTACAGCAGCATCACTTCGTGTAGCAGCTGATTTAAGTTAACAGGTACCACCGCGGACTCCGGTATTTCCGGCACACAGCGCTGCAAGGTGGCAAGCGTTTCTTCCCCCATTTTTTGCACTTGGCCCAACAGGTCGCGGATCGGACTGTTGTTGGCGTCATTGCGTTGGGTCATGATTTGAATCGCCGCGTGGATCTGGTTCAACGGCTGCCGAATCTGGTGCATTGCGCCCAGCAGAGTTTCGCGGATGCTGCGAATGTGTTCTTCTTCCGCCAACATGGTGCGTAAAGTCTGTATCTGCAGCTTTTCCTGCTGCCGGCGCAAGGGGCTGATGTCGTTAATCGTCAGCAACAAATAGTCCTTGGATTGCCTGGCGAAGAAGCTGTCTGCACAGACATCGTTTTCAATAAACCAGTTGCCGGAGCAGGAAAACCAGCGCGTACCTTTGAGCCCGGCACTTTCAATCCGTACTTCGCGATTGGCGAAACCTTGTTGCCTGTCGATGTTTTCGCCCCACAGGTCGCCCATGTCCTGTTCCAGAGCCTCCAGGAAAAATAAAGCGGGTTCCTTCTTGTCCAGTTCGCTGATCAGCATTTTGTACATCTGATTGTCGAGGACAACGCGTTTGTCGCTATCCATGACCACCATTGCTACGGGAGAGGCGTTCAACACCGATTCGATCAGCTGTTTCTGGTTGCTGACCTGCTGTTCCGCGTAATGCGCCTGGGTGACGTCGCGGTGCATACCTATGTAGTGGCTAATGGCGCCCCGGTCATCGAACATCGGCGCAATAGTCAGGTCGGCCAGATAACGCTGACCCATCTTTTGACGGTTTATCAGTTGGCCGTGCCACACCTGTTTGCGGGAGATGGTATGCCACAGATCGTAGTAAATTTGTCGGGGCGTAGACTTGTCTGACAGCTCGGATTCGTTCTTACCCAGTATTTCAGCGGCGTTGTAGCCAGTTACATCGGTGAAGGCTTGGTTGATATAAAGGATGTTGGCTTTTTTATCGGTAATCGAAATGGCGACCGGCGCCTGCTCCACAGCCTTAACGAATAAGGAAAACGGCAGGGTTTTAGAGGCTTTACCGCCTTTGAGAGATTGCCCGAGGGCATTTTGGGCTGGCGATAGCATATCGGCCGTATCAATCTCAATCTGGCCTTGCAGGTAGTCAGGGGTGGATTTGGTCATGGCAAATGGTTCTCGCGTGTTTTTCTAGGCTTAAGTTGGAAAACTACATGCAATTTGAGAGCCAAATGCGTTTCGGCTTAGCTGCTGTTGGAAAATCCCGGCTATTTGTATGGTTTACGACAAATTTTAGCGGACTTGTTTCAGCTCTGTATTTTTTAGGACAGAGATGTTGGCGCTAAATCTCCTGGCTTTGCACTAAATCGGGGAGTTGTGGGGGTTTCGCAGCATTGGCATAAATGATGCTGTCTTGTTACAAAACACCGGGTCTAAAACGATGAGCGAATACTTACTACTGATATTGGGTACGGCCTTGGTCAACAATGTCGTGTTGGTCAAGTTTTTAGGTTTATGCCCGTTCATGGGGGTTTCCAACAAGCTGGATACCGCATTGGGCATGGGTTTGGCGACCACATTTGTCTTGACCCTGGCTTCTGCGGCCAGTTGGGTGTTGGAACATCGCTTATTGATACCGTTCGATATCGGTTTTTTGCGAGTGTTGGGTTTTATTCTGGTGATCGCGGCAGTGGTGCAGTTTACCGAGATGGTGATACACAAAACCAGTCCGGTCATGTACCAGGTTTTAGGGATTTTTTTACCGCTGATTACGACTAATTGCGCGGTTTTGGGTGTGGCACTGCTTAACATCCAAGAGAAATACAATTTCGTGCAAAGCCTGCTGTTCGGCTTTGGTTCGGCAATGGGTTTTACCCTGGTGATGGTGCTCTTCGCCGGTCTACGTGAACGCCTAGCGCTCATGGCAGTACCGGCGCTTTTTTCCGGCACCCCCATCGCATTTATCACCGCCGGCATACTGTCGCTGGCGTTTATGGGATTCGCGGGGCTTTACAGCAAATAAGAGGCACATCATGTACGTTTTATCTGCCATTGTTATTTTGACATCGCTAGGATTGTTGCTGGGCGTGGCTTTGGGGATTGCCGCCAAATATCTGAAGGTGGAATCGGACCCTTTAATAGAAACCATCGAGGCCTTAATGCCCGGTTCGCAATGCGGGCAGTGCGGCTTTCCCGGCTGCCGACCAGCTGCGGAAGCTCTGGTATCGGGCGCTGCACCGGTGACATTGTGTCCGCCAGGCGGCACATCTCTCGTCGAACAGCTCGCCAAATTACTAGGCGTCGATGTCGATTTAAGCCAAACGCAAGATCAAGAAGCAATGGTGGCTAGGGTTAGCGAAGAAACCTGCACTGGCTGCACCCGCTGCTTCAAGGTTTGTCCTACCGACGCGATCGTCGGCGCACCAAAACAGATCCACGCCGTAGTAGCGGATGCCTGCATCGGTTGCAAAAAATGCGTGGAAGTATGCCCTACCGAATGTCTGCAAATGCACCCTGTTGAAGTGACCTTGCGCAACTGGCGCTGGCCGAAACCGCTAGCCGCCTGAGACGGAGACACCTATGTTCGCCCTGTTCGAGAATCCCCGCTTGCGCGGCGGCATCCATGCCGAAGAGCACAAAGCCGAAACCTCTCCGCTCAGCATTGTTACCGATTTTCCATTGCCCAAGAAGTTGTACATTCCGGTGCAACAGCATGTCGGCAAGCCTGCCGAGCCCGTAGTTAAAGTCGGCGAAAAAGTTTTGAAGGGACAATTGCTGGCCTATAGTCAAGGCACCATTTCGGCGCCTGTGCATGCACCAACATCGGGCGTTATCGCCGATGTGAAGGATTTTCCGGCACCGCATCCGTCCGCCTTGCCGATTCGTACCGTAGTGATTGAAAGCGACGGTAAAGAACAATGGGCCGAATTAGTGGTGCCGGAAGACCCGTTTCAACTCGAACCGGAAGAAATTTGTCAACGAGTCGGCGCCGCCGGCGTGGTGGGTTTGGGAGGTGCGGTATTCCCGTCGGCGGTCAAACTAAGTTTGGGCCGCAAAAACAAGATTCACACCCTTTTGATCAACGCCGGCGAATGCGAGCCTTATCTGACTTGCGATGACCGCTTGATGCAGGAGCGCGCCGAACAAATCGTTGTCGGTATCAGGTTAATGTTGCGCGGTATGGATGCTCCCAAGGCTTTGGTAGGTATCGAAGATAATAAGCCCGAGGCTTTTGCGGCCATGCAGCTGGCCAGCCGGGATTTTGCCAATATCGTCGTGGCACAAGTGCCGACTCGCTACCCGATGGGGTGGGACCGGCAAATGCTGCGTTATCTGACCGGCCAGGAGATTCCCGCCGATGGCCGAGCCACCGACATCGGCGTGGTGGTGCACAATGTCGCCACCGCCTTCGCTGTCTATCAAGCGATATGTCTGGGCCAGCCTTTGATTAGCCGAGTAGTCACCGTATCCGGCGCCGCCGTCGCCAAACCCAGAAACGTGGAAGTGCCCATTGGTACCTTGATGTCGGAAGTGCTGGCATTTTGCGGTTTGGAAAAATCGAAAATGGCGCGCTTGGTGATGGGCGGACCGATGATGGGCGACGCGCTGCCGCTGGCCGAAGTGCCGGTCGTCAAAGCCTGCAATGGCATTTTAGCCTTGTCCGCTGCCGATATTGACGAACCGCCGGTACAGCCTTGCATTCGTTGCTCCAGTTGCGTGACTGCTTGTCCGGTAGGCTTGTTGCCCTTGGAAATGGCCAGCCGCATCAAAGCCAATCAATTAGACTCCGCAGTTGATTTGGGCCTAAAGGACTGCATCAGTTGCGGCAGTTGCTCTTATGTCTGTCCGTCGAATATACCCTTGGTGCATTACTTTAAATTCGCTTCCGGCGAGTTGGTGAAGCGGCAACAAGCCGAGCACAAAGCTGAACAAACCAAGCGTTTAGTCGAGGATAGAAATAATCGGATGGAACGAGCTAGATTGGAAGCCGAAGCGGAAGCCCTGCGCGCTCAGGAAGCCAGGGCCGCCCGTCTGGCTGCCGCACAACAGGCGCAAGCAGCGCCAGCAGAGGAAACCGTATGAGTAATAAACCGATTAGCGGGCCTCACGTTGCGGCTACCCGCCGCGTCGATCAAATCATGCGCTTGGTCATTATTGCCCTGGCGCCGGCCACGGCCTGCGGTGTGTTGTTGTTCGGCTGGCCAGCGCTGTATTTGCTGGCGGTAACTGTATTGTCGGCGATGGCTTTTGAAGGTTTGTGTTTGAAGATGAAAGGCGTGGCGGCGATGCCTTATCTGCGCGACGGCTCGGCGATAGTCACCGGTTTGCTGGTGGCAATGACCTTGCCGCCTTGGGCGCCTTGGTGGATAGGCGTCGTAGGTTCGGCGTTGGCGATTGTATTGGGCAAGCATGTTTATGGCGGTTTAGGGCAAAACCTGTTCAATCCGGCCATGCTGGCCAGGGTGGCTTTGCTGATTTCCTTTCCCATCGAGATGACTACCTGGGCCAACGTATCCCCGCTGTTCATCGGGCCCGGCGTGATCGATAGCTTGGCAATAACCTTTGGCGGTTTGGAGAATCCCGATGCGGTGACCGGCGCCACGACGTTGGGTTGGGTCAAGACCGAGTTTTCGCAAAACCGGCTGTTGCCCGGCAGTTTGATCGAGTACTCTGGGTTTTTAGCGTTTCTTGGTTGGGAGCGCGGTAGTCTGGGGGAAACCTCTTCGTTATTGTTGTTGGCCGGCGGTATCTGGTTGATGCGCCAGGGCGTCATCAAATGGCACATTCCCGTCTCGCTGCTATTCAGTATTTTCCTGCTGTCGACGGTTTTTCATACCTGGGATAGTCAGCACTATATGGGGCCGTGGGTACATCTGAATTCCGGTGCGGTAATGCTGGTGGCGTTTTTTATCGCGACAGACTACGTCACTTCGCCTAACACACCTTTAGGCCAAGTGATTTTCGGCGCCGGCTGCGGTTTATTGATTTTCGTGATCCGCTCTTGGGGCGGCTATCCGGAAGGCACCGGTTTTGCAATCCTGTTGATGAACGCGGTCACGCCGTTGATCGATCATTACATTCGTCCGAGAATTTATGGCCGCTACCGTAACGGCAAGCCGCTCGATATTTCCAATTCCTGAGACCGGCTATGAATTCCGAACCTGTCAAATCACCTCCTAAAGCGAACCAATACGTTGAGTATGCCTTGCGTACCGTGAGTAACTTTAGGCAAAAACTGGCCGTGTGGCTGGAACCTGGAAATTTGGAGCAACTGCGGCCGCTATTACAGTATCAGGCCGGCGTGCTGGGTGGATTCGCACTGTTGGCGGCAATTTTATTGGGTGTTGCCGATCTGGCGACGCGCGGCGTGATAGAGCTGCGCTTGCAGGAAGATCTACAGGCTAATTTGGAGCAAGTGGTTCCGGCAGAGCTTTACGATAATAATTTGTTGAAAGACAGCGTGCTGCTGCCTTCTGCCGATGCCAATCTGGGCGCTGAGCAAACTGAGGTCTATCTGGCTAAAAAGGCTGGTTTGGTTAACGCGGTCTGTTTTAAATTCGTCGCACCTGACGGTTATGCCGGGCCGATCAGCTTGGTGATGGGTATCGATAGTAAAGGGGAAATTCTCGGGGTACGGGTTATTGCGCATGTTGAGACACCGGGCTTAGGCGATAAGATCGAAGTGACCAAATCCAAATGGGTCCTGTCCTTCAACGGCAAATCCTTAAATAACCTGACCGTTGAGCAATGGGCGGTAAAAAAAGATGGCGGCGTGTTCGATCAGTTTAGTGGGGCGACGATTACGCCGCGCAAAGTCGTACAGGCAATCAAGCGGGGATTGGAGTTTTATAAGGTGCATCAGGCGGAGTTGTTGGCTGAGAAATAACGCTTATTCAATGTATGGCAATTATTTTCGGTGGAGAAGGTTTTTTCCCGTATGCCGCGCCGAGCACCGGAGCTTTTGAACGGATCAGCCCGTAGGGGGGCGGCATGGATGCCGCACGTTGCCGAAGGGGCAGGAAGCCCCTTTCGGCAACCACGTTCAAAAGCTTCGGAGCGCAGGGAATAAGCGGCATCCGGGTGTCTTTTCTTTTGGATACTTTTCTTTGGACAAGCAAAGAAAAGTATCTCGCTCGTCGGTGCGAGAACCGACTTCAAATATTCGTCGCGATAGCGACACAAAGTCAAACTTACGAACATCTCTGCAAGGAGGCCTTGCTATGAATCTTTCGATTCTGTTTTCAGAACAATATAGAAAAATCGCCCGCGACGGCCTGTGGGACAATAACGTGGTGCTGACACAGAATCTGGCCTTGTGCCCGTTGCTGGCGGTAACCGGGACGGCGACCAATGGCTTGGGCATGGGCCTAGCGACCATGGTGGTAATGGTGGCATCCAATGCCGCCGTGTCGGTGAGCCGGCATCTGATTCCGTCGGAAATCCGTATCCCGATTTTCGTGTTGCTGATTGCCGCATTGGTAACCTTGGTGGATATTTTTCTGAACGCCTGGATGCACGAATTGCATAAGGTGCTGGGCTTGTTTATTCCGCTGATTGTTACCAACTGCGTCATTCTCGGCCGGGCCGAAGCCTTTGCCTCCAAACAACCGGTGATGCCGTCGATGTGGGACGGCTTGATGATGGGTGTGGGGTTTACCGCTGCGATGGTGGTGCTGGGAGCCATGCGGGAGATTAGTTCGGCTGGCACCTTGTTCGCCAATGCGTCTGTGTTGTTGGGCGAAAGTTTCCGGTTTTTGGAAACCACTTTGATTCCGGAATACAAAGGCTTTTTGCTGATGGCTTTGCCGCCGGGTGGTTTCATCATGCTGGGTTTCATGGTGGCGCTGAAGCGGCTGTTGGACCGGAAAGCGGCAGCCAAAATTACCGAACCTATCATTACTGATGCGATTGTCTTGGAAGAAGGAGCGTAAACTATGAATGTGGGTGTATGTTATGCGCAGGCCGACAGGCAAATCTGGTTGCGGCTGGAAGTGCCGGAGGGTAGTACCATTGCCGAAGCTATCGAATTGTCCGGCGTGTTGACGCAGTATCCGGAGATCGATCTGGAAAGCCAAAAAGTCGGGATTTTCGGTAAACTGGCAAAGTTGGATGCGCCGGTCAAGGAAGGCGACCGAGTGGAAATTTATCGTAAAATCACCGCCGATCCCGCGCAAGTCCAGCGCAGGCGGGTGGCATAGCCCATGTACGTTTGTGTCTGCAAAGCGGTAACCGACAGTCAGCTCGATGCCGCCATAGACAGCGGCTTATGTTCGCGGAAACAGTTGGTTCAATGTTTCGGCGTTGGTGGCGATTGCGGTAAATGTAACAAGGACATTACGCAAATTTTGGATAGAAAAAATGCATGTCGGCTATTGCAGGCTGCCAATGATGCACAACTAATCACTAAAACCCGGGAGATTTGACATGCAAGGCGATAAAAAAGTTATCGAATTTTTAAATAAAGCGTTAGAAAACGAATTAACCGCCATCAATCAATATTTTTTGCATGCCCGGATGTTCAAAAATTGGGGCTTTCAAAAGCTGAATGAAAAGGAATATCACGAATCGATCGACGAGATGAAACACGCCGATCAATTGATCGAGAGGATTTTGTTTCTGGAAGGCTTGCCT
>Ga0123388_1051417_pt1 | contig 11822 bp, 11 predicted proteins | sample T0HHNO3metaT_FD_89916 | JGI IMG/M metagenome (GOLD analysis project Ga0123388, IMG submission 89916) | Methane-oxidizing artificial microbial communities from Washington, USA to study methane cycling - T0-HHNO3 metaT (Metagenome... | ecosystem: Engineered > Modeled > Simulated communities...
GGACACGCCTCGATTCCAGCAACTGCTGGGCGATGGCACGCAATGGGGGCTGAATCTGGAATATGCCATACAGCCATCCCCAGATGGTCTGGCTCAGGCGTTCGTCATCGGTGAATCCTTCATTGGCAATGCCCCGTCGGCGCTGGTGCTGGGTGACAACATTTTCTATGGGCATGACTTCCAGCGTCTGCTGGAAAGCGCGGATGCGCGCACCGAAGGTGCCAGCGTATTTGCCTACCACGTCCACGATCCCGAGCGGTACGGGGTGGCTGAATTCGACGCGCAGGGGCAGGTGCTGTCGCTAGAAGAAAAGCCGGCCCGACCCAAATCCAGTTACGCCGTAACCGGGCTGTACTTCTATGACAACGACGTCATCGACATAGCCAAGAGCATCACGCCGTCGGCTCGCGGTGAACTTGAGATCACGGACGTCAACCGCGCCTACCTTGAAAATAATAGGCTTGCCGTCGAAATCATGGGCCGCGGCTATGCTTGGCTGGATACCGGCACGCATGAGTCACTGCTCGAGGCCAGCCAATTCATATCGACGATTGAAAATCGCCAGGGCTTGAAAGTGGCATGCCCGGAAGAGATTGCCTTCCGCCAGAAATGGATTTCCAGCGAAGACCTGGAAAAACTCGCTGCACCTCTGGCAAAAAATGGCTACGGCCAATATCTCAAGCGCTTGCTCGTGGAAAAGGTTTATTGATGAAGGCGATCGTGCAGTCCATACCGGACGTCGTAGTGTTCGAACCGCGAGTCTTTGGCGATAGCCGCGGATTCTTCTTCGAGAGCTTCAACAGAAGAGCATTCGAGGACGCCACAGGCCTGCATCGGGAGTTTGTCCAGGACAATCATTCCCGCTCCTCCAAAGGCGTCCTGCGCGGCCTGCACTATCAAATCCTTCAGGCCCAGGGCAAACTCGTTCGCGTCAGCGAAGGGGCCGTTTTCGATGTAGCTGTCGACATGCGCCAGTCCTCCTCCACCTTCGGTCAATGGGTGGGGACAATCCTGTCGGCGGAAAACAAGCGGCAGATGTGGGTGCCGGAAGGTTTCGCACATGGATTCCTCGTCTTGTCCGACCACGCGGAATTTCTATACAAGACCACGGACTATTATGCCCCGCAACATGAGCGTTGCCTCATGTGGAACGACCCTGCAATCGCGATTGATTGGCCTCTTCAGGGCAGCACTCCTGTGATGTCCGACAAGGACCTGAAAGGCAAGAGCTTCGCCGAATCGGAGGTTTTTCCATGATTCTCGTAACCGGCGGCCTGGGGTACATCGGATCCCACACGTGCATCTCACTTTCGAACGCCGGCTGGGATGCACTCATCCTGGACAACCTGAGCAATTCCAAAGTGGCCGTGCTTGAGCGTTTGCGGGAGATCTGCCCGAACACCGTCGAGTTCGAGAAGGGTGATATCCGTGACAAGCAAATGCTGGCGCCATTGTTTGCCAAGCATGAAATCCGCGCGGTCCTGCACCTTGCCGGCATGAAGGCCGTTGGTGAATCGACTGAATCGCCGATTTCCTACTACGACAACAATGTGGTGGGTACTTTATGTCTACTCGAAGCGATGACCTCGGCCAAAGTCAAAACTTTGGTGTTTTCATCCTCGGCCACCGTTTATGGCGACTCCTGCAATGTGCCGATTCCGGAAAGCAGCGCACGTTCCGCCACGAACCCCTATGGCCGCACCAAGCTGTTCATTGAAGAGATTCTGTCCGATCTGAAAGCCTCAGACGATCAGTGGCGCATAGCTCGCCTGCGCTACTTCAACCCGGTCGGCGCCCACGAAAGTGGCCGTATCGGCGAAGACCCGACCGGTGTGCCCGCCAACCTGATGCCGTATATCGCACAAGTGGCGACAGGCCATCGTGACTTCCTGAACGTGTTTGGTGGCGACTACCCGACATCCGATGGCACGGGAGTGCGCGACTACGTCCACGTCATGGACTTGGCCGAGGGCCATGTCGCCGCATTGGCGCGCTTGCAACAGCATCCGGAGATGTTGACAGTTAACCTGGGGACAGGCCGTGGCACCTCCGTGCTGGAGCTGGTCAGCACCTTTGCGAGGATTTCCAACCGCCAGATTCCGTATCGAATCATCGGCCGCCGCCTGGGTGACGCGGCCCAATCCTACGCCGCGGTCACTCACGCGGAACAGGTGCTGGGTTGGAAGGCGAAGCGCCAATTGACCGACATGTGCGCGGACCACTGGCGTTGGCAGATCGAGAATCCCAATGGATACCCCGAATCGTAGGAACAGGCACCATGCAGCAATACTCTAGTAGCGGCCGCGAGATTTTCGCGAGCTTGTGGCGAAACCGCTCTCTGGTCCTTGCCCTGACAAAACGCGAAATCATCGGGCGGTACCGCGGCTCGGTTATGGGCTTGGCCTGGTCCTTTTTCAACCCCATCCTGATGCTGAGCATCTATACGTTCATCTTCTCGGTGGTGTTCAACGCACGATGGGGTACCAACACCAGCGGCAGCAAGACCGAATTTGCACTGATCCTATTTGTCGGGCTGATCGTGCACGGGTTGTTTGCCGAGTGCGTCCTGCGCGCGCCCAGCTTGATCCTGAGCAACGTCAATTATGTGAAGAAGGTCATCTTCCCACTGGAGATTCTGCCCTGGGTCGCTTTCAGCGCGGCGCTTTTTCATACCTGCATCAGCTTAATCGTGCTGCTGGTCGCACGCATCCTGCTGCAGCACGAATTGCCTTGGACCGTGGTGCTGTTTCCGTTACTTCTCGTCCCTTTGGTACTAGGCACGCTCGGCGTCAGCTGGTTCCTGTCGGCGCTGGGAGTCTATGTGCGCGACATCGGCCAGATCACCAGCATGCTGACCACCATCCTGCTGTTCATGTCGCCTGTCTTCTATCCAATCAGCGCGCTACCCGAAAAATATCGGCTCCTCGTCAACCTTAACCCGCTTGCCTACCTCATAGAAGAAAGCCGGAATCTGTTGATTTTCGGAGTATTACCTGATATCCGGCATTGGGCTGTCCTGATGATACTCAGCAGCGCCGTCGCATGGCTTGGCTTCTTCTGGTTCCAGAAAACGCGTAAGGGATTTGCCGATGTCCTCTGATATCGCTATAAAAATAGACGGGCTCAGCAAAAGCTACCATATCTTCGACAAGCCACGCGATCGGCTGTTGCAGATGCTTTTCGGCAAGTACAAGCAGTACTACAAAGAGTTCTGGGCGCTCAACACGCTTTCGTTGGAAATCCGCAAAGGCGAAACCATCGGCCTGATCGGTCGCAACGGCAGCGGGAAGTCAACCTTGCTGCAACTGATCTGCGGCACGCTCAACGCAACCACCGGCACGATCACGACCAACGGCCGGGTGGCCGCGCTCCTGGAGCTCGGGTCCGGCTTCAACCCTGAATTCACCGGACGCGAGAACGTTTATCTGAACGCGGCCATGCTTGGCCTGACCGAGGCGGAGATCACCGAGCGATTCGACGACATTGCCGCATTCGCCGACATCGGGGACTTTATCGAGCAGCCTGTAAAGACGTATTCCAGCGGCATGTACGTTCGCCTAGCGTTCGCGGTCGTGGCGCATGTCAATGCCGACATCCTCGTCATCGACGAAGCGCTTGCGGTCGGCGATGCAGTGTTCACTCAGAAATGCATGCGCTTTCTGCGCCGTTTCCAGGAGAATGGAACGATTCTCTTCGTCAGCCACGACATCGGCGCCGTCACGTCATTGTGTCAACGCGCGTACTGGCTGGACAAGGGCGTCCTGCGCATGTCGGGAACCCCCAAGGACATCAGCGCTGCCTATATGGCCGACATCTACGAAGCACAGCAGGGTGCGAGTGCCACCCCGCCTCGCAAGCAGGCCAATACGGAAACCAGCCCGGCCCAGATCGTGGAGCCCGCCCCAGCCGTTTTCCGGGATATGCGCCTGGATTTTGTGCAACACACGCAGTTTCGAAACGACATACAGTTGTTCACGTTCGAGGAAAATGCCAAGGCGTTCGGGAAGGGCGGTGCCAGCATCGAGAACGTGCAACTGCGCGACACCGAAGACCGACCATTGCAGTGGGTCGTAGGCGGAGAGCGCGTAAAACTTCATGTGAGCTGCCGAGCCCACCAGGATATTCATTCTCCGATTGTGGGTTTCTTCATCAAAGATCGACTCGGGCAGGTGCTGTTCGGTGACAACACATACCTGAGTCATATGGATTCGCCACTGAGCGTACCCGCCAACCAGGCCTTTTCGGCGACCTTCGCGTTTCCGATGCCTATCCTGCCGGTAGGTGATTACAGTATCAATGTGGCACTCGCCGAAGGCAACCAGCAGGATCACGTGCAGCACCAGTGGATACACGAGGCCCTTATTTTCCGGTCTACCTCCACGTCGATCACGACCGGTCTCGTCGGCGTTCCCATGGAAGCCATCCAACTCAAGCTCAGCGACGGAAACTAAGAGAATAAAAATGGAATTTACTGGTGAACGTTTTATCCCCACCTTACCGGGTGATATTCGGCTCGAACACTTGCATCGCTATGAATGGTGTACTCCGTACGTTCAAGGCAAGCGCATCCTTGATATTGCCTCCGGCGAAGGGTACGGTTCGTATGCGCTATCGCGTAATGCGGCGACAGTCACCGGCGTCGATATTTCGGCAGAAGCCGTGGCCCACGCGCAGGCAAAATACACGGATCGCACCAATCTGACTTTCATCGAAGGCAGTGCTGCCAACATTCCCCTTCCTGATGTGTCTGTCGATGTCGTCGTTTCCTTCGAAACGATTGAACATCATGATCAGCATGAAGAAATGATGGCAGAGATTCGGCGGGTTCTCGTGCCGGGTGGGCTGTTGATCATGTCATCGCCCAACAAGAAAATCTATTCCGATCTTGCCGGTGGCGATCATAATCATTTTCATATCAAAGAACTCTATTTTTCCGAGCTCGACGACCTGATTCGCCGCCATTTTTCGAATGTGCGTTACTACGGCCAACGCGTCACCGCAACATCGCTGATGCAACCGCTGGAAGAAAGCGTCGCCGATAGCGTCCTGCCCTATACCGAATCAAGCGAAGGAATACGGCGCCAGCCACCGTCAGCCATCGAGCCGATGTATTATCTGGCGATAGCGAGCAACACCTCGCTGCCCGAAACTGAATCGACGAGTGCGTTCTTTTCCGAACGCGACAATGCGTTCTACGACAAGCAACGCGAAGTCCTGGAGCTCAGCACCGAGATCCGCCGTATGAGCGAATATATCGCCGAGATCTCCAGTGTCTTGCGCAACCGCGATGAGGATCTTGCGTTCGTCAACCAACAACTCGTCGCCAATCAGCAGGCCTTGGCCGGAGCCGAAGCCTGCCGGCAAGCCTTGGCGGAATCGCAGGCCACGCTATGTGCCCGGACGATGCGCAAGCTGCGTTCGTTGTTCGGAAAATCTTGACAATTCTCACGCATGAAAATTGCCTTCATCAGCCAGCCTGAATACTTTCGTTTCTGCTACGAGCAGGATCTTTCGACAGATTACGAAGTACGCGAATTCCCCTTCCATTTTGGAATGAGGGAAGAGGAATTGGCGGATCTCGTCGATTTCGATGCGGACGTCAATTTCTTCTTTCGTGGAGAATTTTTCCCGGCCGCTTTATTGCCGGCCCTACGCGGCAAGAAGATTGCGCTTTCTAGCGAACCCTTTCCTCGCCATCTGGACGGCACGCTCGAATACACACGCGATTCAATAAAGCGTTACCTCGATTTTCGTTCACGTATTCGAACGCAACCGTTCGACTACGTCTTTCATTACGATGAGGCCTCGCTGCGATTCATGGCCCGTGATGGCTTGAATCTATCAGGAGCTTTTGCGTTCCCGGTCGCGACCGAAACCTATGTCGACCGTAAGCTCGATGCCAAGTGGGACATATTCTTCATTGGTCGCAGCACCCAGCATCGCGAGAGGTTTTTCGGCCCTTTGAAGCATCATTTCCAGTTTCTGCATATTTGCCATGGGATCTTCGGCCCTCCCCTGATCGAGTACATGGCGCGGGCTAAGATCAATCTCAACGTCCATGCCGAGTCCGAGATTTCTTGGGAGCCAAGAATGCAAATGCTGCTTGCAACCGGCGCATTCGTCATCTCCGAGCCAATCACGCCGAATCGCTACCTGCGCCCCGGCATAGACTATGTCGAGGCTACATCCCCATCGGACATGTACGAAAAAGTCGCTTATTATCTGGAACACGAGAACGAGCGCCTGATCATCGCGTCGTCCGGTAAGGCGCGTATTCGCGAACTGTTGAGCGCCAAGACGAATTTCCCCCAACTCATCCACGATCTCGAACAGGGCAAGTATTCTACGTTCAAGACGTCGAGGTCCTCGACTAGTGTCAACGCCTTGGCCAGGTACTTCGACTTCGAATCCAGAGTGCGTGCTTCGTGCCGCAAGCTTCTAAAATGACTTCAATAAGCTCGCATTCGCGACTCGCGGCCTTGTAATCAAACATGCCTTCCCAAACCGCAAACAAAATGAAGATCGGCTATATCGTGCCCAGTTGCTCGGTCTCCGGTGGCATGGCGGTCATATGCCAGCATGCAAACCGCTTGCTCAAACGGGGACACGAGGTGGTGCTTCTGTCCATCGTTGACATCCGACCGATGGACTGGTTTCCCCACCAACAGGTGCCCATCCATGACGCTGCGTCCTGGGACGGGGACCTCGACGTAGTCGTCGCAACGGGTTGGAGCACGGCGTTTTGGCTGCCAAGGCTGGCAGCGCGGGTGAAGTGCTATTTCGTGCAATCCGACGAAACGCGCTTTCATCCCGACGATTCCCGTTGGCAGCACTTGACTGCACTGACTTATTATTTCGGCGCGCATTACCTGACGGAAGCACGGTGGATTCGGACTTGGCTGAAAAATAGTTTCGGACACGACGCGGAACTGGTACCCAACGGTCTGGATGCCGAGATTTTCGGCCCTGCCACGCCGCTTGAACCCAAGGGAAAGAAACCGCGCATCTTGCTCGAAGGCGCTATCGGGCTACCTTACAAGGGTATGCGCGAGGCCTTTGAAGCAGTCCAGGATATCCATGCCGAGGTATGGTGCGTAAGCTCTTATGGCGAACCCGAGCCCCATTGGCATTGTGATCGCTTCTTCGAGCACGTACCAATGCAGGACATGCGCAAAATTTACTCCAGTTGCGACATCCTCTTGAAACTGAGTCGGGTAGAAGGTTTTTTTGGCCCGCCGATGGAAATGATGGCTTGCGGTGGCGTCGCTGTCGTTGGACGCGTCACTGGCTACGATGAATATATCGTAGAAGAGCAGAATGCCTTAGTGGTGGATGCATTGGATATTTCCGCGGCAAGAGCGGCGGTACAACGCCTCATCGACGACGAAGCGTTACGCAACCGCCTCATTGCCGCCGGGGCTCAGACCGCGCGAGAATGGGATTGGGAAAGCTCTATCGACACACTGGAAGCGTATTATTCCAAGCTCGTGTCCGATCCGAAGAACTGGTACGATAACTCTCTCCGTCCGAAGTACGACCGCAGTATCACATTTGCCTATGACATGATGTCACGCGGCATTCTGCCTGAAGACATCGCTCCAGCCACGCCTGGCGAGGCACCGAAGATGGTCGCCCCGCATGTGCAACGCGTCGCCGTGTACATGGCAAACTCCACGGCCTTCAAGTATTTTGCGGACCTGCTACGGTTTGGCTACCGCGGCTACAAGAAATGCAGAGGCATAGCAGGCAGGGTGAAACGACGCTTGAAGCATCCGTAAACCTGCGACGCGGCTAACATTGAACAGCTTGGCGGGGGTTGGGCCAAGCTGCTCATCCGCATCGGTGAATCAGCGGACCGAGATATAGACTCCCAGCACAATGACCACCGCGCCGGCAACCGACGTCCACTTGAATGCCTCGCCAAGGAAAAAGTGGGCAAGGATCGGAACGATCACGAACCCGAGCGCAATGAAGGGGTACGCCGTACGCAACGGTATCTCTTTCAGCACCCACAACCATGCAATCGTGGCAAAGCCATAAACCGCAAGCGCAACGATCAGGGCTGGATTCAACAGAAACCCCTGAAGTATCCCCTTGCCCTGCACATCGATCTTAGATGCCGCGACCTTGAACAAAACCTGTCCCACCGATAGCGAGAGGACCGTAAACAGGGTGCCAAGCAGTTGCTTGAAAGTAATCACCGCTTTTCCCTCTTTTTCAACAAAGATGCCCGATGCAGTGTTTTCTGGGGCACATGCGATATGTCGTACCCCACAAACGCCAATATCAATTGAATACCGATCAGAACCGGCAAGGCTGCCAGCATCACGGTGCCCGCTGGCGATTGTTCACCGCTGGCGCTGGATTGAATCCAGTGCATGCCTCCGTACACCACCCCGAAAGTGAAGAGCAGGATGCCAAGCGGCAACTCGAGCGAGGCGATGGAAAATCCTCTCAGATAATAATTGTAGAAAATCCGCTTGAGGGAATTTCTAATATGCTTCAAGGAAAATTCACCAACGATCTTTGATATTTTCAGGTTGCTGACTTCGTCCGCATAATGCGCGTCCATCGGCACATCCACCACGACCGCTCCAATCAGATTGAGCCTGAAGAGAATATCGGTCTCAAAGAAATAGCGCTCGCTGATCTTATCGAACGGCAGATGTTCGGCCACTCGCGCGTGAATGGCCGTATAGCCGTTGGTGGGATCGAAAAGGTCCCAATAGCCTGAAGAGAATTTGGTCATGAACGACAGCACTGCATTACCGAACAACCGCTTTCCGGGCATTGCACGTAATGTCTCAAGATCGAAAAAACGATTGCCTTTCGTATAGTCTGCGTTGCCCAGAACAATGGGAGCAATGAAATCCGGAATCAGACGAGGGTCCATCTGGCCATCGCCGTCCACTTTCACCAATATGTCATGACCCGCGTCGATTGCTGCGCGGTAGCCAGCCATGACTGCACCACCCACGCCACGGTTCACTTCATTGCGCAGTACGACCACCCGTGGGTCCCTGCAGTGCTCGGTGACAAATGCACCAGAGCCATCAGGGCAGCAATCATCCACGACATAGACTTGATTCACTTCAGAACCAATCTCGGCAATAACGCTCAAAATATGACGCGTAACCTTATAAGCCGGAATAATGACGGCAATGGAAAGCTGTTCAAATTGGGACATGGAAATTTCAACCGATATAGAAGCGGTCGAGCAAGAGTTGAGGCATTTTCGTGAATGTGAGAGCCGCAATCACCGCCAGAACGACCGTAGACGCCTTTGCTGCTGGCGTCTTGAATCCTCTGTCACCGCTCAATGCGTAGGCAAGCGCGACCAATGGTACGGTGAAGTATCGGCCTTGCACTCCATTGATCATGGTCGTGGGGAACTTATTCCACTGGACCAGTAGAGCGAAATAGATCGTAAAGCAGGCGCCCAAAAACATGACCAACAGGGCAAGCCTCGGAACCCAGTCATGTTTGATGTTGGCCAAAGATACGGATAGGACCGCAACCAAAACGAACATCCATCCAACCACGTTGTAGAACCCAGTCGGGAATTTCGTGTCCAACCAGCCAAGTACTCCAACAAACTGCTGCGCATAGGCTTTTTGATTGTATGGATGGCTAACCGTGTCGTAGATGATACGGATCAACTCGGCGGGATGGGCAAGATAATGCTTAATAACATCCAGATGGCTATAACCTGCATGATGCAGACCGCCGTCTTGGTTTCCGGCGATAGAGATGTACAGCCAAGTCAGCACAAGAGCCGTAACAATCAGCCCCTGCCAGAGATAGAGCGACTTCCTACGTGTCAATGCCAACGCAAATGGCATCAGCACGAACGAAGCAATCTGAATCCGGCTTGTTGCCAGCACGAAAATCAGGGCTATCAATAAATACGACCAAGATCTATCCAGATCATCTTTTTCCTGTGAAAGCCGCATAAATATACTGACGGCCAGAATAGTGAGCGCCAGTGAAAAGCCATCCATGCCTGCGCCCATGAACTGAAAGACCGACATCGGAATGATCAACAGGCATACCGTCAGAGGATTGATCGGGAAGACTCTGACTGCTAGCAGGATTACAGCCACGCTGGCCAAGAACGCGCTGTAGCGTGCCAGATAGTACGACTGCTGAATCGAAAGATGCAGACTCTCCCCTATTGCTAGTCCCACCGCCTGCGGCAGGTAAATGGCAGGGAAGTAATAGCTTGTGGTCGGCAGTTCGAAGAATACCTTGTCGCCGGACCATGTCATCGAAGAAAGGTTCTCAACCCGCTGGCTCGTCACCTTCGCCGACAGATTGCCAGGTAGCGGGCCCTGGCCAGTCATTGCGAAGTCGATCAAGCTGCGATCAATCATGCCTCCCGACATTTTCCCTTCCTGATTCTTCAGAAAGACCACGCCATCGGTGAGCAGGTAGGCCCGCAATATATGCACCGGCTCGTCCGGCGACTGCATAGGCGGTACAAGTCGATTCAGCACCATGAATACCGCCATTACGGCGGCAAATGCGAACCAGGCGTTGCGGGAAAACTTCAGGAAGCGAAATCCGCCGCTGATACGGGCTACGCCCTCGATGCGCGAAACATGGGCCGATTGAATTTTTGTTCTCCGAATTATTCAAAAAAGATAGCCCGCGACCCGCGGTCTCTGTGTCGACACGTCGAGGCCGCATAGGCACAGTCGGAAGTGGAATCCCTAATTCACGCCAGCTGCATGCGCCTGTTCATCCGCGTGGTACGACGAACGCACCATGGCGCCCACTGCGGCGTGCGAGAAGCCCATCGCATAGGCCTCGCGCTCGAACATCGCGAAGGTGTCGGGATGCACGTAGCGCAGCACCGGCAGGTGGTGTTCCGACGGCTGCAGGTATTGGCCGATGGTGAGCATGTCGACGTTGTGTTCGCGCATGTCGCGCATCACCTGCAGGATTTCCTCGTCGGTCTCGCCAACGCCGAGCATCAGGCCCGACTTGGTCGGCACGTTCGGATGCAGCTTCTTGAACTCGGCCAGCAGCTTGAGCGAGTGCATGTAGTCCGAACCCGGGCGGGCCTGCTTGTACAGGCGCGGCACGGTTTCCAGGTTGTGATTCATGACGTCCGGGGGACCGGCGTTCAGGATGGTCAGGGCGCGGTCCAGGCGGCCGCGGAAGTCCGGCACCAGCACCTCGATGCGGGTGGTGGGCGACAGTTCGCGGATGTGGGTGATGCAGTCGACGAAGTGGCCGGCGCCGCCGTCGCGCAGGTCGTCGCGGTCGACCGAGGTGATCACCACGTACGACAGCTTCATCGCGGCGATGGTGCGCGCGAGGTTTTCCGGTTCCTTGGTGTCGAGGGGGTCGGGGCGGCCATGGCCCACGTCACAGAACGGGCAGCGGCGGGTGCACTTGTCGCCCATGATCATGAATGTGGCCGTGCCCTTGCCGAAGCATTCGCCGATGTTCGGGCAGGACGCTTCTTCGCACACCGTATGCAGGTTGTGCTCGCGCAGGATGCGCTTGATGTCGTAGAAGCGCGAACCCGGCTGGGCCGCCTTGACGCGGATCCATTCCGGCTTCTTCAGGCGTTCGGCCGGGATGATCTTGATCGGGATGCGCGCCGTCTTGGCCTGGGATTTCTGTTTCTGCGTCGGATCGTACGCCGTTTCCGCGGGCGCGGCGGCGGCTTCGTTCGAGGGCACGGACGACTCGGCAAGCGTGGACATGGAACACCTTCACGACCGGCGCGCGCGCAAGCACTCCGCCACAAGCTCTACATGCTTATCCCGCGCTTTTAATTTAACTGTTGACTACCCGTCGGGCCAAGAGGA
>Ga0123388_1026982_pt1 | contig 11787 bp, 10 predicted proteins | sample T0HHNO3metaT_FD_89916 | JGI IMG/M metagenome (GOLD analysis project Ga0123388, IMG submission 89916) | Methane-oxidizing artificial microbial communities from Washington, USA to study methane cycling - T0-HHNO3 metaT (Metagenome... | ecosystem: Engineered > Modeled > Simulated communities...
AGCGTTACACAGGATTATCCCAACATTGGGACGGAATCCGTCACGATCTAACATATTGCAACTACCTAAAATATTTAGTGCAATTTTTTCATATTTTTGCCACTATTGAAAGCTCGCATTTGCGTATAGCGCTAAATTAATACTTTATTCGCTGGATTAACCCTCAATTCATCTCAATTATGCAAAATATAAATTTTATTACGCGCTTTTTTCTATTACTGTCATTTATAGGCGCATTAACTGCATGCGCGTCGGATAATCATGGCAGCAGCTTTGCCTATATTACCAACCAAGGTGACAACACCGTTTCGGTGGTTGATCTTGCCAAATCTGAAGTAATCAAAACAATTACCGTTGGCAAAGCACCAGTTGGCGTGGCGATATCACCAACATTAAGCCGTGCTTTTATTAGTAATGTAGAAAGCCAAAATATTTCCGTAATTAATACGGATACCAATACAGTGTCTGAAACGATTGCCATTAAAGGCTCGCCTGTTGGCATTGCGATTGCGCCTGATAGCAAAACTTTATACGTGGCAGATTGGTACAGTGACCGTATTTTAGCCATTGATACTGGCAATTTTAATGTGCAGCGCGAATTGATTGTTGCAAATGCACCTGCGGGATTAATCGTCAGTGCAGATAGCAAAACGCTTTATGTTGCGCAACGCGATTCCAATGAGATTGCGGTGATTGACACCAAAACGCTGACCATTGTTAAACAGATTAAAGTGGGCAAGCATCCATTTGGCTTAACACTTAGTCCTGATAACAAGCATTTATATACGGTGAATGTCTATGATAATACTGTTTCGATTATCGACACCGCCACGCTGGCCTTAACTACTTTACCAGTACAAAATACTTTAAAAGTCGGCGAACATCCTTATTGCGCAGTGCTTAATCCAAACAATAAAACACTGTATGTATCCAATACGCAAGATGACACTGTTACGGTGATTGATTTAATCACGCAAAAAAGTATCGCGAGCGTTGATGTCGGCATGACACCCGAAGGCGTTAGCTTTGACGTTGTAAACAATCAGGTTTTAGTCACCAGTTGGGGCGAAAACAAACTCACTGTAATTGATGCCGCCAGTAATAAAATTAAATCACACATTAAAACGGGCGATAAAAGTCGCGCATTTGGACAGTTTGTGTTGTCCAAACCATAAGAGTTACAGTTTGTGCTGACCAATCAAAAATAGGCACAATTTATATTATCCAATTAATTAAAGAAACAGTTTAAATTTAGCGTCAACGCACTACGTAATCTCGCGTTAAAGCTAAACATAGGGTTTAATAGGCTTTGTAAAATAGGCTTATCAGTACAACTCATTTATAATAGTTGCCATCCTAGTTTTAAGTTTATTTATTGTCATTCAACGGAGACCATGCATGAAAAAGTTTTTAACATTATTAGCCTTGGCAACATTGTCATTTAATGCGGCCGCTCACGGCCCATCACCACAAAAAGTAGAAAAAACCATTGTGATTAAAGCTGCTCCAGCAAAAGTTTGGGCATTGGTAAAAGATTTCGGCAACATGCAAAAATGGCATCCTGCAATCGAAAGCGTTAAAACTGAACAAAAGAAAGATGAAAACGGCGAATTAGCAACATTCAGAACGTTAAGCCTAAAAGGCGGTGGCGATATTGTTGAAAAACTACGTAGTGCAGACGACAAAGATATGAAATTAAAATACGAAATTGTAAGCGGCGTGGCGCCAGTAGCTGATTACAACGCATTTATGCAAGTAACTGCAGGCCCAGGCGCTGGCGAAAGCACAGTAACTTGGGTTGGCCGTTTTTACCGCACTTATAAACTAAACCCACCAATTCCAGCAGGTCAAGATGATGAAACAGCGGTTAAATTCATCACTGGTGTATTCGATGGCGGTTTAGCTAATTTGAAAAAGGTACTCGAAAGCTCAAAGTAATTAGCCAGGGATCTGGCGCAACATCAAGTAGCTCGGCAAAAAAACCATGGTGGAAGTTTTGGTAATTAAAGTCAGCCGATTGATTTCAATCAGCTAAACTGAGTAAACCATGCCTAAAAAAGGATTGTAAGTTGAACTTACAATCCTTTTTTATCGCCATTTTTGATTAACATTCAAATGTTGACGTATTTTAGTGGTTAACTTTATTGTCAAACTATTGCCGTCAAACTTAAAAATACCAATTTTCACTATTTAACTACTTAACTACACGGATTAATCGTCAAGTAAACCGCCAATCATGCAACAGTAGCAAGTGACGGAATTGGTAAACATTGACACTTTTTGTCATCCCATACTTTTCAAAATTGCTTTAAATACCCATTTTTAATAGAACTTAACCTATTAAATCACTCAAAAAATAAGAATTTAAAATTATTTACTTATAACTATCAAACAGTTAACAACTAAACATAGTTAGTTGGCATAGCAGTTGCTAATAATATTTCAAGCACTGGTAACAATTACTAATGTGGTGTTTGATTATTATGTGTAAGCACTTAAATTTACTAAAGGGGATTTATATGAACATGAAACAAGTACAAAAAGGTTTTACCTTAATCGAATTAATGATTGTGGTCGCGATTATCGGTATTTTGGCAGCGATTGCTATTCCTTCTTATCAAAACTACACGATTAAATCTGCAAACCGTGCCTGTATGATCGAATCTAAAGCGCTTGCAAACAAAATTCTAATTGAATTCTCTGACGGCGCTACTTCATTACCAGATTTAACCAATGCTGGCGCTTGTACTGGTCCTTTTACTTATACAGGTAATGCGACAACCCTTGGTACACTTACTGGCGTGAAAAAAGCTCCAGGTGACAAAGATACAACTTGCGACCTTACTAAAGGCGCTATATGTGTACAGCCCTAATTAATAGTTAAGTTATAACTTAAAAACCCCTGCATATGCAGGGGTTTTTTGTTAAACCGCTCTATTTTGTCTTAAGAGTTAGTAACATTTACTCAATGTGATGAGACTAATCAAGTTAGCACAAACTATTTAGTCTCATATCTCAGTGGAGTTGATTCATAGTAATAGAGAAGTAATGGCGCAAGCACAAAAATACTTGTGCCTTGATTGACTTAATGATTGTGGTAGCAATTATCGGCATAATGGCAACCATTGCGATTTTTACTTAATTAATTTAGCACCATGTAATATCTTGACGCTACATAATTAGATTCGAAACTACACACCTTTAATCAAGGATTTTGTATCAAGATTTTTGCTAAGCGGAGTTTCTCACTTTATGTCAAAACGGTTTTTTGGTTCCATTGATGCATGTCACTTCAGCCTGATTTTTATTGGTCTCATGTTTTCTCTTCCGTTTGTTAACATGCTCCATGCACAGCCAATGACGTCGTTTTACACAGAATGGATAGCTGGCGCACTGGGCTTGATAGCACTCTTTCCGCTATTATGCTCAACAGCTTGGAGTGCACCTCAACAGTCGTTTGGCCAAACGACATCAATACAATCACCCCTACGAATTCCACGAATTTCACTTATTTTTCTAGGACTTGGCGCAATTTTATGCGTGCAATGGGCACTAGGTATGTTGCACTCGAGCCAATATACATTGACTGTACTTTCATATTTTATTTGGGCATTTTTGCTGATAGTGCTTAGTAGTTATTTGCGAAATAAGCTGGGCTTGGAAAATATGGCAACCACGCTAGCATGGGGTTTGGTCGTTGCTGGCATCATTAATATAGGTATAGTAGTCTTGCAGTTTGTGGTACGCACTGGAGGAGTGGTTGCATTTTTACCCAATTTATCTAGTTTTGGCGCCCTATCACAAACCAATCATTTTGCGGATTTTTGTGCATTAGCGATAACATCATTAATTTACCTATATGCAAAAAGGTGCTTTTCATTCAGTTTTTTTAGTTTAATACTTGTGCTATTTATGATAATGCTGTCATTTTCAGGATCGCGTAGCGCTTGGTTATATTTAATTGCTCTCACTTTTTTAATCGCGGTCATGCATCGCTGCACTATCAAACAAAATAAGGAGTCAGAAAGTACGCGCAGCGCATGGCGAGCAGGTATATTGTTACTACCTATTTTCGTTGTTGTTCAACTTTTTATTTATTTTGTAATACCAAATGAATACATTAACTTACCTACAGAACGTTTATTTGATGGTCTAGCCGCAGATTCTGCTTCGGCACGTTTGCAATTTTGGTACGACAGTCTGCGTATTTTTTTGCAATCGCCTTGGTTAGGAGTTGGTGCAGGAAAACTTATTTCAAATACGTTTTTGTTGATTGATGCACCTACAGTAATGGCATCAAAACGGATTTTTGAGCATGCACATAATTTATTTATGCAGTTGTTGGCAGAAATGGGAATTTTTGCTTTTTTAATCGTTTTTGCTGGATTATTCAGCTGGGCTAAGGCTTTTAAATGGCGTGATTTAAACTTAGAAACATGGTGGCTAATCAGCTTGCTAGCCATTCTTAGTATTCATAGCATGCTTGAATACCCATTATGGTTTACATTTTTTCTAGGAATTGCAGCTGTTTTATTAGGCGCGGGAGATGAAAAATTCATCTCCATAAACATTCCAAAATGTGTGATCAAGTTTTCACGCATTGGCTTGATAATAGTATGGATATTAGGCGCAATTAACATAACTACATTATTGATTTCCAACATTAAACTGGAAAGTTGGATTCAAAAATTCGCATACGAGAATGTAAACGATTTAGTGCAACTTAACTGGGTACAGAAATATTCATTATTATCACCTTACAGCGAACTTATGCATGCTAGGTCAATGATTATTGACCCCAAGCTGATTGATGAACAGTTTTTGCTAAACCAATCCGTGGTGAGTTTTAGACCTATAAGAACAATCGCCTATCAGCATGCTTTGTTATTAGAACTAAAAGGTCGGCATGAAGACGCTGTAAAACAATTGAATCGCACGTTAATAGCGTACCCAAATACGTTTAAAAGTTTTTTAGAAAATCCCTCATTGAAATATAGGCCAGAGTACCTAAATTTATATGCTGAAACGCAAGTAGCTCGTGCAACAAAATAGGACATACAACTAAATTAAATAAAATCACAGAATAAATGTAATTTTTATTCCATCACGGACTACTACGCGTACCGCCCTCTAAAACTTCCACTTGCAGCTCATATTGCGCCAATATAAAAGCCGCAGCGCTACTGCGACGGCCAGTTTGGCAGTAAACGATGTAATGTTTTGTTTTATCTAAGTTCGCTGCAAAGCTGCGCAGTTCGTGTAATGGAGCGTTGATAGAGCCTTCGATATGTTCATGTTTATATTCAGAGGCAAAACGCACGTCTATCCATATCGCGCCTTGGTTAAGCACTTTTTCTTCAGCGTCCTGTTTGCTGATGCTATTCACAATCGGCGCTTTTAATAGCTCTATAAAATCTACTTTATTTAACCGCAGTAATTGCCCGCTGGTTTTCATAGTGACGGTTGCGTTGCGTTTAGTATCAGACGCCAATGCTTCTTCACCAAAACCTGCGCCTGTTGAAATCTCTGCCAGCACCAAGGGCGGCTGGCTAATATCGGTAATGCGGCTTACCTCTGCTGTGCCTTGCTGAATCAAATAGTAATAATCACCGTCTTGCCCTTGAGTGATAATGGTTTGCCCTGCAACGACATCCACGGCTGTCATGCGTTTGAACATGGCCTCGATATTAGCGGGTGGCAGCCTGTTAAATACACCATTGTGCACTTTAAACGCATGGAAACTGGCGGCATCTAGTTGCCAATTATTTTGTGTGGTGTTTGGTTTAGATTTAGCTTGCGCGGGCGGATAACCAGATAGTTGATCCCACGTCATCATAATGTCCAGCAAATCTAAATCAATACGAACTATGTCTATTGGTGTTAATGCGATGGTATCTTTGATTTTCAAACGCTCTGTATCTAGCGGATGTTTAGCAGCATCGGTGCCGGCGCGCAGAATTAATTTATTGCCATTTTCATACCGAATGCCCAAATCACCTTTCAACAAATATAAGGCTTGTGTGCTGGCATTCATGCGCGTGGGATCTAAATCTTTACTCACTTGCTCGATGATACAAAGCGGAGCCAATTCATCTAAACGGTTAGGCGATAATCTTGCGATTGGTTCGAAACGGACTAATGCAGTTTTGCTAATAGCAGATTGGTTAGTTTGCTGATGATCAGTTTGCGTCATATGGTTTAAATCAAATAATCTTAATTAAATAGCTTATAAATCAAATACCTGCTGATGTAACAAGGCTTTACAGTGCTGCGTTTTAGGATTGGCAGCGATTTCTTGCATAATCGTGGCATCTTCACCGGGTTTAAGATGTGTAATATAAACCGCTGGCTGGCTTTGTAAATGCGCCAATTCTATCTCTAAAGTTGCAGGGCATAAATGTTTTGAAAGTCTAGCTAATTCCGCCTCTGCATTGCTAAATGCGGTTTCTATAATCAACACTTTTAAGTTTTCAATTTGATTAACAGCATACCAAAAATCTGCACTCCCAGCGGTATCGCCCGTAAAAACCAGACTATTCATACCGTTATCAACCTGATAACCAACTGCGGGAATTACGTGATTCGCTGGCATTGCAGTAATGGTTTTACTATTAATTTGAATACCATCGCCCACAAAAATTTCGTGATAACGTAAAAAAGGCGAGGCGGGATCAGGAATCAAATTAAAATTGGGCCAAATAAGCCAATTAAAAATGTGCTGTTTTAGAGTGTTAATCACCTCTAATGTGGCGTGCACGGTAATCGGTTCAGCTCGCAACCCCATCACAGTATCCAGCAATAATGGAATCGATACGATATGGTCTAAGTGCGTATGTGTGACAAAAATATGGTCGATTTTTAACAGTGCCTCAAGCGACAAATCGCCCACGCCAGTGCCAGCATCGATCAACACATCATCATCTACTAACAGCGAAGTCGTGCGCATATCGCCACCGATTCCGCCGCTACATCCTAATATTTTCATTTGCATAAGTTTATCTTTAAAGATCAATACGTCTTTTTTAAGGTTTAAATTCAAGTATCACATTCAAAATGACTTATTTCAGCGGTGCGCCCCAAAAACCATAATCGCCGCTTCTATATTTATCAATTGAGCCGCGATTGTTATGTATGATTTGCGTCAAAGGTGTCAAAAAATCATTCATTATTTGGGTTAACTGCGTTGGGTTTAAACCATCATCTCACGGCTCTCGTCCACCAAGTTAATCAATACCACTGCCAACAATACACCCGCAGAAATCAAGATTGCTTTCAGTGGATTCAGCATTGGCAAAGTAAACTACAGCAATAACCTTGCCAATGAAAACTCCAAGCACGCGGTACCGTAATTGCCAGCGCAGCGTCATATTATTTTATGGCCTTTATAAACCCTTTTGTAAGCACTAGCATAGCGGATAAAATGTAGCCTGAACAGGCGATTTATTATCATTAACAAATGTTGAAAATGCCATATTTTGCCGAGTGGATAAAGCAGATAATTAACCCTTAAATTAGCATCATAATTAACACTAAAACTAACCCCAAAAGTAATGAAAAATTAAAATGACTGAACAACCAATAGAAATAGCAACAAGTGAACCGATTAATGCCAGCGTGATTTGGATGCATGGCTTAGGCGCGGATGGCAATGATTTTGTGCCGGTCGTTAAAATGCTCAATTTGCCGCATGTGCGCTTTATTTTGCCGCACGCGCCCTACCGAAATATCACGCGCAATAACGGTTATGAAATGCGCGCTTGGTATGATGTTTATGGCTTAACGCCCATTAGTCGTGAAGATGATATTGGTATTGGCGAAAGCCAATTACAAATTGAACAACTGATTGCGCAGGAAATCAGTCGCGGCATACCTGCAAACCGTATCGTATTGGCAGGTTTTTCACAAGGTGGCGCAATTGCCTTGCATACTGCGCTACGTTATACACAGCCGCTGGCTGGTGTATTGGCGCTATCGACTTATTTACCTTTAAGAGCTAATTTAGCCGCAGAAAAAACTGAAGCAAATCAACAAACACCAATTTTCATGGCGCATGGTCGCGACGATGCAGTGATTACGTTAGAAACCTGCCAGGTTTCCTTAAGCTTATTACTAGCTGAAGATTACGCCGTAGATTGGCACGAATACGCCATGGAACATTCTGTTTGCGCGCAAGAGATTGAGGATATTAAGCAATTTTTGTTAACGGTTTTAAAAGTCTAATTTTTAAGCTAATTAACAGGTTAACTTGAATAATAATCGTCAAATTGCGTTTTTAATTCCGCAACAATCATTAGTTTTGTTAAAATCGATATTATCGAATCTAGCACAATAGAATCATCGTTTAATCCGCCATTTCTACGGCTTTAAAGTGACAAAAAACTTTGAACTGCAAAGTTTTGGATTGTAAAGTTCAGATTCAACCAATGATTATAATTAAAAATGAAACCATCAAAATCCACAAGCGCACCTAAAACCGACATCAGCTTTGAACAAGCAGTTGTTGAGCTTGAGACGATTGTGAATCAAATGGAATTGGGTAATTTAGCGCTGGATGATTCTTTTAACGCGTATAAACGCGGTGCCGAATTATTGCAAATCTGCCAACAATCGTTAAATAATGTTGAGCAACAAGTGCGCCTATTAACTGACGCGCAAAAATTAAGCACATTTCAGCCTAATGATGACTGATGAATCCATGAACATTCATATACAGCAGCATAATCAGCAAGGCGGCCCAAAATTATCATGACCGAACTAAACTCCGAGTTAAAAGATTCAAATCTTAAGGATTTGGATATACAGAATCAGCCTCAAAAAGAGTCTTTTGAAGTTTGGGCGGCTAATCACCAAGCACGCATGGAAAACGTGTTAGACACACACATGCCATCTGCGGAAACATTGCCAACAACATTGCATGAAGCGATGCGTTACTCAGTTTTAGGTGGCGGAAAACGCGTGCGTGCACTCCTGGCTTACGCTGCGGGCGAATTCTGTGGTGCAAAATTAGCCACTATCGATTTACCAGCCGCATCTGTCGAATTAATTCACGCGTTTTCATTAGTGCATGACGATATGCCATGCATGGATGATGATGAATTACGCCGCGGCAAATTGTCCACGCACAAAAAATATGGCGATGCGATTGCATTGTTAGTTGGCGATGCATTACAAAGTTTGGCTTTTCAATTGATCTCACAAAATAAATTACTAGAAAATGCCACGCAAAAACTGCAAATGTTGCATCTATTGGCATTAGCCAGCGGCTCACGCGGTATGGCGGGCGGGCAAGCGATTGATTTGGAAAGTATCGGTATTCCGCTAACACGCGAAGAGTTAGAGCAAATGCACATTCATAAAACCGGCGCACTGATTCGCGCTGCAGCTTTATTAGGCGCTTACAGCAGCACTGAAGAAGATGAAGATAAATTAAAAGCGATTGACCATTTTGCCAAAGCGATTGGTTTAGCCTTTCAAGTGGTCGATGATATTTTAGATGCCGAAGCAGACACGCAAACTTTGGGCAAAACAGCGGGTAAAGATGCACAACATAATAAATCGACTTACGTGACGATTTTAGGCTTATCTGCCGCCAAACAATTGGCCAGTGAATTACACGCAAATGCCATGGCTGCATTGTCTTATTATGGTCGCGAGGCTGATTTATTAAGGCAACTAGCGACTTTTATTACTCATCGTAGTTTTTAACTACTGTTCGTTTTTACCAAATTAACTATGTCTAATCTCTTAGATTCTATTCAATCGCCAGAAGATTTACGCAAACTAAAACGCGATGAATTAGCTATTTTAGCAGCTGAATTACGCACGTTTTTAGTAGAAAGCGTTGCCAAAACAGGCGGCCATTTAGCTTCTAATTTGGGCGTGGTAGAACTGACGATTGCGCTGCATTATGTCTTTAACACACCAGATGATCGCTTAGTTTGGGATGTCGGTCATCAAACATATCCGCATAAAATACTCACTGGCCGCCGTGAAGCGATGGCGAGTTTGCGTAAGCCAAATGGCATTGCTGGCTTTCCACGCCGCAGCGAAAGCCCTTACGATACTTTTGGTACTGGCCACTCCAGCACTTCTATTTCTGCGGCTCTAGGCATGGCAATCGCGGCTAGGCAAGCGGGATTAGATCGCCGTAGCGTGGCGATTATTGGTGATGGCGCGATGACAGCGGGCATGGCGTTTGAAGCGCTGAACAACGCTGGCGATATAGATGCCAATTTGTTGGTTATTCTTAACGATAACGACATGAGCATTTCCAACAATGTGGGCGCCTTAAACAACTATTTAGCGCGATTATTATCGGGTCGGTTTTACGATAATGTGCGCAAAGGCGGCAAAAAAGTATTAGGTGTGATGCCGCCGCCAGTAAAAGAATTCGCCAAACGTGCCGAAGAACACGCTAAAGGCATGGTAACGCCAGGCACGCTATTTGAAGAATTTGGTTTTAATTACATTGGCCCGATTGATGGCCATGATTTGCCAGTGTTGCTTGATACACTTGCCAACATTCGCGAACTTAAAGGCATGCAGTTTTTGCATGTTGTGACGCAAAAAGGCAAAGGTTTTGAGCCTGCGGAAGACAACCCAAACAAATATCATGGCGTGAGTAAGTTTGACCCTTGCAATGGCATTTCTGCTAGTACATCGCAATCAAAAACCTATACGCAAGTTTTTGCGGATTGGTTAGTGGATATGGCAGACACAGATAGCAAATTAGTCGCCATTACGCCAGCGATGTGTGATGGTAGCGGGCTAAATGCTTTCGCGGAAAAATATCCAAAACGATATTTTGATGTAGGTATTGCAGAACAGCATGCGCTGACTTTTGCCGCAGGCTTGGCTTGTGATGGACTAAAACCTGTGGTGGCGATTTACAGCACATTTTTGCAACGCGCTTATGATCAGCTGATTCACGACATTGCCATCCAAGATCTAAACGTATTGCTTGCGATTGATCGCGCTGGCTTGGTTGGGGCAGATGGCCCAACACATGCAGGTACGTTTGATTTAAGCTTTTTACGCTGTATTCCCAATATTGTCATTATGGCGCCAAGTAATGAAAATGAATGTCGCCAAATGCTCACCACAGGCTATCAATATAATGGCGTAGCCGCTGTGCGCTACCCGCGCGGCGCAGGGCCTAGCACAACTATAGATAACGCATTGAGTACTTTACCGATTGGTAAAGCTGAGATTGTGCGTGAATCTACTATTAAACAATCTAATGCCAAATCGGCTGTTAAACCTCATCAAAAAGTCGCCATTTTAAGCTTCGGCAGTATGTTAACTGCTAGCTTACAGGCCGCAGATATATTGGATGCAACTGTTGCCAATATGCGCTTTGTAAAACCACTGGATACTGCGTTAATTCAACAATTAGCCAACACACATGATTTGATTGTGACAATAGAAGAAAATGCATTGATGGGTGGCGCAGGCGCAGCAGTATTAGAAGCGATGCAAACCATGCATTTGTATAATCCAACACTGTCTTTGGGCTTGCCAGATACGTTTATTGAACATGGCGTACATGAAGCCATGCTGGCACAATGTGGCTTGGATGCAACTGGCATTGTTAGTGCAATCCAACTGAAACTAAATCACATCAATTTAAATCATAGTAATTAAGCCTTAGATGCATTAAGGCTATTGATTTAATTGTTTTCATCTCAATATCAGCCATATACTAAATGAATTAAAATAGTTTACTCATTTGCGTAAGCGAGTAAACTTAATGTTAAATTTACGCTCAATATGAGGCATTAAGTTAAC
>Ga0123388_1003814_pt1 | contig 11777 bp, 9 predicted proteins | sample T0HHNO3metaT_FD_89916 | JGI IMG/M metagenome (GOLD analysis project Ga0123388, IMG submission 89916) | Methane-oxidizing artificial microbial communities from Washington, USA to study methane cycling - T0-HHNO3 metaT (Metagenome... | ecosystem: Engineered > Modeled > Simulated communities...
CACATGGCGCCAACGTACGTTTAGCGGGTGAAGACTTACAGCTAGACCAAACTGTTTTGGCAAAAGGTCACTTATTGCGCCCTGCTGATTTAGGTTTGATTGCGTCTTTAGGCATTGGCAAAGTACATGTATTTCGTCAATTAAAAGTAGCTTTTTTTAGCACTGGCGATGAGTTAATTAGCGTTGGAAAACCATTAGCATCAGGCCAAATTTACGATAGCAACCGTTACACACTTTTTGGCATGTTAAGTAGACTAGGCGTTGTTATTAGCGATTTAGGTGTAGTGCCAGATGATCCAGCATTATTAGAATTCACATTATTAAAAGCTGCCAGTGAAAACGATGTAGTGATTACCAGCGGCGGCGTTTCAGTGGGCGAAGCGGATTATATGAAAGATTTATTGACCAAACATGGCCAAGTGCTATTTTGGAAAATCAATATGAAACCTGGCAGACCGTTAGCTTATGGGAAAATAGGTAATAACGGCCGCGAGGCGCATTATTTCGGGCTGCCTGGCAATCCCGTTGCTACCATGGTCACGTTTTACCAATTTGTGCGCGAAGCGTTAATCACATTAATGGGCGGCGCGCCTAAACCGTTGCCATTATTTAATGTGGAATGTACAGAGCCGATTAAAAAAGCCACAGGCCGCACCGAATTTCAGCGCGGCATTTTATATATGATAGAAGATGGAAGCTGGAAAGTGAAGCCGTTGGCGAATCAAAGTTCAGGCGTTTTAAGCAGCATGAGTGCCGCCAATTGCTTTATTGTATTGGACGACACTGTGGGCAACTGTACCAGTGGTGAAATGGTGCAAGTGCAATTATTAGAAGGCTTGGTTTAACGCGTTTATTTAACAAACCATTTAATAAGCAATTTAATAAATATATTTAACATAACATTGAATTAATGGTTTAATTCAGCCAAAATCAGCTAATACCAATTCAATTAAACCTATAGTATAATCAAGAGCTTAGCTTAATATGTTTCCTTATTGATCGCATTTTGGACGTCTCTATTAAAAAATCTAACTTTAACGAAAGCACGCTTATTTGGGCGATTATTTGCTCTATTTTATTGCATGCATTATTGGCGATCACCTTACCCAATCTAAAGTTTGACACACTTAAAAAACCCGTTCCGTTAGAAATTGAACTACAAAAACCCGCCGCGCCAGAGCCAGTTGCAGAAGTTCAGCCGATTCAACCACCAGAACAACCTAAACCCGAAGTTAAAAAACCTGAGCCGATTAAAAAAATAATCGAGCCTAAGCCAATCACTAAAACCGTAGAAGCGCCAAGCCCGGTGACAGAAGTAGAACAAGCAGCGCCACCAGTTGAAATGCAGCCAGCACCTACTGTTATTGCAGTTCAACCTAAAACAGATACTGCGCCAGTGGCTGTTGTTGTTGCGCCGCCCGCACCAGAAGTGGCTAAAGCACCAGAACGCAGCCCCGCTGAAGTGGATAATGCGCTAGGTGAATATGGCAATTTATTAGGTCGCGCGATTGCGAAACACAAACAATACCCAAGAATTGCGCAAACACGCGGCTGGGAAGGCGAAGTATTATTGGATTTAAAATTGGATGGTAACGGAAAAGTGTTATCTGTGAGCATTAAGCAAGGCAGTGGTTACGATGCCTTAGACAAACAAGCATTGGAAATGGTACGCAAAGCTTCCCCCTTCCCCGCGCCGCCCGAAACGCTTAGAAACCGCACCTTTAATATCACAGTGCCTGTTTCGTTTAAACTCGAATAATCGACTCAATCGATTTTTGATTTCGCATCCTAATTTAAAAAATATTTGCCATGCGCACCACTAAAACGCTACGTGATTTACTGTTAGTGCATGAACTGATCTTTATCGCGCTTATTCTTCTCGCCTTTGCCAGCGGCCTTTATGGCATTCACATTTGGGATAAAGCATCTAATGAATCGCAACGCATCAATTTATTAGTGCGTGAAATCCAGCAGACGCGCGGTGACTTATATCGGCAAATGAAAGAGTTATTTGACTCGTTTTTTTTGCAAGATAATGAAGCGTTAACCGAGTACAACACCTATACACAATCCATATTAAAACACTTTGCTGAACTACAATCTTTAGCGGTAGGCGTACAAGAAAAACAGGCGATTAATGAGTTGGAAAACAACTACCGTATCTTTGTGAATGAGGCCCCCAACTTGTTTTATCGCTATCAGGCCAAGCCAGACAAAGATTCACAAAAATCGCTGTATAAAGACATCGAAACAGGTATTTTCAGCCATTACGAAAGTGTATCGAAACGGGCAGAAGATTTACTGACCTTAAAACAAATTGAGTTAAAAACGCGTTTAGTGGAAGCAAAAGAGTCTGCGATTGCGGTATTGATCATTCCGATATTGTTGGCTGGATTATTATTATTTTTGTCACGCATTTTCTTAAAACGCGCCATCGTTAGTCCGATTAATGCCGTGATGAAAGCAACCGCTGAGATTAGCGCCGGTAATCTACAGCACAAAGTGCCAGAAACTGGCGCAGCTGAGTTGGTGACTTTATCAAGAGAAATCAACAAGATGGCAGATGAGTTACAAACCAGCCGCGATGCGCTGGTGCGAACGGAGAAACAAGCTGCTATGGGATTGTTAGTGCCAATGTTGGCACACAATATCCGCAACCCTCTCGCCAGTATCCGCGCTACCGCGCAAGTGGTCGATGTGCCGAGTCATGATATTGAGACACGCGAATCGCTGAATGGCATCATCAATACCGTAGACAGGCTTGAGCGTTGGACTGGATCATTGTTGGCTTATCTATTACCGATTAAACCACAGTTAAAACTAGTGAAGTTTGCGCCTATTTTAGACGGCGCACTGTTGCCATTAATGCAAAAAATACGTGATAAAAATATTCAAATCATCAAAAAAATAAGTACTGATATCATGGATATTCGAACAGATGAACATTTATTAGAGCAAGTTTTTTATAATCTAATATTAAACGCTATTGATGCATCACCTAAAAATAGCCAAATTACCATTACCGCGCAGATTATAGAGGGTATTTTCAGTAGCAATATTCTTGATGAAGGCGCTGGCATGCCTTTTATACCAGACCCTCACGCCGCTAGCGCTGGCCCTAGCACCAAGCGTTTTGGCACTGGCTTGGGCATCCCTTTTGCGTTTAAAGTCTGCGAAGTATTAAGCGGCACCATTCTGTTTGAAACCGTTAAGCCAAAAGGCACATCCATCACCCTTACTTTGCCGCAATAAACAGTCAGAAGCATTTTTGGCATTTTTCGCACGTTAAGTATTCATGCTTGTCTCAAATACCTGTCTTAAATATTAGTGCAATTTAAGCTTGCCTTAATGCCGTTTTTTTACAACAATAGGAACGTAGTTAAATAACTCTTATCCGCACGATAATTAACACGTTAAACCAATATACTAAACCACCAAATATGTTAAACCAGCCCGTTACTGATTTTGAATTACCTGCCACTAGTGGAAAAACTTTTAAACTATCTGACTATCTAGGTAAAACGCTGGTTATTTATTTTTACCCAAAAGATTCCACACCAGGCTGTACTACGCAGGGCATGCAATTTCGTGATCACTATGCGGATTTTCAGGCAGCGAATACTGAAATTGTTGGTGTTTCGCGTGACAGCTTAAAATCACATGAAAACTTTAAAGCTAAATTCAGCTTTCCGTTTGAATTATTGGCAGATACAGAAGAATTGGCCTGTAGCCTTTTTAGCGTGATGAAAATGAAAAACATGTACGGCAAGCAAGTGCGCGGCGTAGAACGCAGCACATTTGCGATTGATAAAAATGGTGTTTTGGTAAAAGAATGGCGTGGCGTAAAAGTAGACGGGCACGTGCAACAAGTGCTGGATTTTATTCAAACTTTATAATTAATTTAAAAGACTATTTTAAAAACTATGGCGAAAAAATTAGCAGAAAACGCATCATCCACTTCAAGCACTGGTTTGAAATCAACAGCTTCTAAATCGGCTGGTTCCAAATCAGTCAGCTCTAAAACCAGTACTAAGCTTTTTGTACTGGATACCAATGTATTGATGCACGATCCTTCAAGCCTATTTAGGTTTGAAGAACATGATATTTACTTGCCAATGGTTACGCTTGAAGAACTGGATAACAACAAAAAAGGCGTGACCGAAGTTGCACGAAATGCACGCCAAGCCAGCCGTTACTTAGAAGAGATTGTCGGCACTGATTTGACGAATTTGGAATTAGGCTGTCCTCTAGCCATTAATGGCAATAAACATCTAGCCGGCCGCTTATTTTTACAAACGTCACAAGTAGATATTGAGCTGCCCGGTTTGGCTGGTAGCAAAGCTGATAATCAGATTATCAGCGTCGTATTAGGACAACAAAAACAGCAACCTAATCGCCAAGTTATTTTAGTCAGCAAAGACATCAATATCCGCATTAAAGCTCGTGCAATGGGCGTGATGGCACAAGATTATTTTAATGACAAGGTGCTTGAAGATACCGATTTACTTTATAGCGGCATGCGTGAATTGCCGCAAAATTTTTGGGATACGCACAGTAAAGCGATGGAATCTTGGCAAGAAGCTGGTCGTATGTTTTATCGCATCACCGGCCCGTTGGTCAAAACGTTTTTAATCAACGAATTCGTTTTTTATGAGTTCGATAAACCTTTTCACGCCATTGTGCGTAAGCTAGAGAATAATCATGCTGTATTGCAAGTTGTGCATGATCACATGAATCCTAAACATAATGTTTGGGGCATTGTTGCGCGTAATCGCGAACAAAATTTTGCACTTAACTTGTTAATGAACCCTGATATTGATTTTGTGACGCTGTTAGGCCAAGCGGGTACAGGTAAAACCTTATTGACCTTAGCTGCAGCATTAACACAAACATTGGACAAAAAAATCTATTCTGAAATCATCATGACGCGTGTAACAGTTCCAGTTGGCGAAGACATTGGCTTTTTACCTGGCACTGAAGAGGAAAAAATGGCGCCATGGATGGGCGCGCTGGAAGATAATCTAGACGTTCTGAATAAAACCGATGAAGATGCTGGCGAATGGGGTCGTGCTGCGACGCAAGATTTGATTCGCACACGTATCAAAGTAAAATCACTTAACTTTATGCGTGGCCGTACTTTTTTGCATAAATTCTTAATCATTGATGAGGCACAAAACTTAACACCGAAACAAATGAAAACGCTAATTACACGCGCTGGCCCTGGTACTAAAGTAGTCTGTTTAGGCAATATTGCCCAAATTGATACACCTTATCTAACTGAAGGTAGCTCTGGTTTAACGTATGTGGTTGATCGCTTTAAAGGCTGGGAGCATAACGGTCACATTACACTCGTGCGTGGTGAACGTTCTCGCTTGGCAGATTTTGCGGCAGAAGCTTTGTAATAGCGCTCGATTTAAATCACTCATCAAAATTAAATGCTTACGCGTTAATGTCTAAAGGTTTTTACACCCTTCTAGTTGCTCAGTTTCTGTCAGCGCTAGCCGATAATGCATTGTTATTTACAGCGATTGCTTTGCTGCAACAAATGCATGCACCTGAATGGCACGAGCCTCTGCTTTTACAATTTTTTGTGATTTCTTATATCGTACTCGCGCCATTTGTCGGCTCATTTGCCGATGCGCTGCCAAAAGGCCGTGTGATGTTCATTGCCAATGGCATCAAATTTTTTGGCAGTATGGCGATGATATTTGGCATGCCGCCACTCTATGCTTATGGCATTGTAGGCGTTGGTGCTGCTGCGTATTCCCCCGCTAAATATGGCATTTTAACTGAGCTATTACCGCCTGAAAAATTGGTCAATGCCAATGGCTGGATGGAAGGTTCTACCGTTATTGCGATTATTTTAGGTGCAATTGTTGGCGGAAAAATGGCCAGCATAAGCCCACAAGGCGCAATGATTGCAATCGCGTTTATGTATCTAGCCGCTGCCGCATTTAATATGTTTATTCCTAAGTTGCCGATTGATCATGCCATTGAAAAGAAAGATCCTTTATATATATTAAGTGATTTTTATCGTTCATTTATTGCACTTTGGCGTGATCCACAAGGGCAAGTGTCCCTTTCAGTGACTACACTTTTTTGGGGCGCTGGCGCCACCTTAAGATTAGTGGTGATTGCCTGGGCTGGTATAGTGCTGGGCTTTGGCTTAGACCATGCGACACAATTAACTGCTACAGTTGCAGCCGGTGTAGCGTTAGGCTCAATTATTGCTGCCCGTTACATTACACTTGAGAACTCGGTAAAAGTACTGCCAGCTGGGATTGTGATGGGGATTCTAGTTATCATAATGGCGTTTATAACAGAATGGCATTTGGCCGCTTTCTTGTTGTTTATTATTGGCGTACTAAGTGGTTTCTTTGTCGTACCGCTCAACGCATTACTACAACACCGAGGTCATTTACTTATTGGTGCAGGCCATTCGATTGCCGTACAAAACTTTAATGAGAATTTGGGTATTTTATTGTTAAGCGGTGCTTATACGTTGATGGTGAAAGCGAATTTACATATCAACCATATCGTGGTCATCTTTGGCTTGTTTGTGATTGTTTCAATGAGTTTGATTAATCGACTTTATCGCCGACAGATACAAGCTTAATTATAGATTTCAATAAACGCATATAAAAAAGCCTCGACATATCGAGGCTTTTTACTTTAATGTGAACCTAATTTATATTTAATGTATTGAGTTAATGTAGCTTTACTTGCGCTTCTGTTCTACGTGTAATCAATCTAGCGACCGTCTGCAAGATCACTTCAAATACGCCATGCAAGGTCATTAAATGCATTTTATATAATGATTGATACATTAATCTAGCAAATAAACCCTCAATGTACATGCTGCCGCCAGAAAGCGTACCCATTAAGCTACCCACCGTAGAATAGCGACCTAAGTTAACTAACGATCCATAATCAGTATAGTGATAATCAGGTAAATTCGTTTTATTCGCTACGCGTTTTTTCATCGTTTTAAACAAAAGCGATGCTTGCTGGTGTGCTGCTTGTGCTCTCGGTGGCACGTTACCATCGTGACCAAGCCAAGGGCAAGCAGCACAGTCACCGAAGGCAAAAATACTATCATCAATGGTCGTTTGCAACGTTTGCTTAACTAATAATTGATTAATTCGATTTGTTTCCAAACCGCCTAGATCTTTTAAAAAGTCTGGCGCTTTAATACCAGCGGCCCAAACAACCAAGGCTGAAGGAATAAAACGACCGCTATGTGTATAAACGCCTTTATCTGAAACTTCTGTTACACGCTCACCAGTATAAACATGCACACGTAATTTTCGCAATTCTAAATCGACAGATTGAGAAAGTTTAGGCGGTAATGCTGGCAATACACGCTCACTGGCTTCAATAATTGAAATCTTAATATCGCGATCGGCATCAATCTTATCTAGGCCGTACGCCGCTAATTCACGCGTCGTATTATGTAACTCTGCTGCCAACTCAACACCTGTCGCGCCTGCACCAACAATAACCACCTCTAGCTGACCAGCCTGCACTGGTGTAACTTGCGTTTGTGCGCGCACTAAAGCGTTATGCAAGCGGCGATGAAATTTTTCTGCTTGGTCTTGCGTATCCAATGCAATTGAATACTCGCGGGCACCTTTAATACCAAAATCATTCGTGGTACTGCCGATTGCAATCACCAAACTATCATATTGAAAAGTACGCCGCGAGATAACCTCAATGCCATCTTCATCAAAATAAGGTGCAATCGTCACCTCTTTTTTAACTCTATCTAAGCCATCCATTCGACCAAGCCTAAAATTAAAATGATGCCAATGTGCTTGCGCCAAATATTCCAATTCATGTTTGTCCGGGTTCATACTGCCAGCGGCAATCTCGTGCAGTAATGGCTTCCAAACATGCGTTCTAGTGCTATCGATAAGGGTAATAATGGCCTGTTTCTTCTTGCCCAGCGAGTCACCTAAACGCGTCGCAAGCTCTAACCCGCCTGCGCCACCGCCTACGATAACGATATGATGTAAATTTTGTGTGTTCATTCTAAATTTTACTTAATAATTAAATACATGTTTTTAAAATAAAAACGCGCCTGCTGAAACCAGCAAGCGCGTTAAATCGATACAAAATCACTCGTTTCCAGTAACGCTACTCATGCTACGTACCCAAGCAATAATCTTTAGCAATTCATCTGGTGAAATACCATTTTTAGGATCGGTAGGATCCATTAAACCAATACCTTTTGCGCCCATACCGCCATTTGTACCATGCCAAACAGTTTCAAACATACCTTTATTAGTTGCATCCTTAGGATATTTGTAATCAGGGCCTGTTAAACCAGGACCTACTTGACCTTTTGCTTCTGGACCATGACATTGTGTACATGAATAAAGCTGGAATACTTTTTTACCTTTAGCAATTGCGTCTGCATTGCCAATATAGGTATTTTTACCCGTCGCTAAAAACTCCTTTGCGGCTGGTGTATCGAATAAAGCCGCATCAATCACTAAAGGCTTGCTGTCTTGCGTAGTGACAAACTCTATCGCTTTACCTGCACTTACTGCAGGTGCTGCAGCTGTGCCACTTGCAGCAGCTTTATCATCTGATTTGTTACAAGCTGTTAGGCTAGCTGCTAGTAAAACAACTGCTAAACTCAATTTAATGCGATTCATTTTTATCTCCATGAATATATTACTTTTAGTTTTTTGTATTTTAATCTGTAAAAAAGGCTACTGCAATTATACAGTAGCCTTTTGATTTTTTGACTTTTTAGTTAAATAACAAGCTTTTGGCTTATTTTAACCAAGGTGTCTCGCCGCCGCCTTTATATTGCGTACGCAACCAGCCGATTACTTTCAAGATATCATCGGTTGATAAATTTTCTGGGTTACCTAATTGTTGATGCCATGCAAACATACCGCCATTTGAACCATGAGCAATAGTTTCGAACATGCCTTTATCTGTTACATGTTTTGAATACTGCCAAGTACTGTCAGTAATAGCTGGGCCTACTTGACCGCCACCATTAGGACCATGACATTGTGTACATGAATAGTAACCAAATTTCTTTTTACCTGCTTTTGCTGCTTCTGGATCTTTTGCATACGCTTTTGTGTATGGATTGATACATGTCTCTAGAAACTCTTTCGCTTGTGGCGTATCTGCTTCAGTTGCTTTAATTACGAATGGGCTGCCATCTTGTGTTGCAACAAAATTACAAGCAGCGCTTGCCTGAGATGATAGTGTAAGTCCTGCTAATGCCAACATACCAACAAATAAAGTTGATTTTAATGCTTTATTGCCTAACATGTTTTCTCCTAATTTATAGAATATGAGCAACGTCCTATTTGCATTCTTTTACTTAATTGCAACAATTAATTAACACCTTGATGTTCAATTAATCCTGTTAAATCGCAGTTAATTTCAGTGCAGTTTAGAACATATGACCAATTAACGAATACTATTTCTACTTGGTTGACATAATTTACTTGCGTCATTCTGCCATCAAACGAACGCGTGATTCTACTTGCTTTTGCAAATTATGTCACCCTTGTGACAAGCGTTTTTAGTTATTTCTTAAAGACGGTATCACCTGCTAAAACTGGGACAGTAGGAATGCCGTAATCCGCTAAAATTTGTGCGATTTTGTCTTTATTTCGGGCTAAAGCAGCATTAATCACTTCCATACGCTCTTTGTCTTTTTTGCGCACTCCCACAGAAATATTCCAATATTCCTTACCCTGTAAATTAACTTTATTGTATTCAGGAACAAAAGCCATTTCTAATGGCACTTTAGACTGTTTCATATAGTAACCAGCTATTGGTCCCCACATAATCGCCACATCAATATCGCCTTTGGCTAAGTCGTCAATCAGGAAGCTAGTAGGTAAATTCAAATCACGCTGTAAGCGATATGGTCTTGCATTTGCCATTAAATCATTATCATTAAGTGGCACTGTTGCTGGACTTTTATCCACTATGCCGATAATGCCTTTACGCAAGTCTGGTGACTTCCAATCAGTGATTTTAAAGTTACTCTCTTTACGCCAAACAAATACATGACCTGATCTGTAATAAGGTTCTGACGTTCTTAATGCGTCGAAGTCGGATGTTGTGCCAATAATTACATCGCAGCGGCCAGCATTAATCGTATTTCTTAAAAAACCTTGGCGATTATAGGCATAGGCATAGCTTAATTTTTTACCAATATCTTTAGCCAATACTTCTGCAATTTTGTCTTCAAAACCCTCACCTCTAATATTTGAATAAGGCATGTTGTCAGGGTCTGCACAGACTTTAAATTCGGTCCCGTCATCTACTCGACGCACCTCACCAACACGGCCTTCATCAGCACTTAATGACGGAACATCCTTTATATCAACCGGTTCTCCTGCAGCTGATGCATAGCCAGACACTAATGCAAGGCACACAGCCAACCCTTTTAATTGTTTTAACATTTTTTATTTCCTTATTTAAAAACGGGACAAATTCTCACTTGGTTCGCTCAACTTACTATGGTAAGAGTAACTCAAACTGGCAAAAGTTCTTTAATGAAAACCATGAAACTTTCCTATTGTAACTAAATTGTAATTGTTTCGTTTAGCTATCTGGATATTTCTGTCTGTACATAGCTATTACAATTTGATTAAGCTGCGCACAAATAAAAACACCTCGCCGAAGCGAGGTGTTTCTTTTGACATTAACTAACAGTTAACTGGTATTTTCTTACAACTAATCTTCCGATTAATTATAGTGAGAATACTGTTAATGCACCGCCGCCAGGAGCAGCATTGTATTTAGTTAACTCTTTGTAACCACCAGCAGCACCAAGTGCGTCTGTGTCGTTAGTCATACCAAGGTTCATCGCCACACCAGCCCAGCCACCAATACCTGATAATACACCAACGTATTGTTTGCCTTTGTTGCCGTATGTGAATGAGTTACCAATCACGCCAGAACCCACTTGGAATTTCCAAAGTTCTTTACCTGATTGTGCATCAACCGCTTTTAACCAGCGATCTAATGTACCGTAGAACACTAAATCAGTTGCAGTTGTTAAAGCACCACCCCAAGCAGAGAATTTCTCTTTGTTGTACCAAACTTTTTTGTTAGTCATTGGGTTGTAAGCGCCGAAGCCACCCATTACGCCGTCAGGACCAGCAAACATCGTTAAAGTAGCACCAACCCAAGGTTGACCAGCCACGTATTTAGACTCAACTGGCTCGTATGTCATACAAACGTGGTTCAATGGTGTGTACACTAAACCTGTTTTTGGTGAATACGCAGCAGGTTGTTGGTCTTTAGTACCCAATGCAGCTGGGCAGATGCCTTTTGCATTGTAGTCTTGGTGAGTAGAATACTTACCATCTTTAGCTGGAACGCCTGTTTTTAAATCAACACCAGTTGCCCAGTTAACGAATGGATGTACTTTCTCAGCAGCAACTAATGTACCGTTACCAGCTTGCCATGTATAAGCGAAACCGTTACGGTCATGATGCCAAGCGTATGTTTTACCGCCTTTGTCGAACAAGATCACTTCGTTAATACCATCGTAATCCCACTCATCATGTGGCGTCATTTGCATGCCCCATTTAGCGATACCAGTATCTAAATCACGAGCGAAAATAGTCATTGACCATTTGTTATCGCCTGGACGGACATCTGGGTTCCAAACTGATGGGTTACCTGTTCCGTAGTAAACCAAGTTTGTACGTGCATCATACGGCCACCAGCCCCATACAGAGCCACCACCATGTTGCCAACCATCTTTAACTGCTTGTGGTTTCAAC